>ENA-OQNO01001717-OQNO01001717.1-human-gut-metagenome-genome-assembly--contig:-NODE-1717-length-13975-cov-2.983969_pt1 | contig 13975 bp, 11 predicted proteins | sample MGYA00242629_ERZ504880 | MGnify/ENA primary metagenome ERZ504880 (study PRJEB26092, sample SAMD00036377) | human gut metagenome | host: Homo sapiens | study: EMG produced TPA metagenomics assembly of... | reverse complement strand
CATGGAAGAAACAGAAGAAGTAGAAGCTTCGATTATGAAAGAACTTGGTATGCCATGCTTTATCAAAGCAAGCCGTTCCGGATCCAGTGTGGGCTGTTATCGTTGTGATAAAGTTGAAGATTTACTTCCGAAGCTGGAAGAGGCAGCAAAATATGACACTCATGTTGTAGTAGAAGAGTGCGTGGATTGTATCGAACTTGAGACTGCTGTTCTTGGAAATGATGACATTATCGTATCCAGAGTCGGACAGATCATGCCACACGGTGAATTCTATACCTTTGAATCCAAATATGAAGATGCAGAGAGCAAGACATGTATCCCTGCAAAAGTAGATGAATATACGGCAGAACTTACCGGAACCATGAAAGAAAGCACCTGCGCAAAAGAAGGACATACCTTCCGTCCAGTCTATACATACACCGTAGCGGACGCGGGAGAGACCGGGGCTGTCATTACCGGCAGCAAATTAAAAGTATCCGGGGCAGGCGTTGTAAAGATAAACGTTGCCGCTGAGTTAAATGGCAAAACAGGAAATGCGGACTGCACCATCACCGTGACGAAAGCAGAACCCGGAGAAACGGTAAACCAGCCGCCGGCAGCGAAAGACCCCATGCCGAATCAGGAAGTAAACAGCCTGAAAGGGATCACATTCACGGCACAGGATATCGCGGAAGAGCCGGACGGGGATACCATTACCATTACAAAAATCGTTTCAGAGCCGGATTCCTTTATCATTACAGAATTATCGGAGGGTGTAGTATCCCTTTATGGCTCCAATAAAGGAACCAGCCGGATGATGGTAAATGTCTCAGACGGAAAAAATGTTTCTACAATTGTAGTTCCGATTACGGTAACAGAAGAAGGCAGCTATGATAAAACGGATTATCTGTCTGACCATGATTATTTAGATCAGGCCAACTCTTCTGTAGGTTACTGGGAAGGAACCGGCGACAAGATCAAGGTGGATACCAACCAGGATGGCGGTACGATGTCCTTACTGGATGAGAATGGAAAGCGGGTATCCTTTAACAAAGGTTACGGAGCACACTGTACCTCTACATTAATTTTCAATCTGCCGGAAGGCCATAATTATAAGAAATTCGAAACTTATTATGGAATTGATGCAAGTAAACCGGCAGTAGCAGCAGTTACCTTTAAGATTACAGTAGATGGAACGGTGGTACACACCAGTGATAAAGCTTTACAATCCACATCTCCAATGGGATTTGCGTCCGTTGACATTTCCGGGGCAAAAACATTAAAATTAGAAGCTATTGCAAAAGACGGCAATATCGGAAGCGGACATTCCCAGTGGTCAGGGTGTAAACTGGTCAGCCAGGAGGATCCTTCCAATGTGACCGATAAGTCCGTTCTTGAGAAAAAGATTGCAGAAGCAAAGGCAATCAAAGGAGATGAGTACGCACAGGCTTCTTATAAGAATTTATTAGATGCCATTGATCGTGCACAGGAAGTCCTGGATGCACAGGATACAGAACAGCTTGAGGTATTCCAGCAGCTGCAGGCATTAAAAGCGGCAGTCAAAGGACTGGAAAAAGCAGTTCCGGCAGATCAGGTTGCGGTGAGCCTGAAAACACTCAGCCTGGAAGTTGGAGAGGGCAGAAGGCTGTACGCAGATGTGACTACGAATGACGGAAAGGCATCAAACGATCAGATTACCTGGTCATCCAGCCGCCCGGAAATTGCAGAAGTATCCGCAAACGGCAAGGTAACGGCAGCAGCGCCGGGTAAGGCCGTGATTACAGCCACATCCACCAGTGGAAAAACAGACAGCTGTACCGTTACGGTAAAGGGCTGCACCTGTGAACTTCAGACACCGGTATTTGCAGATCAGAAAGTTACAATACCGTATCTGGAGTCCAGCAGACAGATTGAGCTGAAGGCAGAAGCAGCCCTTACGGGAGACTGCCAGATGCCGGGACATGCAGAGCAGGATATCACCTACACCTATGTGATTACCGAAGATCAGGATGGAATTGGAAGTATCAAAGGGAATGTGCTGACAGTTTCCGGTATTGGAACCGTGAAAGTTACGGTAACCGCCAGTGTCAATGATAAGACAAGTACAGCGGCTGCGGTATTCACCATCACTAAGGAAGAAGCTCCAATCCCTGAAAAGTACACGGCAGCATTTACAGGCGGTGAAGGAGCAGTAGGAACGGCTCCGTCAGCAGTACAGGCAGAGGCACAGACGAAGATCACCCTGCCGAAAAATACATTTACAAAGAACGGCTATCTGTTTATCGGATGGTCTGACGGAACCATGGTTTATCAGGCAGACACCCAGTATACTATGCCAGATAGAAACATCACATTTACGGCACAGTGGCAGAAAAAAGAAGAGCCGAAACCTGTAACATATAAGTTGACATTTGATGCCAGAGGCGGAAAAGTAAGTCCGGCTTCTATAACAGTCACACAGGGAACCGTTTATGGAACGCTTCCGGTACCAACCAGATCCGGTTACAGCTTTAACGGCTGGTTTACCGCAGTATCAGGCGGAACACAGATCAAGGCAGGTCAGGTATGCAGCCTGAAAGCCAATACAACCGTGTATGCCCAGTGGACACAGCTCACACTGAAAAAGCCTGCAAAACCAACCGGCGTAAAAGCTTCCAAAAATAAATCAGGAAGCATCCGCATCAGCTGGAAGAAAGCATCCAATGCAACTGGTTATATCGTATATCGGTATAACAGCAGTTCAAAGAAGTGGAGTAAAATTAAAACCACAAAAGACACCAGCTATGTGAACACCGGATTAAAATCAGGTACAGATTATAAATACAAGGTAAAAGCTTACAGCCAGCTTGGAAAAGAAAAGAAGTACAGCTCTTATTCTTCTGTAATGAAGACCTCGACGGCGCCTGCAAAACCGCGTCTGATTCAGGCAAAGAAAGCAGGAAAAGGAAAAGTAGCTTTGAAGTGGAATAAAAAGTCAGGTACGGATGGATTTGTAATTTATATGAAAACCAATAATGGAGATTACAAAAAGATTGCATCCAAATCGGCTAAGACTTTATCTTACACCAAAACCGGACTGAAGAAAGGCAGAAGCTACCGGTTTAGAATAAGAGCGTATCATAAGGTTGGAAATAAAAAGATCTATAGTTCTTATTCAGCAAGTAAAAGAGTAAAATTCTAAGTATCAGGAGCGGACCCACTGTGGTCCGCTTCCTGTCGTTCGGGTGAAAAATACAGTTTCTCTAATACCGGCTATTTTAAAATAATGCAAATGGAAACCGGTTAGATCTATTGTTTATGTATGAATGGACTATTAATGCTGCTGTACCTAAAAAAGGGTATGGCAGCTTTCTTTATTAATATGATAAAATATTTTAAATTACTTGAAGGTTTTTTCAGGGGCGTTACGTCTAATGAGTGTAAGACATTAAAGATTGGCCAATCTAAGCGGGGAGGTAAGACGTTGGATGTTCTAATTAAAAAAGCACGCAGGAAGGATCCCGATGCATTTGTTACGTTAATGGAACTGAATATGCAGAATATGTACAAAGTGGCAAAAGCATATCTGAACAATGATGAAGATGTTGCGGATGCTATACAGGATACCATATTAAGCTGTTTTGAAAAAATAGGAGATTTGAAACAGAACAAATATTTCAGAACCTGGATGATTCGTATTCTGATTAATAAATGTAAAGATATATTGCGTAAGAAAAAAGGTATGCTGCTTACGGATGAGGTGCCGGAAATTCCGGTATGGGACCAGGAGTACAGCAATATGGAGTGGAATGAACTAATCAAAGATATGGATGAAAAGTACCGCATGGTCCTGTTGCTCTATTATCTGGAAGGATTTAATACCAGAGAGATAGCGGCAATTCTGGACATGAATGAGAAGACGGTACAAACGAGACTGGCAAGAGGAAGAAAATTATTTTCCACAGAGTATTTAAAACAAGGAGGACAATTGCATGAACCGACAGGAACAAGAATTTAAGGATAAATTAAACGAAGAAATTCAGATACCTAAAGTAGTAAAAAATAAGGCAGATGAGGCATTTCAGACCATAAAGAGCAGCGAAAGCAAGGCAAGAGATACCAGAAGTATCCGTAAAAAAATCCTGGTGGCAGGGGGCAGTGTTGCTGCGGTATTTGCAGCATTCTTTGTATTTGGCATGGCGAATCCGGTTATGGCAAGCCAGCTTCCGATCATTGGCCATATATTTGAACAGATTCAGGAAAACTATAGTTATCCGGGAGATTTCAGCTCAGTAGCAGAGACATTAGGCGGAAATTCCAAGAAAAATCCCGATGGACAGACGGCAGTGGCAGATGATAAAGAGGCAGCAGCGGATCAGGCAAATGGTAATGAAGAAGCAGGCAATCAGGTAAATAATAAGGAAGAAGCGGGGAATCAGGCAGATGATGCATCGAAACAAAAAGAAACGGAGCTGGCTAATTCAACCCTCTATTCCAAGACCGTAGATGGTGTTACCATGACCTTATCGGAATTATACTGTAATGACCAGGCATTGTATATGACACTTGAACTGACCAGCGAGAAAGCTTTTCCGGTTTCAGAAATTTTTGCAGACAGTGAAACTAACCAGCCGATCATCAGCTTTTTAACCAGTGAAAAATACAGTTTCAATGAACAGGCACAGGAGCAGCTCTATTACCTGGAGGGAAAATTTGTGGATGATTATACATATGCAGGCATCATCCGCATTGACTACAAACAAGCAGCCAAGGTAGTATCGGATGAAGCTCTTCAGGAATATAATGATGCTTATCAGGCAGCGGAAGCAGCAGGCAAAGATCCGATGAAAGAGGACATTCAACTGGATGTTCAGAATCTGGAAATTCCGGATAATTTCAAACTTAATTTGGACATTAAGAAGATTATTACAGACAAGGCAAACCCGGATGTATGGGATTCCGGCTATACGGAAGATGAAATGGTTGCCATGTCGGATGAAGAGTGGAAAAGCGTAATGAACCAGCAGCCGGCAGAATGGAATCAGTTCCCCAACGAGCATCAAAATATCTGGTGGAATGGATCCTGGAACTTTGATCTGGATATAAATGTTGACCGAAGCAGAACAAATGTGATCGAAATTAATACTGAAAATGAAAATGGCGTAGGAATTAAATCTGTTGAAATTACTCCATTTGAATTAAAAGTAAATCAATTAAATGAAGGTAGCACAAAAGCTGCAGACACATTCCCGGTAGTACTGGATGCCAGTGGAAAAATGCTGCCATATGGAAACAGCAGCAATGTTACGGACTATGCAGTTTACGGAGCAGATATTTCAAAATTAGATATCTATTTATGTGATTACATAGAGTACATGGATGAGATTAAAGGACATAAGACAGAAGATAATTTCAAACAGCTTTTAGCTGAAACAGCAATTTATCATACAACCGTAGAAACAGGGATTACCCAATAATCCACAATTAGTCAGCTCATTTTGCATCAGGACTGCAAATAACTCCGTAAACGGGAAAACGTGTATTGACATGAAATCATTTTACAGCTAAGATATTTCTATACCATACGGAGGAGGAACAATAATGAAGCAAGACATGATTGTAATTTTAGATTTAGGCAGTACGGAAAATACGGTGTTAGCCAGGGCGATTCGTGACCTTGGGGTATATAGCGAGATTTACCCGCATGATATTACACAGGCGGAACTGAAGGAATTGCCAAATGTAAAGGGAATTATTATAAATGGCGGACCTAACCATATCGTTGATGGCGTTCGTATCGATGTATTGCCGGAAATCTATGAAGCAGGATATCCTGTCATGGCTGCAGGACATGAGCTGGCAAAATGTGAAGTGTCCCTGAATGAGTGGCCCGAGGACGAAGAAGCATTAAAAGAAGGACTGAAACCATTCGTATTTGATACCTGCCATGCGGAAACAAACTGGAATATGGAGAATTTCGTAGAAGACCAGATTGAACGTGTGAAACGCCAGGTTGGAGATAAGAGGGTGCTCCTTGCATTGTCCGGTGGAGTAGACAGTTCTGTAGTTGCAGCTTTGTTATTAAAAGCAATTGGAGATCAGCTGGTCTGCGTACATGTAAATCATGGTCTTATGCGTAAGGGAGAATCGGAAAGCGTAGTAGAAGTATTTAAAAATCAGCTGAATGCAAATCTGGTCTATGTTGATGCCAGCGAACGTTTCCTGAATAAACTGGAAAACGTAAGTGATCCCGAGCAGAAAAGAAAGATTATCGGTTCAGAGTTTATCCGTGTATTTGAAGAGGAAGCACGTAAACTGGAAGGAATAGATTTCTTAGGCCAGGGAACAATTTACCCGGATATTGTAGAAAGCGGTACGAAGACAGCGAAGATGGTAAAATCCCATCACAATGTAGGCGGACTTCCGGAAGATATGAAGTTTGGTTTAGTAGAACCGTTAAAACAGCTCTTTAAAGACGAAGTAAGAGCCTGTGGATTAGAACTTGGACTGCCGGACGGCATGGTATTCCGCCAGCCTTTCCCGGGACCGGGATTAGGTGTGAGATGTCTTGGCGCAATTACCAGAGAGCGTCTGGAAGCAGTACGGGAATCCGATGCAATCCTCCGGGAAGAATTCGAAACAGCCGGTCTGGACAAGACCGTATGGCAGTATTTTACAGTTGTTCCTGATTTCAAATCAGTTGGTGTAAGAGACAATGCAAGATGCTTTGAATATCCGGTTATCATTCGTGCAGTCAATACCATTGATGCAATGAGTGCTACCATTGAACAGGTAGACTGGCAGGTATTGCTGAAGATCACGGACAGAATATTAAAAGAAGTGAAGAATGTAAATCGTGTTTGCTATGATATGAGTCCGAAGCCTACGGCTACGATTGAATGGGAATAGGTCTTACATCCTTGCAAACCCTGCATTTATACGGGTTTGCAAGGATTTTTCTTTTTGTTGGCTACAAATTGGCTACATTTTGCGAATCGGCTACTGTTCCCATGAGTATGTCCAGCTTGGTGGCAACCTCTGCCTGTTTGCTTGGGTAAAGGTGGCTGTAGGTGTCCATGGTGGTCTGCACCTTTTCGTGTCCCAGTCTGTCGGCAATCAGAAGCGGTGAGAAGCCCATCTCTATGAGAAGCGAGGCGTGCGAATGACGGGTATCATGGACACGAATGACCTTCACGCCCGATGCCTTGCACCCTCTTAGCATCTCGTGCCGCATAAAGTGCTTGGTAAAGGCAAACAAGCGGTCTTTGTCTTTCAGTCCATAACACTGGGACATATACACCCGCAGGCAATCGCATAAGCCTTGTGGTATGGTGATGATACGGTTACTCTTAGGTGTCTTGGGGCTGGTGATTAAGTCCTTGCCATCAAGCCGTTGATAGGATTTATTAATGCTGATTGTGGCTTTCTCTAAATCAATATCAGCCGGGGTTAGTGCGGTCAGCTCGCCGATTCTCATGCCGGTGTAATACAGGGTCATGTAGGCGGTATAGGATTGGGGCTTGTCCTTGACCGCCTCGATAAACTGTTCAAATTCATCCTTTGTCCAAAACAGCATTTCGTCGGCATCCTTCTTGCCCATGCCCCCGGCTTTGTGGCAGGGATTTTCGGAAAGATTATAATACTTCACCGCATAATTGAATATGGCAGTCAGCTGATTGTTGATGGTCTTGAGATAGGTCTGGGAGAAGCCCTCGCCCTTCTCATCCCGGAAAGAGGTCAGCTTGTTTTGCCACTTGCGAACGTCTGTGGGCGAAATCTCATTTAATGGGATTTTGCTGAACACAGGCGTTATTTTTTGGTCTACAATCCAGTGCTTGTTTGCCAGTGTGGATGCCTTCAAGCGGTGGCTTAAATCCTCAAAGTACAGCTCAATAAAATCACCAAAGAGCATATTCACATTGGCTTTCGCTTTGGAGAGCAAGTTGCGTTCCCACTCCTGCGCCTCTTTTTTGGTGGAGAAACCCCGTTTTTTCTTATGGGTCACATTGCCTTGCCAGTCGGTAACACGGCATTGCACCATCCATTTACCTGTGGTGGAATCTTTTTGTACGGACATGAAATTCTCCTTTCGTTAGATTCCGACTCGACCTCTTATCCTTTATTCGCTTTTATCCGTGTCGCTGTTGACTGCCGTTGATGAGTAGTACGCTAGAGTTTTGTCCTGCCAGTCGCTATATTTCTCTGCGGACAAGCTACCCTCTTGCCGTTCATCACGGTAATCTCGCCATTCTTCTAAGAACAGGCATAGGTCGGCGTTAAAGTCTGCCGCCTTATCCTTGCCGTCAAAAACAATAGAGCATTGCCAGTTTTCATCACGGGGTGGGCGTTTCACATCTAAGTGAAAGCGTAGCCCCGTGACTTTTTCCATTTGGAATAGAAACCCCATAATGTCAGCCAGAGAATCCACACTCACATCTGCCGAGTTGTTCCCCAGCAGATAGGTGGATGTGGTGTCCAGTTTGCGAGCCAGTTCGTTAATCATGGCAATGGAAATTTCAATTTCGCCGCTTTCGTATTTTTGTACGGTACGCAGAGATTTGCCAAGAAGGTTTGCCAGCTCCGTCTGGTTTAGCCCTTTTTTCTTGCGGACTTCACGGAGCCGCCCTCCGATAGATTCACGTTCGATTTCATTCATGTCATTCACCTCGAAATAAGTATAGCACAACAAAATACGAATTTCAAGTACATAAAATAAGATTATTCTATTGACAAATGAATTGTAGATGCGTATAATAAAAATGCGCACTAAAAGTACATATTTCAAAAGGAGGAGCAGAATGCAGACACAATACATTACAGCCACGGAAGTAGCCGAAGTGCTGGGAATCAGCATCGGCAAGGCTTATAAGATTATCCGCCAGCTAAACGATGAACTAAAGAAGGAGGGATACATCACCGTTGCAGGCAAGTGCAGCTTGCAATATTTTAAAGAAAAGGTGTACGGATTTGAGGTGGTACGCTGATGAAAGCCAAACTGCAAGAAATGGTCGAGGGGATGCGCTCCATGGAGGTGGAGCGTAACCCCGACTATCCTCTTGATGACATTGGTATCGCCAAACTGTTTCATGCCCTCTGCAAAGAGGTCGCCTGTTATGTGCCAGAAGCGAATTCATGGTACATATATGACGGACAGCGTTGGGGCAAAGACAACGGTGGTCTTTCCGTGATGGAACTTTGCAAATTGTTTTCGCAAGCCATGTACCGCTATGCGATACTCATGCCGGAAGAAAATAAATGCTTTACTAAGTACACCACTGGTTTGCAGGGACGAAAGCGCAGAGAATCCATTCTAAGGGATGCCTGTTCCATTGCACCTCGCTGCTTGTCCGACTTTGACATCTACAAACTTCTGTTTAACTGTCAAAACGGAACACTAAATCTAACTACCATGACCATGCAGCCCCACAGCCCCGCCGATTACCTCACCAAGCTGTCGGGGGCGTTTTATGATAAAGATGCCAAGTGTAGCCGCTGGGAGCAGTTTATATCAGAGGTCATGCAGAGCGATAAAGACACCGCCCGATTTTTACAAAAATCCTTTGGTTATTGTTTGAGTGGCGAAACCTCACTGGAATGTTTTTTCATTCTGTATGGTAGCACCACCAGAAACGGTAAGACCACCGCCTGTGAGACCATCTCCACCATTATGGGTGAGTACGCAAGAACAGCGCAGCCGGAAACACTGGCTCGGCGCTCCTGCGACGGTTCATCCCCCACTCCCGATATTGCAAGGCTCAAGGGTGCAAGGTTTCTAAGTATGCCGGAGCCGGAGCGAGGGTTGGAGCTAAACGCCGCCCTCATCAAGCAGTTGACTGGCGGCGATACCTACACAGGGCGGTTTCTCCACGAAAATCCTGTAGAGTTTACGCCGGAGTTTAAAATATTCATCAACACCAACCATCTGCCACGCACAGGGGATGACACCGTGTTTTCCAGCGACCGTGTAAAACTGATACCTTTTGAGCGGCACTTTTCCCCACAGGAGCAGGACACAGGACTTAAGGCGCTCTTTCGGAATCAGGAAAATTTGAGTGGCATTTTTAACTGGCTCATCGAAGGGTATCGTTTGCTCAAGTCGGAGGGCTTGACCGTACCGGAACGGGTGCTGCAAGCCACAAAGGAATACCGGCAGGAAACGGACATCGTTGGCACATTCTTAAACGATACGCTGATGGAGTCCGAGGGCTGTCGTGTGCCAACGGGCTCGCTCTACCGCAAGTATGTTCAGTGGATTAAGGATAATGGATACCGCCCACTGAACAGCAAAAATTTTGTAAGCGAGTTGCGCCGCCGCTATGACATTCGCCGTGATGGTGCTCGTGGTAATGAGATAGTAGATGTGGACTTTATCCCAAGTAATGCTCCTTGGCGAGATGGATGTTAGGCACAGTTTTCCTATCACTGGTGTCACTTCTTTCATTTAGGTGATTCGAGTGATACAAGTGAAACGTTAGCAGGGCTAACGTCGGAAAATCAGAAGGAGTTCGGAACATGAAAAATGTGCAAATCAGCGAGGAATTATTTTATATGCTGCTACGGTTTCATCTATTAGATGATGATTTATGGCAGGAGGAAATCGAAGCAGCGCTTCAGAAGAAGTTGGATGCCATGGTGAATCGCAATCTTTATACCAAGTACAAAACTGCCCCAATAGCTGAGGAGCAGGAACAGGCACGACAAGAATATCTGGACAGGAAAGGATACTTCCCTGATTTTCGGTGGTAACATCATTTCTTATCAGCCAATAACAGGAGCGTGGCACGCTCCTGTATCTGCCAACAAGAGAAAATGAAAGGAGGTTGTTACATGGAGAATAAACGTGACACGGGTCTGTATTTTAAACTGTCTGCAAAGGAAATGGAGTTAATTCGCCAGAAAAAAGCACTGACAGGAATCCGTAATACAAGTGCATATCTTCGCAAGATGGCGATTGACGGCTGCGTCATCAATTTGGACATTAAGCAGTTAAACGAGATTTCACGGCTGCTGCGGATTACCTCCAACAATGTTAATCAGATGGCGAAGCGAGCTAACGAGACGGGCAACATCTACGAAACCGATATAGCTGATGTAAAAAATCAGCTGGATTCCATCAAGACTGACTTTGGCGAAGTACTCAAATCCTTGTCAAAGTTGGGATAAACCAAGGGGCAGGCACTGCGATATGGCAATGCTCCGCCCCACAATTTTTATGGAGGTGTATATGGCAACAACAAGATTGATGCCCCTGCATACAGGTAAAGGCCGAAGTGTGACAACTGCGCTGGGCAAGACCACCGACTATGTGGAGAATCCAGAAAAGACCGATGGCGGCGAGTGGATTTCCTCTTATGAATGTGACCCTACGATGGCAGATGAGGAATTCTTGCTATCCAAACGACAATACGCACAGCTCACCGGCAGAGACCAAGGGGAGCGTGATGTTATCGCCTACCATTTGCGGCAGAGCTTTAAGCCCGGTGAAATAGACCCAGCCACCGCCAACAAGATTGGCTATGACCTTGCTATGTCGCTGACCAAGGGAAAACACGCATTTCTGGTTTGCACTCATGTGGATCGCAGTCATGTCCATTCGCACATTGTTTTTAATTCTACGGCACTGGACTACACCAAAAAGTTTCGGAATTTCTGGGGCTCCAGCTTTGCCATTCGTAAGATTTCAGACAAGCTATGTGTGGAAAATGGGCTGTCCATTATTGAGAAGCCAAAGCAGAGCCGTGGCAGTTATGGTACTTGGATTGGTGACGAAAAACAGCCTACGCTTCGAGAGAGTTTAGCAGAGCTGATTGATGCAAGCCTTGAGCAAAGTTTGACTTTGGATGAGCTAAAAGATGCTCTGCGTAAAGCCGGTTGCGAGGTAAAACATAAAGAACATTTAGCAATAAAGCTGCCACAGAGTAAGCGGTTTATCCGTTGCGATTCTTTGGGAGAGGATTATACAGAACACGAACTTTTAAAGCGGCTTGGGTGTGAGCTGATAGTAAAGCCTACCGCTAAGAGAAAGGCTTCTTTCCCTGCCGGTAAAAAGCCCAGTCTGCTCATTGATATTGAGGCAAAGCTACAACAAGGCAAGGGTGCTGGATATGAAAAGTGGGCAAAGACTTTTAATTTAAAAGAGTCAGCAAAAACGCTGATTTATTTGCAGGAGCATGGACTGGATGATTACGAGGTTTTATCTGCAAAGGTAGAGGAGGCAGGACAGCGGTTTGATACGCTTTCGGATAAAATCAAGGCGAGTGAAAAGCGGCTTTCTAAAATTACCAGCCTGCAAAAGAGCATTGGCACTTATCGTAAAACCCGTGATGTTTATGTGCAGTATCGCCAGTCTGGATATAGCAAAAAGTTTCTGGCGGTGCATGAAGCTGACATGCTATTACATAAGGCTGCCAAGCAAGAATTTGATAAGCTGGGGCTGGAAAAGTTGCCGTCTATGGATGCATTGAAAACGGAATATGCCACGCTCTATTCACAGAAAAATAAGCTCTATGGCGAGTACAAACAGGCTCGGCAGGAGATGGTGGATTTGCAGATGGCGAAGCATAATATTGATAAGATTTTGAATGTGCAACAGCCAGCGAAAACAATAAAATCCATGGCACATGACGAGCGATAATTTTGAGAGGATAGCACACCGTTAGGTGGGCGTAGCAGACGCATAGCGGCTTAAAAGGGACAGAGCAAAACGCTCTGTCCCTTTGGGGTTTGGGGCAATGCACCAAAAAGCAAATGCACAGGATGTATATACCTGTGCATTGCTTGCCATTACTATTTCCCATTATTATTTCCAATATAGATTGCAGTGACTCAAGTGGTGAAAAAATAAATTTTCGGCTTGCACTTTCGCAGAAATTTTGTTATAATAATTTCATTGATTCTGCAAAGCAGAAAGCGAAAGGAGATGTTTTATATGACAAAAAATTATGAGGTGGCTGTTTCCTAAATTGAATAGGGCATATGCAATGTTAGTGGGTACTATCACCCTTGGCGAAGCTGTGCCGTTTGGAGTAACCTTTCGTGAATTCTATAACTTACGGTTGTAGCACACTTTAGGGTGTGTTATTTTTGTGTAAAAAAACACCGCAGTTGTAGCCTTTAGACAGGGCTACTTTCTGCGGTGTTTTTGCGCCCTTTTTTGAGAAAACAGCAGCATTATTTTATAATTAGAGAGGGGTTGTTTTATCATGACTAAAAAATTTATGTTAACACACAAAACAAATATATTGGAGGAACTGAATGATAGATTTAATAAATTACGGCTTTATGCCAAATATAATACCAGAAAATAGGAAAGAAACTCCCGCAAGAATTACAGTTGTCCACAAACAGCGCTATGAAGTCGTATGCCAATACGGAAACGGGTTTGCACAATTAAAAACAAGTAGTTATTATGGTGATGGAACGGAAAGTTTTCCGACAACCGGAGATTTTGTGCTTATGAATTTTAACAATAGCGGTGACGGTCAAATTGTGAAAACACTTGAACGCAAAACCTTCTTTTCACGGCGTGACCCTACCCCCGGCAGAGGTGAACAGGCAGTTGCAGCAAATTTCGATTATGTTTTCATTTTGCAATCACTCAATCATGACTTTAACTCAAAAAGGCTTGAACGCTATTTAACACTTTCATGGCAAAGCGGGGCTGTACCTGTGGTGATATTGACAAAGGCAGACTTGGTGGAAAGCTATGATGAACAGCTTAATGCCGCACAAAAAATTGCTATAGGAGCAAAGGTTTTCGCCGTCAGTGCAATAACAGGCTATGGGCTTGATTTGCTACTGGAATACCTAAAACCGCAAAAGACAATTGTATTCCTCGGATCATCGGGTGTAGGAAAATCAAGCCTTGTAAATGCACTTTCGGGTGAGGTAACAATGGCTGTTAACTCAATACGTGAGAACGATGACAGGGGCAGGCACACTACCACACACCGTCAAATGATAATGTTAGAGAACGGTGTCATGATTATTGATACCCCCGGTATGCGTGAGCTTGGAA
>ENA-OQNO01001712-OQNO01001712.1-human-gut-metagenome-genome-assembly--contig:-NODE-1712-length-14013-cov-102.127755_pt1 | contig 14013 bp, 10 predicted proteins | sample MGYA00242629_ERZ504880 | MGnify/ENA primary metagenome ERZ504880 (study PRJEB26092, sample SAMD00036377) | human gut metagenome | host: Homo sapiens | study: EMG produced TPA metagenomics assembly... | reverse complement strand
CGTCGTGGTATGCAGCTGATGATCGGTGACCGTCGTCGCCTGCTTGACTACCTCAAGCGCGTTGACATCAACCGTTACCGTTCCCTCATCGAGCGTCTGGGTCTGCGTCGATAATTGAAGACTTCCGCCCGAGTACCTAGGATGGTGCTCGGGCGTTTTACATATCGCCAGCCAACGGCAACAACGGCAAGAGGGTTAGAGGATAGGCCAGCAGGTAAGGCCGACAGGAGAACCCGAATGAAGGGGTTGACACGAGGAACGACGGCCAAGGGGCCAGTCGAAACAAGGTATGTGACGTCCGCTGAAGAGGACAGTTGCGGTTCAAGCGAGTCGCCAAACCGCAACACAGTATGTAGGAATAAATAGAAAATTAAAGAAGGAGGAACCCTATGGAGGGTCCCGAAATCAAGGCCGTTGAGGCCGTAATCGACAATGGATCGTTTGGTAAGCGCACGCTGCGCTTCGAGACCGGCCGCCTCGCCCAGCAGGCCGATGGCGCTGTGGCCGCCTACCTCGACGACGATTCCATGATTCTGTCCACCACCACCGCCGGTTCCAGCCCGAAGGAGAACTACGACTTCTTCCCGCTGACCGTCGATGTTGAAGAGAAGATGTACGCTGCCGGCAAGATCCCGGGCTCGTTCTTCCGTCGTGAAGGCCGCCCGAGCTCCGAGGCCATCCTCGCCTGCCGTATCATCGACCGCCCGCTGCGTCCGCTGTTCCCGCACACCCTGCGCAACGAAGTGCAGGTCGTCGAGACCGTGCTCGCCGTGAACCCTGATGACGCTTACGATGTCATCGCCCTGAACGCCGCTTCCGCTTCCACCATGATTTCCGGTCTGCCGTTCGAAGGCCCGGTCTCCGGTGTGCGTCTGGCGCTGATTGATGGCCAGTGGGTTGCCTTCCCGCGTTGGAGCGAGCGTGAGCGCGCCGTGTTCGAGATTGTGGTCGCTGGCCGCGTGATCGAGAACGGTGATGTTGCCATCGCCATGATCGAGGCCGGTGCCGGCAAGAACGCCTGGCACCTCATCTACGACGAGGGTCAGACCAAGCCCGATGAGGAAGTCGTTGCCGGTGGTCTTGAGGCCGCCAAGCCGTTCATCAAGGTGATTTGCGAGGCTCAGGACGAGCTCAAGAAGATCGCCGCCAAGGAGACCAAGGAATTCCAGCTCTTCCCGGAGTACACCGACGAGCTGTACGCCCGCATCGACGAGATCGCTCACAAGGATCTGGACGAGGCCCTCTCCATCGCCGAGAAGCTGCCGCGCCAGGACCGCATCCACGAGATCAAGGAGCACGTGCGCGAGGTGCTCGCGGACGAGTTCACCGATATGGACGATGCCGAGAAGGACAAGGAACTCGGTAACGCCTTCAAGGAACTGCAGCGCCAGATTGTGCGTCGCCGCATCCTGACCGAGGACTACCGCATCGACGGCCGTGGCCTGCGCGACATCCGCACCCTGTCCGCCGAGGTGGACATTGTGCCTCGCGTGCACGGTTCCGCCCTGTTCCAGCGTGGCGAGACCCAGATTCTGGGCGTCACCACGCTGAACATGCTCAAGATGGAGCAGCAGATCGACGCGCTGTCCGGTCCGCAGTCCAAGCGTTACATGCACAACTACGAGATGCCGCCGTACTCCACTGGTGAGACCGGCCGCGTCGGTTCCCCGAAGCGCCGCGAAATCGGCCACGGCGCCCTCGCCGAGAAGGCTCTCGTGCCGGTGCTGCCGAGCCGCGAAGAGTTCCCCTACGCCATCCGACAGGTCTCCGAGGCCATCGGTTCCAACGGTTCCACTTCGATGGGTTCCGTGTGCGCCTCCACGCTGAGCCTTTTGGCTGCCGGCGTGCCGCTGAAGGCTCCGGTTGCCGGCATCGCCATGGGCCTCGTGTCCGGCGACGTTGATGGCAAGCACATCTTCAAGACCCTCACCGATATTCTGGGTGCCGAGGATGCCTTCGGCGACATGGACTTCAAGGTGGCCGGTACTTCCGAGTTCATCACCGCCCTGCAGCTCGACACCAAGCTCGACGGCATCCCCGCCGACATCCTGGCCGCCGCTCTGCAGCAGGCCAAGGAAGCCCGCGCCACGATTCTCGAGGTCATCAACGAGTGCATCGACGGCCCGGCCGAGATGAGCGAGTTCGCTCCGCGCATCATCACCACCTCCGTCCCGGTTGAGAAGATCGGCGAAGTCATCGGCCCGAAGGGCAAGATGATCAACCAGATTCAGGAAGACACCGGCGCTGAAATTGCCATCGAGGATGACGGTACCGTCTTCATCTCCTCCGAGGGTGGCGAGGCTGCTGAGAAGGCCAAGGCCATCATCGACCAGATTGCCAACCCGCACGTGCCCGAGGCCGGCGAAACCTACAACGGCAAGGTCGTCAAGACCACGTCGTTCGGCGCTTTCGTGAACCTCACCCCCGGCACCGACGGCCTGCTGCACATCTCCCAGATCCGCAACCTGGCCAACGGCGAGCGTATTGACGCTGTCGAAGACGTGCTCAAGGAAGGCGACACCGTTGAGGTGATCGTTCAGGGTGTCGATGATCGCGGCAAGATCTCCCTGGCCATTCCTGGTTTCGAGGATCAGGAGAACAACGCCCGCCCGAGCCGTGGCGATCGCGATGACCGCCGTGGCGGCCGTGGCCGTGGTGACCGTGACGATCGCCGTGGCGGCCGTGGCCGTCGCTCCGATCGCGATGACCGTGACTTCGACGATCGTGACGACCGTCCGCGTCGCCGTCGCTCCGATGACTTCGAGGATGATTACGACGACCGTCCGCGTCGCCGTCGCTCCGATGACCGTGACTTCGATCGCGATGATCGCGATGATGATCGTCCGCGTCGCCGTCGTTCTGCCGACCGTGACTTCGACGATCGCGATGACCGTGATGCTCGCGACTCCCGTGATGATGATCGTCCGCGTCGCCGTCGCTCTTCCGATCGCGATGACCGTGGCGATCGTGATGACCGCCGTGGCGGTTCCCGTGGCCGTGGCCGTGGCTCGGACCGTAACCCGCGCTACGCCACCGACGACAACTACGACGACTACCGCGCCGACCGCGAAGAGCGTACTGAGCGCCCGCGTCGCCGCGTCCGTCGCGACTTTGATCCGTTCGAGGACTAAAGCCCTCTCACGGATCGGTCGCGGCATAGCCGCTCCCTCACCTACGGGAAGCCCGTAGGGCTTCCCGCTTAACGGTTCGGCATTCGAGGACTGATCGTTCTCTAGCTTCTCTCGGGTGAGAAGGGCTTGATTGCAAACCAAAAGGCTTCTATACCGTTTCATTCGGTATAGAAGCCTTTTTGGTTTTTCGGCTTCTTCGCGCTGCATATTTCGATGTTGAATAAGGCACTCGTGCTGCCGCCATGTACGTTTAGTTGTCGGTTGACAACTATTCCCATGCATCAAGAATGGCGGATGATCATCGAAGGTACTCATGGGCGTTGATCACTGTGGCAACAACAAAGGCCGGGCCCTTGTGAGAGCCCGGCCTTTATGCCGTATGGCGGCGGATTAATCCTTAAAGGCTAATCCGTTGTCAATCAGCGTTACAGAATCGCCATGCACACGAAGTCCAGAATGAACAGCGCGGCCACAGTCCAGATGATCGGGTGAACCTCCTTGGCCTTGCCCTTGCAGGTCTTCACGATGCAGTACATGATGAAGCCTCCGGCGATGCCGTAGGAGATGGAGTAGGAGAAGGCCATGAACACGGCGGCGAAGAACGCCGGAATGGCTTCGGCGATGTCGTCCCACTTGACTTCCTTCAGGGAAGCGGCCATCATGCAGCCGACGATCACCAGCACGCCGGCGGTTGCGGCGGACGGCACGGCGGAGACGACCGGGGCCAGGAACGCGGACAAGGCGAAGCAGATCGCCACAACCACGGAGGTCAGGCCGGTTCGGCCGCCTGCGGCGATGCCGGCGGAAGACTCGACGTAGGTGGTGGTGTTCGAGGTGCCGCAGATGGCGCCGATGGAGGTGGCGATGGAGTCGGCGAACAGGGCCTTGTCCATCTTGGAGGAGAAGCCGTGGCCGTTCTCCAGAGCCTTCTCATCCTCGGCGGAGAAGATGCCGGTGCGGCGGCCGGTGCCGATGAAAGTGCCCAGGGTGTCGAACGTATCGGACATGGAGAAGGCGAAGATGGTCACGATGACCAGCGGCAGCTTGGTCGGATCAGAGAACAGTGCCGGGAAGCCCTCGGCGGAGAAGATCGCGCCGAAGGTCTGCGGCAGCTGGGAGAAGGTCTCGCTGATGGACTGCGAGTTGGACCAGGTGGTCACGCCGAACGGGATGCCGATTACGGTGGTGATGGCGATGGCCAGCAGCATGCCGCCCTTAACCTTCATCACGGTGAACACAATGGCCAGTACGAGGCCGATCAGGAAGACCCACAGCACCTTGTCGTTGAAGTTGGCCAGACCCGGGGTAGCCGCAACGGCACCGCCCTTGGCGGCGGCCTTCGGATCGCCGGGAGTGAACTTGATCAGGCCGACGTTCAGCATGCCCACGTAGGCCACGAACAGGCCGATGCCGCCGCCGATGGCGTGTTGCAGGGACTCCGGGATGGCCAGGATGATCATCTTGCGGATCTTGGTGACGGTGATGAGGATGTTGATCAGGCCGCACAGGAACACCATGCACATGGTCTGCTGCCAGCTGAAGCCGAGGCCGAAGCACACGGTGTAGGTGAAGAACGCGTTGAGGCCCATGCCGGCGGCCTGGGCGTACGGCACGTTGGCGAACAGGCCCATGACCAGGGTGCCGATGATGGCCGCGATGATGGTGGCCAGGAACACGCCGCCCCACGGCATACCCGTCTGCGACAGGATCTGCGGGTTGACGACGATGATGTAAGCCATCGCGAAGAACGTGGTCAGGCCGGCCAGAATCTCAGTCGAGACGGTCGTGCCGTTTTCCTTCAAATGGAAGAACTTCTCCATTTACTCTCTACTTCCTTGGGTTTATGCGGGGCTGCGCACCGCGTGCATAATGCTGCGGCTGGCCCCGGCGAGAATTGCGACTCGCCCTGATCGGCCTGCCCAACGCGCGTCAGGCGCTGCGCACCCAATCAGAACCGTGGCCGATTATAGCTTGTGGAGGCAACGTGAACGGGTCCGGGAGTAGACTGACTGCCAGAATAATTCGGAACAACTCAGGGGACACGCAGGACACACCCGTGGAAGGAAGGCGCGCGATGAAACCGGCCGTCGAAGTCAGCATCACCTCTTGGAAGAAGAATGTCGTCAAGCCCGGTCAGGAGTACGGCCGCGTACTGCTGATGCCCGGCACCGGCTACAACTGCGACCGTCCGCTGCTCTACTGGTCGGCCCAGGCTCTGGTCGAGGCTGGCTGGCGAATCGACCGCATGAACGTACGCAACGCTTCCGACGACCTGTCCACGGTGATTCCGGTCCTCAATCAGGCGATTGACGGCTGGGTGGCCGCCGCGCGCGAGTCCGGCGCGGGTAAAGCCGGTGATTCCGGGGATGGCGTTGCCGCCGATGATTCTGCTACCGTGCTGGCCGATGGCGCAGCTGGCTCGCCGAACCGTGATTCCGACACCCCGTCCGGCCCTCGCCTGTTGCTGATCGGCAAGTCGCTGACGACGATGACCTACCCACATGTGGCCTCACACTACGGTCTGCCGTTCGTGCTGCTGACCCCGGTGCTGCATCACGCCGACTTCGATCCATCCGCCCGGGTGATTCCGGTGCCGGCTGTCGGCGATGATATCGTCGCCGAATCCGAGGCCCCGAGCGTGGCCGAAGCAAGGGCGATCATCCGCGCGGAACAGGCCGGCCAGTCGCACGCCGCCAGCTCCCGATACTCCGGCCCGGCACCGCTGATCTGCGCCGGCACCGCCGACCCGTTCTACGATCAAGCCCGCGCCAACGCGCTCACCCCGCACGTGCACGAATACCCGGATGCCAACCATTCGATCGAGGTGCCCGGCCACTGGCGTCGCTCGCTCGACTATCTGAAGGAAGTCACCGCGTCCGTAGCCCAGTACGCCGCCACGCTGTAATGCCCCGCGACACGCCCGAATTCTGCAATGTCGCTGACCATCCGTAATCTAATCATCCGTAAACCACAGACCGTTGGTTGAAGTGCGCGCGAGTGCATTTCCGAAGTTTGGTTCGCCAAGCCAGCGCAGGTTGAGAGATATAAGCCCGTCAAGGGCCGGCGAAGGTCGCTTCGCGAGATTATATTGCTCTGCCTGTGCGCAGGGCTTTTTTGTTGCCCGGCCGAAAGTTCCGAACTCCAAGTCAACGGCCGACTTAGGAAGGAACGCCATGAAGAGGCCCGAAAAGGAAGCGGTAGTCGCTCAGCTTACGGAAGAATTCCGTAACGCTGACGCCGTCTACCTGACCGAGTACCGCGGGCTTACCGTTCCGCAGATTTCCGATCTGCGTGAAAAGCTAGGCCGCGATACTTCCTACACCGTGGCAAAGAACACGCTGGCACGCATCGCCGCCAAGGAAGCGGGCATTGAGGGTCTCGACGAGATTCTCTCCGGCCCGACCGCCATCACCTTCGTGAAGGGCGACTTCATCGAGGCTGCGAAGGTCATCCGTGACTTCGCCAAGGACAACAAGGCTCTTGTCATCAAGGGTGCCGCCGCTGACGGCACTGTCTACGATGCCGAGGGCGCCAAGAAGCTGGCAGACCTCAAGTCCCGCCCGCAGCTGCTTGCCGAATTCGCCGGCGACATCAAGGCATCGATGGCCAAGGCCGCGTACCTGTTCAACGCTCTGCCTACCAAGGCTGTGCGCACGATCGACGCCCTGCGCGAAAAGCAGGAGAAGGCTGCCTGATTTACGCCCTCACGGCATGAATCAGTCGCTTCGATAATTTAAACAATAAGGTTTATTAGGCAGCGGATCTACCACTTCGTCCGCCGCCAAGATTGAAAGGAAGCCATAATGGCTAAGTACACCAACGATGAGCTGCTGGAAGCCTTCGGCGAGATGACCCTGGTCGAGCTCTCCGAGTTCGTGAAGGCCTTCGAGGAGAAGTTCGACGTCGAGGCTGCCGCTCCGGTTGCCGCTGTTGCCGCTGTTGCTGGCGCTGCTGCTCCGGCTGAGGAAGAGAAGGATGAGTTCGACGTCATCCTCTCCGCCGTCGGCGACAAGAAGATCCAGGTCATCAAGGCTGTCCGCGCCATCACCAACCTCGGCCTGGCCGAGGCCAAGGCTCTTGTCGACGGCGCTCCGAAGGCCGTCCTCGAGAAGGCCAAGAAGGAAGATGCCGAGAAGGCCAAGGCTCAGCTGGAAGAGGCTGGCGCCAGCGTCGAGCTCAAGTGATTTGTGCGGCATAAGCCGCAATCACAGCTTTTCGAGGAACCCCGCACCTGTGTTTCAGGCTGCGGGGTTTCCGCATACTGAGTAGACTAGTTGACGAGGACGAGGCGGAGAACGCGATCCGGCGTGGAAACACAAAGCTGGCAATGAGCGAAAGTTGTCAATTCTGTGCCCAGTAATCCGCCAAAAGCCGGTAAAAGATGACACAATGGCACGTAGTGTGGTCAAATAGTGTGTCCAGGAAGGCGGTCACGGTGAGCGAGTGGACGGTGAAGATCAACGGTGTCGACCGGATCAGCGTCAAGCCGGGGGAGTGCGTGGAAATCGGCCGTAAGCCGTTACGCCCCCTTGCCGATGATGGCAACACCCGCCTTGACGTCGCCGATCAAACCAAATCGATGTCCAAACGGCACGCCATGTTCACGGTAAAAAGCAATGGCACGGCCTCGGTCCGTGATCTTGGATCGACCAATGGATCGTATGTGGTGCGGGAAAATGGCGATTTGTTGCGCTTGCCGGCCAATGCCGAGTTCCTGTTGCCGACGTCTCCCATGCGCATGCAGTTCGGCGATGTGCCTGCGGACTTCATTCGTGTCGACGATCCAGTGGCAAAGCCGCTCGACCTCAAGGTGCCTGATTTGTTTGGCTATGCGGTTCACGAAGCACCGCAGGAGCCGGATGCGGCGGATATGTCCGTCGACGATATTCTTGATTTGCGGGCCGGCGAGCCGACCGCCATCTTCAGCGCGGATAATGTTCGACGCAAGGTCGACGAGCTTGAACTTGGCTCGCTGAATATCACGCAGCCAGTGACGAAAAACGATGAGCCGGCCATACCCCGTGATCTGTTCGCGGATGCGTTGGCCCAGCATGCCGAGCAGGAGACCGAACGCAAAAACCAGCAGGCCATGAACTCCGTGGCACTGCCGAAGCAGCAGACCGAACCTGAGTCGACGATTGTAACGCCTGCATCCAAGCACAGCAGGATCTCCGGTATTGTTCCAGTAGATGCCATCGCCCATGCCGTTGTTAAGCACGCTCCCAGCACAAGCGAGCCGGCAGTGGCGTCGGCGGCGGTTGTTGAATCCGATGTGGTGGCTGGCGCAAGCAAGTCAGCCGAAAACGTTCAGTCCGCTCCGAATACCAGGAATGCCGGCGATTCTCAGCCGGCGGACACTGTCGAACAGCATGCTGAAGTTGCCCAGCCTGAAGCCGTCCGGGAAGCCGAAGCCGCTCAATCTGAAAACACCCAGCCTGAGACCGCTCAGCCGGCAACCGCCCAGTCTGAAACCGACCAGCCGGCAGCTGACGTACCGGACGATCAGCAGCGGACCGCAGCCGAAGCATATCAAGAAGCCACCGCAGCAGGCGTAGCAGACCAGCAGCCGGCTGCCGAAACCGCCCAGCAGTCGGTATCCGAAGCATATGATATCGACTCCACGGGCGTACACACTCCGGTCTTCGAGCCCGGCTCGGTGTTCGAGCGTGTGGCCAAGGGCGAGCTGAAAGCACAGGAGCCGGCAGTCGAAGTCGATGGCCTGACCTCTGACGAGGCAAAAACCACGCAAGATTTCAATGTTCAATTCGAAGTCGCCCGTCATCCCGAATTGCTGGCGTTCCTCGCCATGAATCCGTACCTGTACGACGACATGTATTCTTGGCTCGCCGCCCGTGGCGAGGCCGATATTGACGAAGCCCTGTCTCACAACAAGGGCTATCAGGAATACCGCGAAGCGGTTGGAAAGTGAGTCGAGAGATGACCCAGAGCCAGACTCAGAACCAGAATCTCACGGAAGGTCTGAATCGCATCCGTCGCTGGCGTGACCAATACCGCAGCATGCAGCCGCCATCGCCGCTCGAGGATGTGAATCAACTGGCCGCGAAGCTGGAGATGACCCATGCCCATCCCTCCGGCATCGCCCAGCTGTTCGCTTCCGGCCATGTCCGGTTGGATTCGTTGTTCCGCGACACGGGTGTGCTTAAGGCCGCCGAACGCCATATTGGGCGCGTGCTGGATGACCAGGCCGCCAAACGCAGGATTTCCGGCGTGGCGGAGTTGTCGCTCGTGGTCGGCGTGGCCACATGGAAGGGCAACGCGCTGCCGGTGCTGTTGTACCCGGTGAGCGTCACGATTGAGGATGATGGCTTGTCGACCACCATTCGATTCACCGGTCGCGTGGCCCTGAACGTCGCGTTCGTCAATACATTGCGTGAGCAGGGGGTGTTCCTGGATGAGGATTCCCTGTTTGACGGTGCCAGCTATGACAGTGGCACTCCCGAAACTTCCGCGATGTTCGCCCGTATTTCGTCCGAAGCGTCGGAGCGTATCTCCGACTTCGCCATCGAGCGCCAGATTGTGCTCGGATGCTTCATGGACCCCTCGTCGCAGATGATCAGCGAAAGCCGACAGTTCATCGACCAGCTGGAGAACGGCCCCACCGGCAATGTGCTGTTGGACGCGCTTGCCGGCGACGAATCCGCCCGCACCGCGCTCAAAGATGCCAATATTCCGCAATACAGTCCTTTCGACGTAGACCCGCATGCCGAGTACGAAGTCGGCGATGTGGACAATACGGTGCGATATGCCGCGTCACTTGCTGCCAATGGCCATAGCATCGTGGTCGACGGCACCTTCCCGAAGGGCACCGCGGAGCAGGCTGTGGCCATCGCATCGCGCTGCCTGATGAATGGTCGTTCCGTGCTGTACGTGCCCGGCGTGGCCGAGCAGAAGCGTCTGTTCATCCAGACGGCTTCCGCCAATGAGATGAAGGCGCAGGTACTGGATGTATCCGATGAACACGCCAACGCCGCGCTTGATAAGCAGCTGATTGCCGCAGTCGGATTCCAGCCCGGAGTCGCCACCCAGCGATTCGACCAGCTGGCCGACGAACTCGTGGGCGTGCGCTCGCGCTTGACCCGCTACTTGGGCGACCTGCACGGGGGCAACGATAAGTGGAATGTGTCCGCATACGAGACCATTCAGAATCTGGCCCGTATCTCCGTGCTCCCGACGCACCCTGCCACCCACGTTCGACTTGACGAGTCAAGTGCCCTGAGCATCGCCAACGATATTGACACATGGATCGGCAAGATGGAACGCGCCGGCGAGCTCGGCGAATACACCATCGGCCCGGAAGACACCGCATGGTACAAGGCGTCCATCACCACTGAAGAACAGGCAGTAACCGCCTACCAGCGCGTGGACGATTTGCTGCGTCGCTTCCTGCCCGCCACCCGTGAGCAGGTGGCACGCACCGTGCAGACCTGCGGATTCCCGGTTCCTCCCACCACCCGCGAGTGGGAGCGTCAGGTTACGGTTTTGAAGAATCTGCGACGAGTGCTTGACGTGTTCCAGCCGGAGATTTTCGAGCGAGACATCAGCTCCATGATCGAGGCCACCAAGCCGAAGAGCCAGCGCAAGGCCGAGGGCACGTCGATGGGATTCTGGGAGCGCCGCCGCCACATCAAGGAAGCCAAGGAGCTGCTGCGCGTCGGCGCGCAGGTCGAGGACTTGCACGAAGCGTTGAAGGTAGTCGCCAAGCAAGGGGAGCAGTGGCATCAGTTCGTGCCTCACGGCGGTTGGCCGGTGCTGCCCAGCAAGCTCGACGAGATCATCTCCACCCAAGAGGCGCTGGTCAGCAATATGACCGCGCTGGATACCGTGCTTTCCACCACGCCCGCTGGTGGCAATCTGGAAACTGCCGATTTCGAGAAGGTGGAAGCACGCCTGAAAGCACTGCTGGATGATCGCAAGGCACTGGACACCTTGCCGGAGCGTTGCCTGCTGGAGCAGGAATTCGCCTCTGCCGGACTGAACGAACTGGTCGCCGATCTCAACGCTCGCCGAGTGAGCGTGGAGCAGGTGCGCGGCGAAGTGCAGCTGGCCTGGTGGACCACCGTGTTTGAGGACATTGTGCGTTCGTCCGCCATTATCTCCAACCAGGATGGTGCCGCGCTGCAGGCCGCATCCGACCGCTTTGCGCAGGTCGATGTGGAGCACGTGCGCTCCATCGGACCGATGGTGTCGCAGGAATCCATGCGCCGCCTGTGCGACATGCTGTTCTCCCGCACTCAGGAAGCCAACCAGATGCACACCGTGCTGGCAGGGCGCGCCAGTGTGTCGCTGAGCAGGATTCGCCGTGATCATCCGGAGATTCTGGCCGCGGCCAAGCCGATTCTGGTGGCCGCGCCGGGTACGCTCGCCGCACTCACCGAGCCGGGTGTGCTGGCTGATGTGGCGATTCTCGATGCGTGCGCGCACATTCCCGCTATCGAGTTGCTGTCCATCATCGGCCGCGTGCAGCAGGTGGTGGTGATCGCCCACTGCGCGACGGTAACCAGCGAAAGCGTCAAACAGCTGATCGACACGTTGCCTCATATCGAGGTGGATGCTGCCCCGTCTCGCCGTGCGCCGCGCCTGTCCGCATTCCTTGAATCCGAGGGATATGGTCCTGTTCGCTATGATGTGGCCACCGAGCCGGCTGCCGGTGAGGTGCGATTCCACCGTGTGGAAGCGAGCGGTGTGCCGGTTATGTCTTCTGGTCTGGTGGAATCCAGCCAGCCGGAGATTGATGAAGTGGTGCGTCTGATTACGCAACGTGCCGCCGGTTTTGCCGTGGTTCCTTCCAGCTATCGACTTGTGGTCGTGATGTTGACCGACGCATTCCGCACACGCTTGGGTGCCGAATTGAAGTCGTTGGCAGGCAAATCCAAGGCGATGGGCCGATTCCTGCGCCATGTGCGGTTGGTTTCCTTGCGTGACGTGGCCGGAGGTCGTGCCACTGACGTGATTCTGTCGATGTGCTATGCGAAAACCACGCACGGACGTCTGCTTCAGCAGTTCGGTCCGCTCGAAAGCACAGGCGGTCGCGGACTGTTGCTGGATGCCCTGGCATTGGCGGACCACAGCTTGGATATTGTGTCGGCCTTTGGTTCCGAAGATTTGGATGAAGAACGACTGCACCAATCCGGTCCTCGGTTCCTGAAGACCATGTTGACGTGGGCCGAACAGCTTGACGACCGTCCGGTGCTTCCGTTGCGTGATGCGGCAGGCGGCAACGTGCTGTTCGACGATATCGCCGACAGGTTGCGCGCGCGAGGACTGAACGCTGCTGTTGATTATGGATTCGACAAGGGCGTGAAGATTCCGCTCGTGGTGGGATTGAAGGACAAGCCGTTTGCCTTGGCCGTGCAGACCGATGACGCGAACTTTATGTCCGTGCAATCCACGCGTAGGCGTCATCGTTTGTCGGCACAGGATCTCATTTCCTTGGGCTGGAATGTGATGACCGTCTGGAGTGTCGCCGCCTTCGTGAACCCCGATAAGGAAGTCGACCGTATCGTCAGCCGTATCGGTGAGATCTATCGCGAGGTTGAATAACCATGGCGGAATACTCGGCTACACGGCGCACACCGCGCAAGCACAAGCGCGTGGTGATGAAGGGCACTGAGCAGTTTGACGCTGACGGTGTCAAACTCGAGCCCGGAGACATGCAGACCGACCAACAACGGCAATCCGACGACGACAAACGCATCCTCGGCGAACTGCCGCCGCATTGGGCCGTTTTTAACGAGCGCGAGTAGGAGTTGGGGCGCACTCTGTGCGCCCCAACACTGTGTTTTCCGCAGCCTGTCGGCTGCGGAAAACACAGTATCGGCCGAAGGCCGATTCCGCTTCCTACCGCACAACGGCCATAATCGCTCCGGCCTGTTGCAGCTCCATAACCTTGGCCGCGGCCTCCGGCGGCATTGCGAACGACACCAGTCGGTCGTTGCCTCCCAATGCACCAATCGCATCCGGTTTGCCGACATTCATCACCGTGGCGTTCTCGGCCAGCGTGCAATCAGCGCCTTCGCAACCGACGGCGGAAACCAGTCTCACCTGATCGCCGGCCAATACATCGTCGACGCTACTGGCCAAGCGGACTTCAATCACCGTAGTGCCGGTCGGTGCTACGGGCGCATCTCTGGCCATATGCGTGGAAATGGGATCGGCTGCTTCGATATCGATTTGCGCTACCTTGCCCACCACATCCTCAATATTGCCTGTCCAAGACGGGCCTATCGCAGATACCGGCATATCAGCCAACTGAACGTCGGCGGCCAGAATAATGTCACCCCGTCGAATCGAGCGAGCGGCCACCACCATCGGCTCGGTCTCCACCACGGCCAATACGGCTTCAAGCCCAAACAACACTGCGAGTCCCACGCACAACGCAGCAGTGAGTCGGCGCAAGGCATCCGCCATGCGCCGTCGCCGCAATGAGCCGCGCGCAGGCGGCTTAATAAACGAAAAGGTCACCATGCAACCATGGTGACCTGAAGTTTTTCGTAAGCGCAAGCTGAATCGACCTATGTGGTTCTAGCTTGCCAAGTTATCCACAACGCTTCAAACCCGTGTAACAGACAGTGCCCGTAGTGCCAATATCCGCGGCATACCGCCGTCGACACCGTCGTTTACAGAGGAAAAACGGGGAGCCGACCTTACTTGCCGGATTTGTCGGTGCGGTAGAATCCGTGACCCTTGAACTCAATCGGCACGGCGGAATACACCTTGCGCACCTGCTCCTGCGAGCACTTGGGGCACACGGTAATCGGGTCGTCATTGAACGACTGCTGTTCGGTGAAGTCATAGCCGCAGTTCTTGCAACGGTAATGATAGGTAGGCAACGGATTCCTCCAACAAAGTCATATTTCTCGCG
>ENA-OQNO01001707-OQNO01001707.1-human-gut-metagenome-genome-assembly--contig:-NODE-1707-length-14045-cov-2.446616_pt1 | contig 14045 bp, 9 predicted proteins | sample MGYA00242629_ERZ504880 | MGnify/ENA primary metagenome ERZ504880 (study PRJEB26092, sample SAMD00036377) | human gut metagenome | host: Homo sapiens | study: EMG produced TPA metagenomics assembly of... | reverse complement strand
ATCTCCAATGGCATTGACAGATGAAAAAGGAAACAGTGTTATTTTCAATACCATCACCAATAAGTGGACAGAAGAGTTAGCCCGGGGGGTAACCATGAGCTGTGGGGGATCTGTTTCGGTGGCACTGTATTGCATGGATGGAGCATCCCTGAAAAAATATGCCGTTAAAAATATTGTGACCCGCAGCCAGAAGCTGGGAGAAGCTATCCGCACCGTAAAGGATCTGGAAGAAGGAACGCCGGAAGAAAACTTTCTCAGGTTTACAAAGGGATTTAAGCTGTTCAAAGGTAAAATTACAGATGTTCTGAGGGAAACCAGAGGGGCATTTAACTTTGGAAAGGTCATGCTGGAAGGAATTGGTGAAGATAAAGGGAAGCAGGCATTTATTGAATTTCAGAATGAAAATCTTACGGCGTCAGTGGATGGCAGGATCCTTGCTACCACACCGGATCTGATCTGCCTGGTGGATACGGAAACCTTCCATCCGGTTACCACAGATGCCCTAAAGTATGGCAAACGTGTCCTGGTTCTGGGGCTTAAATGTTTTGAGATGTGGCGTACGGCAGAGGGGCTGGACTTAGTAGGACCCAGATATTTTGGGTGTGATACGGATTATATTCCCATGGAAGAACGTGTGAAAGGAGGGATTTTATAATGTATCGTTTAGGAGTTGATGTTGGAGGAACCAATACAGACGCAGTTTTAATTGATGAGAAAAAACAGGTTATCGCCGAGTGTAAACACCCTACTTCTGAAAATATTCAGGATGGAATACTTGGTGCTGTGAGAGCCGTACTTGCCCAGTCAGGAGTTGACCGCTCAGAGATCAGCCAGGCGATGCTTGGCACCACCCAGTGTACCAATGCTATTGTGGAGAAAAAGAATCTGGCAAAGGTGGGAGTCCTGCGTATCGGTGCTCCCGCTACGAAGGGAATTCCGCCAATGGTTGACTGGGAAGAGGCAATCCGCCAGGTGTCAGAAGCGGATGAGATCATCGGCGGAGGGTTTGAATACGATGGAAAAGAACTGGCACCTTTGGATGAGGAGGCGGCAAGAGCATTTTTCCGGTCTTTAGATGGAAAAGTAAAGTCCGTAGCAATATCCTGTGCATTTTCAACAGTTCGAAACGATCACGAAATAAGGGCGGGGAAAATCTGCAGAGAGGTGATGGGAGAGGACGTACAGATTTCCATATCCAGTGAAATAGGATCTATGGGATTAATCGAAAGGGAAAATGCAACCATTTTAAATGCAGCTCTCTACAAAGTAGCCAGACGATTCACCGAAGGATTTGCAAGGAGCCTGGCGGAAGAAGGCGTCACGAATGCAAAAGTATATCTGTCCCAGAATGACGGGACGCTGATGACAATGGAATATGCAAAAAAATATCCCATTCTTACAATCGCATGTGGTCCTACGAATTCCATACGAGGAGCAAGCTACCTGAGCAATCTTATGGATGCTGTCGTGATTGACGTGGGAGGGACCACCACAGACATTGGTGTGATCGCCCATGGTTTTCCTCGGGAATCCAGTGTGGCGGTTACCATTGGCGGCGTGCGTACCAATTTCCGCATGCCGGATGTTACGTCCATAGGTCTGGGCGGAGGCTCGATCGTTAGACAGCAGCCCGATGGCAGTATCACCGTGGGACCGGACAGCGTTGGCTTTGAGATCAGCAGCAAAGCTCTGGTATTTGGCGGAGATACGATTACCGCTACGGATATCGCAGTCAGACTTGGAATGGCAGAGGTGGGTGATCAGCGAAAGGCAGATGTAATAGACGCAGAATTTGCAGAAAATGCCATGAAAGTCATGAAAGAAATGATAGAGGACGCCATTGATTCCATGAAGAGCTCCAATACGGATATGGACGCAATCTTAGTAGGCGGAGGCTCTATTGTGATTCCGCAGCAGCTGGAAGGTACCAGAACAGCGGTAAAGCCGGAACATTTTGGAATCGCTAACGCAATCGGTTCAGCCATTTCCAAGGTGAGCGGAACCCTGGAGAAGCTGATCAATTACGATGAGGTCCCAAGAGAAACTGCTTTGGAAGAAGCAAAGCGGGAAGCCTGCGAGATGGCGGTGGAAGCCGGAGCAGCACCGGATACCGTAGAGATTATTGATGTTGAAGATATACCACTGGCTTATTACCCTGGAAATACGAATCGCATTAAAATAAAAGCTGCCGGAGAACTGGTTGACACCGGACGTTAATTGTGCTAATATGCCGATGATATGAATATATTACAAACAGAAAGGGAGAAGGATAGTATGAAAAAATATATGTGGTCGGTCTTGTTATTGACTGTGCTGTTTTTATGCCTCCCGGTTCTTTTATGTAGTAATAAACATCAGCTGTCAGCCGGATTAAATCAAACGATGATTTCCCAGGATTCTCCTGTTATCGGCATGAACCACGCAGTACAGCAGTTTGATCTGCCTGATTTTGAAAAAGCAGAGACAATTCTCAGAAACTTTACCGTTGGAAATGATGGGATAAATGTTCCTGTTATAAAAAGCCGGAATCTGTTTTTAAGCGGCCTTTGCTTCCTGATTTTCTATACACTCCTCTTATTTTTATCCGGGGGAGACTGGGGCAGACCTTATGTTTTTCTGTGTAATTGTTTTCAATTAATGGATAGATATATGCGGATGATACGGACGGGTCATCGGAAGGATGGAAAAAAGAGATACCCTTTGCTTAACTGATCTATAGAAAAGCAGTAAAAGAAAGGGTGAATAATATGATAAAACAGGAGCATTCTGCGAGAATTCCTGTGAGTCTTGGTGCAGTATTAATATCGATTGGAGTGGTATACGGAGACATCGGTACGTCACCGATGTATGTAATGAAGTCAATTATATATGGGAACGGCGGGCTGGGAAATGTGAATGAGGAACTGATTCTGGGTTCCCTTTCCCTGGTCATCTGGACCGTTATTCTGCTGACTACGGTGAAATATGTACTGATTGCCATGCAGGCGGACAATCACGGTGAGGGAGGTATATTTTCTCTTTTCAGTCTGGTTAAAAAATATGGAAAGTGGCTTATTTTACCTGCAATGGTTGGCGGAGCCGCCCTACTGGCAGATGGAGTGCTTACGCCGGCAGTTACGGTAACTACGGCAATTGAGGGGCTTCGCAGTATTCCGGCGATGCACTCCTTATTGGGAAATGGCCAAAATAAAATTGTAGTGATTACGCTGATCATCATTGCGGCCCTGTTCCTGGTACAGAAAGCAGGAACCAGTTCTATCGGCAAGGCTTTCGGACCGGTGATGACAATCTGGTTTTTCTTTCTGGCAGCAGCCGGTATTTTTAATATCTCCGGCAATCTGATGATTTTTCGGGCATTGAATCCGCTGTGGGCTGTGAAAATCCTGATCAGTCCGGCAAATCACATGGGATTCATGATTTTGGGCAGCGTTTTCCTTGCAACCACAGGAGCGGAAGCGCTGTACTCCGACATGGGTCATGTTGGAAAAGGCAATATCTACATCAGCTGGCCATTTGTAAAGATATGTCTCATTTTGAATTATCTGGGTCAGGGGGCATGGCTGATGGAAATTCAGAAACAGAGTGCATTATACAGCATTCCTGATATGAACCCCTTTTTCCAGATGCTTCCCGAGGGAATACGCCCCCTGGCTGTATTGCTTGGAGCACTGGCAGCGATTATTGCTTCCCAGGCATTGATCACGGGTTCATTTACCCTGGTTTCAGAAGCAAGCCGTCTGGATCTGATGCCCCATATGCAGATTTCCTATCCATCTAAAACAAAGGGACAGATTTTTATTCCTCTTGTGAATCTGGTGATCTGGTTTTTGTGCTCCATTGTGGTCTTGTATTTTAAAACCAGCGAGCACATGGAAGCAGCATACGGGCTGGCGATTACACTTACCATGCTGATGACAACGCTTTTGTTGTTTATTTATTTAAAATATGAGAAGAAACAGAAGATTCCGGCATTTATTTTCCTGGTGCTCTTTGGCGGCCTGGATGGGTCATTTTTTATATCCAGTCTCAGTAAATTTTCCAGAGGCGGATATGTGGCGCTGTTAATTGACATGTTCCTGCTTGGAGTCCTGCTGGTGTGGCATCGCGGTACGGCGATAGAGGCGTCTCAGGCAGTATGCTTTAAAATCCGCGACTACCGGAAGCTGTTGGGGAAGCTGCGTCATGATATGGAATATCCAATTCAGACAGATAATCTGGTCTATATCACAAAGGAACCGGAAATGGAGGATCTGGACCGGGACATTTTATACTCTATTCTGGACAAAAAGCCTAAGCGGGCACAGGCATACTGGTTCGTGACGATAAAGGTAACAGATGAACCTTATACCCGTGAATACAAAGTAGAAAATTTTGGAACGGATTATATCTACCGGGTTCAGTTAAGGCTTGGATTTAAGGTTGATCAGAGGGTTAATGTATACCTGAGGCAAATTGTAGAAGAATTAATAGCAAGCGGCGAGCTGCCTTCCCAGCAAAGGGAATATTCGGTATATGAGCCGGGCGAGGTGGGCGATTTCGAGTTTTGCCTGATTCGGAAAGTATTGGTACCGGAGAGTGATATCACGGCTTCAGGCAGAGCAGCAGTATCCTTAAAATACGCTATCCGGCATATCGCAGGTTCACCGGCAAGATGGTACGGACTGGAAAATTCGTCTCTGATTATTGAATATGTACCGTTATTTATTAAAATGAAAACATTGCGGCCTTTGAAGCGGTTAACAGAGGATAACGGAAAATGAAATAATGATAGTGGATCATTTTTAAATGGAGATATGGGGAAATTTTGGAACAGGGCAAATGATGGAACGGAGCAAATAATGGAACAGAGCAAATAATGGAACAGAGCAAATAATAGAACGGAGCAAACAATGGAACGGAGCAAATAATGGAACGGAGCAAACAATGGAATAGAGCAAACAATAGAACGGAGCAAATAATAGAACGGAGCAAATAATAGAACAAAGCATATAAAAGAACTGAGCAAATGAAAGAAATGAACTTACCCTGTAAATTAGATTTAATAATCTAATAACCTGAGGTTCCACGATCTTTCATTTGCTCTTTGCTCTTTTATGTATTTTGCGTGTTAAAATCAAGATCCGTCTAAAGATTCATAAACGAAATACGTATTATCAATTCTATCATGTGTTAAGATGATTTAATACATAAATTTTAATGAGTAACTTTATGAATAAATATGTTGCAATATATTTGATCCTGTGATAATATAACGTTATAAATATTCTTAAACTTGGCTAATCTGCCAGTAATTCCAGAAAACATGTATATGAATTTAAGGCGCTTTTATGCTGTCTGTAAGTTGTTGATTTTTTAAACTTCCATACACTGCAAAGGATATTGCCTTAAAGTAAAAGGAGGATTTTAATGATCAATATACCCATCAAAAATGATAATCATACTGCAGATAAGAAGACAGAAAAGTTCCTGATGTGTCCCACCGTTGATTTTTGTTTCAAGGAACTAATGCGTAATGAAAAAGTAAGGAAAGGTTTGATTGCTGCATTCATAAATAGTAAGCCGGAAGATATCCTGGAAACAGTATTGCTGAATACTAACTTACACAAAGAATTTCAGGAAGAAAAGCTGGGAATTCTGGATGTACGCGTTTTGATGCACGATAAAAGTCAGATAGATCTGGAAATGCAGGTGCTTTCTTTTCCGTTCTGGGAAGAGCGCACGTTGTTTTACATATGCAAGATGTACGCAGAACAGATTGAACGTGGGGATGATTATGATGTCTTGGCGAAATGCATTCATATCTCTATATTAAACTTTCCATTTTTGCAGGAAACACAGGAATACTACTCCTGTTTTCATTTGCGTGATGACAAAAATGGAAACATATACTCGGATAAACTGGAGTTTCATGTGCTGGAACTTCCTAAAATAAAGAATAACCAGGAACCGCAAAGTGAATTATTACAGTGGGGAAAATTCCTGAATGGAAAGAAAGAGGAGGATTTTATAGCAATGGCGGAAATGAATGAATATATCAACGAAGCTTACGAAGTATTAAAGTGGATGAGTGCGGACAAAGAGAAAAAATTAGAATATGAGGCAAGGGAAAAGGCAATTAGAGATCATAATCACTTAATGCATATGGCGAAAAAAGAAGGAATTAATCAGGGAATTGAAGCTTTAATCCTGGACAATCTGGAAGAACAGAAAACAGAGGAGCAAATACTGACAAAATTAATGAACCGTTTTTCTCTGAGTCAGAAAGATGCTGAAATGTTTTATGAAAAATATTCTAAATTTAGTACTACAGTATGAAAAACCCCCGCATTGAGGCGGGGGGCTTAATCTACTCAAAAGACCTGTTGCCTTGACACATTTTCCGTTCATCACCCGGAGAATAACCGGTGTACTTCCGAAATAGGCGGTAAAAATTAGACATATTGGAAAACCCGCAGTCTTCAGCGATATCTAAGATACCTTCATCAGATGTACGCAGCATTTCCCTTGCTTTTTGAATACGCATTTCGATTAAAAATTCCTGAAACTGCATATTGGTCACTTTCCGGAAATAGGAGGAAAAATAATTAGGGCTCATGCAGGATATACTGGCTACGTCTTCCAGCTTTATTTTTTCACAATAATGTTTTTTGATATACTGGAAAGACTTCTCCAGCCTTTTCATTGCTTCCTTTTTTCCGCCAAGTAATTCACCGGATGGGTTTGATCGCTCACAATTTCGATAGAGTATCGTGAGTATTTTCAGGATATCGGATTTGATCATCAATGCATATCCCACTTCCCTTTGGATGTATTCCCGATTTATTTCGTTCATAATATGAATGATTTCTCCGGCATAGGGAAGTGTACCTGGAATTTTATTTTGAAAATTACGGCCGCGTTCAACAAAAGGCAATAAATAATCATAATCAAAAATGCTGGTCCGATCTGCGATAAAATCGGAACCAAAGATCAGGACAAGCAAAGTCATTTGATCACTTAACACTTCCCAGCCATGTGCTTCAATATGGTTAAATAAAATAATTTCTCCTTTTTCCACGTCGTACTGTTTCCCGTTTACAAAATATCTGGCATGGCCATCTAATATATAGGTGATCTCAAAAAAATTATGCCAATGATAAATTTCCGGCTTTTTTAAAGAACGCTGCTCCATATATGTCCTTACCTCAAAAGGTTCTTCTTTATTTAATATAGTTGTATCCTGTGTAATAATCATTCCGCAAATACCTCTCCGCTAAATAAATTCCCGCATTTATATGTTTTTATTATAACGCTAATAAAAGGATTTGTCTTTTAATATTATTTTGAGATTTCGATATCTTACCATTTTAAAATACGGTCTTTCTATCGTAAGATAGTACATTCTCATCATAATAAACCAGAGGTTATTTTTCTGCAGTCTATATAAAATGAATATGGAAAAGAAAAATCAGATTAAGATAACTATTCATTGCGAACATGTTTAGGAGGTAGAACATGATTATAATTGGTGAAAAACTAAATGGGTCCATACCAGCGGTGGCAAAAGCAATTGCATCGAGAGATGCACAGTTAATCAAAGAGCGCGCAAAATTACAGGCCGATGCGGGGGCTGATTTTTTAGATGTATGCGCTTCTGTAGAAGAAGAGGAAGAGATTGAGACTCTTCGATGGATGATTGAACAGGTACAGGAAGTAACGGATACGCCGATTTGCGTAGACAGCCCAAGTGCAAAATCCTGTATTGGGGCATTGCCTTATTGCAAGAGACCTGGATTGCTCAATTCTGTTTCCCTGGAAGGAGATAAGATTGATACGATATTTCCGCTGATTGCAGATACGAAATGGGAGTGTGTGGCTTTGCTCTGTGACAACGATGGGATTCCGGATTCTGTGGAACGCCGCATGGATGTATTTCATGGTATTATGGAAAAAGCAAAGAAATACGGAATTGTGCCATCCAGATTACATATCGATCCACTGGTGGTAACGCTATCTACTGATGAAACAGCATTGCAGGTTTTTGCTAAATGCTGCAGATTGATTAAAGAAGAATATCCGGATATCCACATTACCAGCGGTTTGAGTAATATTTCCTATGGACTGCCGGTACGTAAAAATATCAATCAGGCTTTTATGGTGTTGGCAATGAATGCGGGAATGGACAGCGCCATTGTAGATCCTACCAACAAAAATATGATCGGCATGATTTATGCGACGACAGCCCTGCTGGGGAGAGATGAGTTCTGCCTGGAATATATTAAGGAGTTCCAGGAAAAGAAAGAAGCAGGTGTGGATATCAATGAATTAACCAAGGACATGGTTCCGGAAATGAAGAACGTCTTCCTGGCAACCCAGAATGGTAAAAATAAAGAAATTGGATGCCTTGTACAAAGTGCACTTGATGCCGGGTGCGACCCGGTTGCTGTATTAAACGATGGCATGATTGGAGCGATGGCTGTAGTAGGAGACCAATTTAAAAAAGAAATCATATTTGTTCCCCAGATGCTTGCTGCTGCCAGAGCCATGAAAGCAGGGGTAGAAGTATTAAAGCCTCATCTGGCTACCGGAGGTGCAGGAAGTGCCGGGAAAATGATTTTGGGAACAGTAGCCGGTGATTTGCATGATATCGGTAAAAATCTGGTTGGCATGATGATTGAAAGTGCCGGATTCGAAGTAATCGATCTGGGCGTGGATGTACCAATTGATGTTTTTATAGAAGAAATCGAAGCGCATCCTGATGTGACTATCGTAGGACTGTCTGCACTTCTGACAACAACGATGCCGTCTCTGCGCAACACGGTAGCTGCTTTAAACAATGCACCATTTCGCAGCAGGATTAAAATAATGGTTGGCGGTGCACCTATATCCCAGGCATTTGCTGATGAAATCGGGGCGGATGCCTATACAGCGGATGCAGCGGAAGCAGCAGAGAAAGCGAAAGAGCTTGCAAAAGCCGGAACAGATACGGTACCATCTTCTAAAGTGAAGGATATAAAGAACGGACCGGAAAGAACTGATGCAGAAAAATTAATTATAAAAACAGATAGTGCGCTACCCAAACCGGAAGGCATAAAATTTACCGGAATCAGCCCGGCAGTATCCGGAATTCCCTACAAAGAAAATATGAATGCGGTAAAAGAAAAGTTTACAAACTACTGGAAGCACAGAAACACAGGGCGTCCACTTATGTGTGTCATAGCCAGAAAGCCGGAAATGGAAGCATTTTCAGATGGTTCCCCGGTAGAGGGCGGATATCTGGACCAGATTTGCCAGGGAAAATATTATAATATGCCCGAAGAACTTAAGTGGAAGGATATGGAGGACAAATATCAGAATCCGGAGCAGATTGTTGCACGTTACCGATATTTCTGTGAAACCCATGATTTTCTGGGAGAAAGTTTTCCTAACTTAAATGTAGACTTTGGACCCGGCTCCCTGGCTGCCTATCTTGGATCCGATATTGGTTTCAAAGAAGATACGGTATGGTTTAAGTCCTGTCTGGAAGGCTGGGATGGTGTGCCGCAGTTTAAGTTTGACCCGGAAAATGAATGGTACAAAAAACACATCAATCTGGTAACGAAATGCCGTGAACTGGCTGGGGAAGACTTTTACGTAGACATGCCGGATCTGATGGAGAATATTGATGTACTGGCATCCCTGCGGGGAGCACAGGAGATTTTATTTGATATGTTAGATGAGCCTGAGACCATTGGAGAACGCATAGGAGAAATCACAGATCTGTATTATGACTACTATAATCAATTTTACGATGTAATTAAAGATGATCAGGGCGGAAATGCCTATACGGTGTTCCAGATATGGGGACCCGGACGTACAGTGAAACTGCAGTGTGACTTCTCCGCTATGATGTCACCGGATGATTTCCGCCAGTACATTCAGCCATCTCTGAAAGCACAGGCAGACAAAGCCGACTATGTGCTGTACCATCTGGATGGACCGGCTGCCATTAAGCATTTGGATGCACTTATGGAAATTGATGGAATTGACGCGCTCCAGTGGACCAGTGGAGATGCCGGACCGGATGGCACTTTGCAGGATTGGGATGTGATCTACGATAAGGCAATCGCTGCAGGGAAATCCATTTGGGTAAAAGTGTATTCCGGAAATTTTGAAGACTGGATTAAAAATGTGGACCGTCTGGTTCAGAAATACGGTTCCCACAGCCTGTTTCTGCTTTTCCCGGAAATGTCACGGACACAGGCCGATACGCTTCTGAAATATGCAGAAGAAAACTGGAAGGATGTTCCTGGTACATTTTACGTCCGTTAATTTACCTATAAAGAAAAACCTCCATTTAACTAATGGGGGTCAATGGCATCAACCAGTTCGTATAATTGCGAACTGGTTTTTTGCTGTTCTAAAAAAGCGCAGAGAATCCCCTTAAAATCATATTGGACTTTTTAAATTTACAATTTGCCGTTTCGGTCTATACTACTGTTTTGTCATGTAGCCATTGGTTTTGTAACATTTGTCAATCGGAGGATTCCTTCGCCCATCTACCCTGAATTTATAGGTCGGAATACTTGGCATCCATCGACCCCACCGCTTATAATGTCTGCCGGGGCGAACAGGGACTGTACGTTTTGAAAAATCCAGTACTAATTCGTTTAAATAATCCGCAACATCAGCTGGAGTCATCTTCCCGGAAAAATATTGAAGAATTTTATACTCAACCCTAATTGTGTCCGCTATATTTTTCATGTTTGGAATGTAATCGTATCTGGTTGTCTGTCCTTCTTCAGAATATTTTGCAATATTCTGTTTATCAGCCGCATCATAAAACCGGCCACACAATGTATAACAAAGAATTTTTCCATACAGTTCATTCACAACAATGTTATACTTGCCTGAATTAAAGCGTTCTGATTCTAAATGATTTTTAATATCGAAATAGGCTGTTTCGTTGTCCCATCTTTGAATATGATAAAGCTGTAGTATATCTGCTGTTGAATATGTGCTTGAATCAAGGTTGGTAAGATAAACGGCATCTATTACTGTCGGCTCTTGCTTTCTTTTTTTGCCATCTAAAGTATACTCATATCTGTTTTTTACCACTCGCAGTAGCATGGATTCCTGCTGCTTTGCATAGTTTCTGCAGTCGTCCCGTTTCATGCGCCGATACCATGCTTTATCAAATGGGACATTTATCATTCCGTCATGCTCGACTTTAGCAACATGATGTTTATATGTATAAGATATATTTCTTACTATAAAGTTATATCCATGTAACATGCAATAAAGAAACAACTCTGCAGAACCATAGTAACGATCGCATAGTAGAATAACTTTCTTTCCACGAGGCATTTCCTCGCAATTTTCAAGATGTTGAAACAGCATAGGTAATTCAGATGTCATACACGGTTCAATAGCAGCATCTAGAATCACATGATTCAAAATATCAATCAGAACAGAACAGTTAGCCATAGGTTTTTTGACTTGATCGTATGTTTTAATTGTCTTGTTTAGATACCCTCCAAACCGTTCTTTTAATTCGTCTGTAGGGGGAAGATCCATTTTACTTCCATCACATGCGAGAACAATGTATCCATCCAGTGTATCATAGTCCATGTGAGAGTAAAACTTCTCAGCCATTTGGCGAATAATAAGAGGAAATACATTTGGATTGGTTTTGTTAAGGGCTTTAAACATTGCTTGTTTAGAGACTTTCGGCTTATCCAGCTTTGAAAAGAAAGCAGAAATATCTTTATTAGTTGTCTCAGCGAACCGGAGCGTATAAAATAGAAGTACGTCGAGTAACGTGATTTTTCTAGGTTGAGTAAATCCTCTCGTCGTTGTTTTAGCAGCATTGGAAATTTCATCGTGGCCGAGAATGTCGATGAAATCATCCAATGCTGTTTTAATAGTAGTCATTTCTAGACTACATGTCCTCGTCATAAACAAGACGAGGTTTCTTTTTGGCATACATGGCTTTGAGATATGGCACCTGTTCGTTCTCAAGAAGGCCGAAATTCTTGAGCATATGGTGCTTAATCTTACCGTTTTCTCGGTAAGACTCTACAAGATAACAAAAACTGGTGCCTGAAACACCTTTTATATTCGGTACTACTTTAATGAACATAAAGCGCCCCTCCTTTCTATACTATAATTATACTAAAAATAACTATGTACATCAACATATATAGGAATTTTTACTATACTACAATTTGAACAAAAAATAGGATCTAATACGCATTGTATCAGATCCTATTAGTTTAAAAACTGGTTGATGCCATTGACCTCCATTTAACTAATGGGGGTTTTTGTCTGTGAGCCGATATTGTGAAGTGGTCATATGAAATTCTTTCTTAAAACAATTGCAGAAATATTCCGCCGAAGAGAACCCCACTTTTTCAGCAATACAAGCGGTAGAATCTGTCGTATTGCGAAGCAGAATACAGGCTGCATTTAACTTTGCCCTCACCCTAAGTTCCTGAAAAGTGGTATGATAATGTTCTTTTATTAAGCGTTGCAGCTGCCTTATACTCAGACCCACTATATCAGCAAGTGACTCCGGGGTGATATCGGCATAATAAGAGAGAAATGCCCGCTCAATCATCAGATATTTTTTTTCATCCGGCGGTATATCCGGCATTTCGGTGTGGGGTGTATAGGAAGGGGAGTATTCCCTTGCAAGGTGTATTAAAAATTCAGCGGCAAGATGCGTGAGAAGGAGCTGGCTTCCTGCAGATTTCTGCTGTTCTTCTTCAAAAAGCCTGTGCATTGCGTCCCTGGGAGCGAGGGATAGTTTTCCAAACCAGAAGTTCTGCCGGATAAGTGTCTGAATCAGAGGATCTTTTTCGGGATTGGATTTTTGACTTACAGTATAGTAGATACCAATTTCATGCATGATATCCATGGGATCCGGAATCTGTTCATGAAATACACCGGGACCAGTCAGATAAAAATCACCTTCAGTCAGCTGATAGATATCCGTATTGATATGAACGCGTCCGCTTCCCTGGGTAATAAAGTGAAGTTCATAGCTGTCATTGCTGTGGGCATGCATAGGCATATAGGGCATGGGGCCGGAAGAGAGGGAAAGAACATGAAATTCGGTATTGCTAATGGAAAAACAGATATTGACATCTCCCATATAAGAGCCTCCTTAATGCGGCAAAAGCCTGATTTTATTGCAATAAGTCTATTTTAATACAAAAGGGCTTGTAAGAACAGATATAAAATTAATGATTTATAATTTTAGACTCAGTGATGTGAAACTATATTCATACTAAGCAAAGACATGAATTGTTCGTAGTATATTTGTAACCTGAAATCGTGCATTGTAGTAATCATCATTGTAAAATAGCGCCATTATAAACCCAAACACGCCGTCCAATTCTCTGTTAATTGTATCCAGATTTATTATAATAAAGTTATCAAAACAGAAAACAAATGTTGTCTTCATTTGTAAATAAGGAGGATACGATGTACGATTTAAAACCATACTTAGAGGAAATTGACAGCGTGATTTCCCGGGGACCATTTACAGACAGCTGGGATTCCCTGCAAAACTATCAGGTGCCGGCCTGGTACCGCAAGGCGAAATTTGGAAGTTTTATACACTGGGGCATTTACAGTGTTCCCGCATTTGGAAGCGAATGGTATTCCAGAAACATGTATATCCAGGGGAGTCCGGAATTCGAACACCATGTGAAGACTTACGGACCTCAGAATGAATTTGGCTATAAAGATTTTGTACCAATGTTTAATGCGCCGAAGTTTGATCCTGATGCATGGGCGGATTTATTCCAGAGGGCTGGTGCAAAATATGTGGTTCCGGTTGCGGAACATCATGATGGATTCCAGATGTATAAGAGCGAGATTTCTCATTGGAATGCTTATGAAATGGGACCCTGCAGGGATGTGCTGGGTGAGCTGGAGCGTGCATTCAAAGAGAGAAATATGGAAACAGGGGCTTCTTCACACCGGATCGAGCACTGGTTCTTCATGGGACATGGCAAAGAATTTGACAGTGATATCAAAGAATCCATGGAACGGGGTGATATTTACTGGCCTGCAATGCC
>ENA-OQNO01001704-OQNO01001704.1-human-gut-metagenome-genome-assembly--contig:-NODE-1704-length-14047-cov-3.486135_pt1 | contig 14047 bp, 11 predicted proteins | sample MGYA00242629_ERZ504880 | MGnify/ENA primary metagenome ERZ504880 (study PRJEB26092, sample SAMD00036377) | human gut metagenome | host: Homo sapiens | study: EMG produced TPA metagenomics assembly of... | reverse complement strand
TGCCTATTGCTCTTGAAGCTCTTCGGACAACGCAAACGCACCGTTTTGGCAGGGTCGCTCTTTACCGTGGCGTTCTGCGGGTTCCCTTGGGGATTCATCGTATTCGGTCAGCTATTTTCGAACATGGTCTCGTTCATGCTCATACCCTTGGCGTTCGTCCCCCTCGCAGAGGCAATCGAGGCGAAGCGCATGTCCGATAAGCTCAAACTTGCCGCAGTATCGGCCATAGGACTCGTAGCCGTTGCGCTTTGTCAGCCAAACGGAGCATTCACATTCGGAATCTGGGGCGTGCTTTACTGCGTGAATCGAATCTTTTACGCACCCGACAGCGAACAGCCAACCTATCTCGCAAGCGCATTGCAGGCGGGGTCGCGCTTTTCGCCGCAGCATGCACCACCTGGGCGATCCTATACTTCGCGCCTTTCATGCAAACCGTTGTCCAATACACTTGGAAAGCGACCTTGTCTCCTGCGGTGGCGCTTGCAAGCGGCCTAAGCTTCATGTTTACGTCCAGAGGCGGCGTACAGCCTTTCCTCAGCATCGTCGTACTTGCCGGCATTATCTACACGTGCAAGAACAAGCGGTACCTCTGGCTTAGCGTAGCTTATGCGTTCGCCTTGTTATCGTACCTTGTCAGCGTATCGACCGATGGCGTGTTCAAGCATGTGATTGCCGGGTTCTGGTACACCGACTACCACCGTTTGGGCGCCATGGCCGCGTTCTTCGCCATACCCCTTGCCGCCTTAGGGTTCTCTTGGATGTTGAAAGCCTTAAAACCCTGGTTAGGGCGCATTCTCAAAGGCAGTTCAACAGACATGAACGCCGGCCTGTCCCTAGGCATGCTGCTCGTATTGTTTGCGGTCTGCCAGTTCTTTCCCGGCAACATGAAACTAACCGAAAAGGCAGACTTGACAGCAGGCTTGACGAAAATCCGCAGCGAAGTATCCGCTCGCTATTCCTGGGACCGCATTCTAACCGGGGAGGAAGACGCGTTCATCAAGAAAGTCATGGGCACGATTCCCGAAAACGCGCTTGTAATCAACGTACCGAGCGATGGCAGCTGCTGGAGCTACGGGGTGGAAGGAATCAACACGTACTTCCGCCGTTCGGCGAACACCGGCATGAGCGGAGCGGAAGACAGCAAGATCATCCGAACGCAACTGCGCGACATCAGCACATCCGATGAAGTGCGCAGCACTGTAAATCGACTGGATGCACGTTATGTCCTTATGCTGGACGAAATCGCAAGCAGCAACCGCACGACCACCGGCATGCGCTACAAGGAAGAAAACTGGGCAGGCATCGAATCCATCGACGAGAACACCCCCGGCTTCACGCTCCTTATGAGCGAGGGGGACATGCGGTTGTACGAGATCGATCGATAGGAATACGAGCAAAACATGGAACAAAGCCTTGACGAGCGAAGTCTCGCATTCCCAGAAATTTCTCCACATCATTAGGAAGCGAAAACTGCAAAGGGCGCCGGGGCATCTTCGCGACAAGGCTGAGCGCCTCAAGCCTGGAAACATACTTTCTCGGCATCTGCTTTCCTAGCTCTACACCACGCGAAAGATCGTCCAAGTCGGCCGCCCCAAACATCCCGAACAGTTCATATTGCGTCATCGCGAACATGACGCACGTTTCCTTTTCCGAAAGCTCGAATTTCGACGCTAGCGCATCCATGTTGCCAACAACAACATCGAGCGCGGCTTCGCTCCCCTTTACTCATAGAGCTCTCGGCCAATCTGAACGCCCTGTAATAGACAGCGAGACTTTGCGCTCAACCCTTAAAGCACGCTCGCAAATCACGGTTGATTCTCTTGGCACTGCCCACGAACAATCCACCATCGTGCGTCTCGATGCCAATGTCGAACGAAGAAGGCATGGACCTTCGACGGGAAGCCCACTCATCAAGCCACTTATACCCATCGGATGCGTTGCTCATGTAAAACAGCTTTGACAGTTCCTTGTGCTCTATAATGGATCAAATATAATTAATTCCATAATCTTTTTAGCCTTGTTTATACCAAATGCGGGAAAGTATAAATAAGGCTATGAGGGATCAAGACCTTATTTATACTTTCAGTTGATTACTATTATCAGAGTTCCTGCGATCAATTCATGAAATTCTCCATGCCCTTTTCCATAAACGTAGGGCTGCATCCGATCAGAATAACGTCCTTAACGGGATTCTCGTTTAGAAAATCGCTGAGGGTCCCTTTGTATTTGCGTGGATCCAACACGAAAGTTTTATGATACGTAGATGCCAACATGGGAATGCAGGGGGTTGAAAACGAGTCCCCGATCACAAGCAGGTTGTCCGCTTCGGGACACGATGCGTTCACGTACACCTTGCGCGCGATACCCGACCCAAAGAATTGACCGTACGCATCGAATTTCGCCTTTCCCTCTTCTAGCTCTTTACCTATATAAGCCTCCCGCTTGTTAGGTTCGACCACCTCCCCTGATACGTAAACGGAATACTCCGGATACGGCAAACTCATATCCATCATTGTATCCGCCACTTCAACGCTCAGTCCTCCGCGAGCGTACGAACCATAGCAATCGTAATATGCGCTGCACTCCCCTTCGGGCAAAACATCGTTTCCGAGCCCCCGAGCAATAGTGCCGTAGCCCCTATATGCCCCTTTGATATTCCAATGGTGATCGGCTTTAGAAAAGAAGTTCAGATACTCTTCCGTGTCCGAATAGACGTCTTCGCAAGAAATCACCGACCCGGAAAGACGGCTGGAGTAGTTCTCGTCGATGAATGCACGTCCCTCAGCATTAGTTATCACGTCGAACAATGGATTCGCATCGCTCGTGAGTCCCCGATCAGGAACAAACGAAACAAAACGGATTTCCGGATGAGCGTCGGAAATTGTAGAGTACGACTTTGCGAGATTCTGGAGTTTCCGAGCATGGTTTTCCGATTGCTTTGATGGAATGGGAAACAGTGCTCCATCGGGAACGGAGAAATAGTACCTCGACCCATAGAATGTAGGGTAGAGACCATAGCCAAACCCCTTGGCCGACAGCTCTACAAGGGATCTCTCAATCGAAGCATTAGTCAACAAAACCATTTCACGCGCCGGGAAGTTGTCACGGCAATACGATTCTACATCTTTCTGGAAATCCGCATTCAAGTAGGACTCGGTTGAAAGCAGCGGCATTTTCGTCAAGGCACGACCATCCAAATAGGACCGCTTGCCATTGTCCACAACCTGCGGAAGTACATCAAACTTGTCAGTGATCTTGTAGCCGAAAACAGCGCAGCAGATAAAAAGCACAACCGAAACGAAAAATATGTTTTGCACTTTACGCAATTTTCCCGCCTTAGAACTGGAAGTAAATAAACGGACTATACGCCCCTGAAACTATCGACATAACGCAAAGCGCAAACACTCCGAGCAGAAGGAGATCGCCGAGAGCGGCTACGACCGAAGCAATCCCCTGGCGCAAAGCAGGAGCGTCCAACGAAATAGCGAAACTCGCAACCGGCGCCGCCTCGTTTCCCCTGGAAGGGGCGCTTTCCCCTACGAAGCGCTCACCTTGCAAAGCGCATTCCAAATGAACGCGAAGCCAAGGAACAACGGGCATCGAAGCGACAACCGCAATAGCAAACAACGGCAAGTAAGCCCATATGGAAAGCTCCCAGAAAGTGGATGTTCCCAGCAAGCCATTCGCACCGAAAAGTGCCGCGAAATACTGAGCGAGGTGATTCGGATCGGAAATCCAGAACAAGCACCACCCTAAAACAAATACAAGCATGGTATACAGATGTTGCAGAAAAGCAGGTAGCTTCTGCAGCAAATCACCTATAACGAATTTCTCAACTACAAGCAAAACACCATAGTAGACACCCCACAGTACGAAATTCCAAGCAGCACCGTGCCACAATCCCGTTACAGCCCACACAACGCCAAGATTGAATATCTGACGCGGAACACCGCATCTACTTCCCCCTAGCGGGATATAGACATAATCGCGGAAAAACGACGACAGCGACATATGCCAACGGCGCCAAAATTCTGTGACGCTTTTCGAAATGTAGGGATAGTTGAAATTGCGCAAGTATTGAAAACCAAACATGCGCCCCAACCCAATAGCCATATCGGAATAACCTGAAAAATCAAAGAACAATTGAAAAGAATAGGCAAGCAAGCCTCCCCATGCGCCAATCGCTCCGATCTCAGAAGGAGACGAAGCCAACATGCTATTAGCCAACAATGCTAGGTTGTCGGCGATCAGCACCTTTTTTCCCAAGCCGATTACAAACAAACGCAAACCGCTCGCGAACCCTTCGAGCGTTTCCTTACGGTTTTCAACCTGGTCTTCTATAGTCTCATAACGCACAATTGGACCAGCGATAAGCTGGGGGAACATGGCGATATACATGCCGAGGTTCAGCAGGCTCTTTTGTCGACGCACCTTGCCCCAGTACACATCTACGATATAGGAAACAGCCTGAAGAGTAAAAAATGAAATGCCGATAGGCAGGGGCAATTCCAAATCGGGAACAAGTTGACTACCAACAAGCAGATTGATATTTGCCGCAAGGAAACTTTCATATTTGAAGAAGCCAAGTATGAGCAAGTTGACTATAAGCCCCATTACAAGAACGAAACGCGCCCGACGTTTCCCATCTTGAGAGAGGTATTTTGAGATCCCAATGCCGACAAGCCAATTGAATGCAATGGAGCAGATCATCAGAACAACGTAAACAGGCTCACCCCAAGAGTAGAAAACCAAGGACGCTACAAGAACAACAATGTTTCGTATTCTCCGAGGGGATGCGAAGTAAGCAACCAATACAATCGGAAAGAACAGGAACAGGAACGCTGCACTAGAAAAGACCACACATACCCCTTAGACGACCCAACAAAGCAACCATAGGCGGTCAGCAAGCTCGACTAAAACACCTTCGGCACCCTCACGAGAAGCCGAAACCCATCCATCTCCCACCAGCCGCACGCGCCGCTGCCCCCAATGCGCCAAAAATTTATGCTCACAGCCGTTTTGTCAATCCACTTCCACAACCGATGGAAGAATACCATAAACACAACCGTTTTGCTCATCAGAAAAAGCACAGTACCAATACCATCCAAAAGCAGGAGAAGCGCACCGCGCCCGACCCCCTCTTTCTTGGTTGGCGAATTCAGTGTGATAAAATCAACAACACACATCGAAACAATGCAGTTCAAAATCTTTACATTTTGCAAGAGAGATTATAGCCAATAGGCTTTTCTGCTGCATAGAAAGACAAGCTGCACATGCGGGGAGGGAATAATGGGGCTATCCAAAACCAGACTAAAGAAAAAGTTGTTCAAAAAAGCTAAAGAGGTGCTTCCTGATTCAACGGTAATGAAAATACAGCGCCACCGCCTCGAGAAAACCGGAATAACCTCCCCCAAGCCCGGATCTTACGCGCCCTCAAGCAACTACGCAGTCGTATCGGCAATCTACAACGTCGCCCCTTACCTTGATGACTTTTTCGATAGCCTCATGTCGCAGACCATAAATCCTGCAGCGCTCAGGATCATAGTCGTGGACGACGGGTCTACCGATTCCTCGCTCGTCACCGTTCGTTCATGGCAAAAAAAGTTCCCTGGACGCATCGAGTGCCTTAGCAAGGCAAACGGAGGACAGGCAAGCGCCCGCAACCTTGGCATGACAATGGCAGGCGATTCGGAATGGGTCACCTTCATTGATCCCGATGATTTTGTTGCATGTGACTACTTCGAACAAGTAGACAAAGTGGCTTTCAAATACAGCAATCTCAAGATGATTTCATGTAAAACCGTTTTTTACCGAGAGAAAGCCCGTCGCTTTGAAGATTCGCATCCGCTGAATTACCGCTTCGGCAACGTAGATCGAATTTACAACGTTCAGGATGACAACCACCCCATACAGCTATCCATGAGCGCGGCCTTCTTCAAGATGAGCGAAATTAACAAAACCAACCTAAGAATCAACAGCGAAATAAAACCAAATTTCGAAGACGGTAACTTTGCTGGCAGATATACGATCAACCTCCACGAAGGCATTATCGCGTTTTGCTCTAAACCGAAATACTACTATAGAAAAAGGGAACTTGGCGGATCTACTTTAGACAAGTCATGGACTAACAACGATGACAAAATTACAACCGTCGTAGAAAAAGGGTATTTGGATTTGCTCTTATACGCAAAAGCCACTAAAGGTCACATCCCTCTATATATTCAAAACACTGTGCTATACGATCTTTCTTGGTACTTTAAGTACTTCGTGGAACACCCCGAGAGATCCTTCGCATACGAGGGCCGCAACTCAGTAGACTACTTCTTCAGTACTCTTGAAAAGATCGTATCCATGATCGACCTTCGCGCAATCGAGCGGGTCCCTGGTGCATGGCTGAGGTACGAATGGAAAAAAGCCATCGCCGATAAGTACAAGGGAGGAATAACCGTCGATCATATCGCGTATATAGAAAGGATCGAGCCTGAATCCGGCCACCTTCTCTTGCGGACAGTCGATCCGGAAATGAAACTGTTCTTTAACGGAAAAGAAATCTTGCCGTTTGAAAAAAAGCGACGCGAAGTGACCTTCTTCGGACGGCATTTTCTTAGTCTTCACTACTTTTGGTTCCGCTTCGCCAACCAAAGTGGAATCCTGTCTTATCGTTCATCAGAAAACAAAAGAGCAATCTTGTCCATGCGCGGAAAGCACTACCCCGATTCCGTAGATATGTCAACGCTGATTAAGGGATTTACGGCAAACTGGTCCCGATACCCTCGCAATAACACGTGGATCATCATGGACAGAGACACGCAAGCCGACGACAACGCCGAGCACTTCTACCGTTACATGATGCGCGAACATCCCGAGCAGAAATGCTACTTTGCCCTAAGAAAGACTTCGGTCGATTGGAATAGGCTTGAGCGAGAGGGCTTCGCCCTGCTCGATTTCGGTTCAAAGGAACACGAGAGCGCGCTCAAGCAATGCTCTAAGATTATCAGCAGCCATGCCGACGGGTTCGTCCACTCTTACTTTAAAGACAACTTCTATCAGTCGAAAGACTTTATCTTCCTGCAACACGGAGTCACTAAAAACGACTTGTCTTCTTGGCTCAACGGAAAACCTATATCCCTCTTCTGCACCTCGACGGAACAAGAATACCTGTCAATCTGCGAAGACGGGTCTCCTTATCAGTTCACACCTCGACAAACTGCACTTACAGGGTTCCCGAGACATGACGCATTACTCAAGAAAGCCGATGCGAAACAAGACACAATCCTCGTCATGCCTACTTGGAGGCGCTCTCTCGCAGGCGACACCAACGGAAAAGGGAACATACGTGAAATACATCCGGAATTCGCCAATTCCGAGTACAAAATAGCATGGGAGAACTTCCTCAACAGTGAGCGACTAAAGGCGATCAGCGATAAGACCGGTGCGCGCATCGTGTTCTACCCCCATGCTAATTTCGCTCCATACCTGGAAAACGGATTCTTCACGCTACCGAGCTATGTTGAGATCGCCTCAAATGCAGCGGGAAACTCAATACAAGATCTCTTCGGAAGAGCGAAGGTGGCGATCACGGATTACTCCTCGATCGCGTTCGATGTAGCGTACCTGAAAAAAACCTGCCTCTACTATCAGTTCGACAAAGAGGACTTCTTTTCTGGAATGCAAGTTTACGCCAAAGGATACTTTGACGACGAACGCGACGGATTTGGACCGGTAGCGTACACTGAAGCCGATCTGCTCAACGAACTTGAGGCTCTTGCTTCTTGCGATTTCCAACCACAAGAGCCCTATAAGTCCCGCATCGAAAACACGTTCCCTTTCAGGGACGGACGTTGCTGCGAACGCGTGTATGAAGCTATCAAAAAGCTGGACGACATCCCCAATTAACCCAGAAACCTTCGCCAGTGGATCAAACGCTGCGGATTGAATGCTTGCTATTGCATCTTTCAATCCGCAGCAGCAAGCATTGCCTTCCCTTCTTCTGACAAGAGCACTTTAAAATCCCGGCCGCCGAAGATGACGCTTCGCCCGTCCAGCAATACGCCATCTCCAATGACTTGCGTACTGCCGCACGCAAGTACATTCTTGATAGACCATTTATCAAGGTAACAGTTCCGCCTGTATCCACGGACCTCTACCTGCAAGCACAGCCTGAGCTTGCCATTTCCCAGCATGGAAATCCGACCTAAAATAGGCTTCAAGACCCCCTTGCACCTCCACTCAAGCACCGGTTTTATTGGCGAAGCGCTTTTAACCGAGAGCATCTCGCATGGCAGAAGCGCTCTCCATAACCCGCGGTCATCTTTGCATATCAAGCGCATCTTCGCATCTTTCATCCAGGAACAAGGAACGCCGTCGACCATCAAGCATCCTGAAAAATCAATCTCGCCATCTGAAGCAAACTCAAACGACTCCAAAACGCAACTAACTTGAACCCCTTCGGTTATATCGGAACGCGGAACATTACGAACATGCGAAAGCCGACCAAAAAGCCGTCCTCTCCTACTGTCGAAACAGGCGGAACCCACTCCACTCGAAACAGCCCCAACAACTCTATCGAGATCCTCGTACGAACCGAAGAAGAACGAGTCCAATACAAGACGCTTCTCTACTGGGCAAGTTCGGTAAACTTGTTCAACGTAATAGGATTTAAACAGCTCTTTGACCCTGTCATAGCTCTCACGAGAAGGCTCGCCCTTCCCCATGCTCGCGATCATTTCAAATACATCTCGCCTGAACAAACGCCGCATCAGAGCTGCACTGCGCTGCTCATCTGTCGTATTTTCATCAATAAATGCCATGAGCGCTTCGTACGATCTTACATTGGATTCCCAATCATTCCATATAGAAAGCGAAGCATTTTCCCCCTGGGACAGCGCTGCGTTTCGAAGACTCACAAAACAATAGTCGTAGTCGGAGGCAACCGAAACAACGTCAGCCAGGCACATTGCAGGAACGACAACGTGCAGATCCTCAGGCATCCCTTCCTCGAAGAAACGAAGATCGTTTTCCAAAAGAAGTGAACGACGGAACAGCTTTAGAGGTCCAAGAGACCACATAACTTTCGAACGGTACACATCGACTTTTTGCTGGTCATGAGTGAACATTGATTTTGGCACTTCGCGGCCATTCGCACCAGCAAGTTTTACCAAGAGCACATCCGAGCGCCATTCTCGCGCATGCTCCAACATTTTTGAAACCGCATGCTCATTGAACCAGTCGTCAGCATCGAGAAAGAAAACGAACTCTCCCCTGGCCTTGCTCAAAGCTACGTTTCTAGGGCGAGCCGGAGAGCCCGATGGCGCCGTCAGACGCTCCGCAACAATAAGATCCGGATAAGAGGCCGCAAAACGGCAGACCTCCTCCCAAGATTCATCATTCGAGCAATCGTCGACTACGATCACTTCCATGCGTTTCGCATCGTAGCTTTGGCCAACAACAGAATCCAAGGTCCTCGTCAGCTCGGGCATCGCATTGTACGCCGGTATCAAAATACTGATATCAACGGCAGGTTTCAAACCCATTGCCGAACCACCGCCCTCACTATTTCAACCCTACAGACTATCGTCCAAGACAGCTTGAATTATCCTGTCCGTCGCATGTCCGTCGCATGCGCTCATGAAGCGCTGGCGAAACTGCGCCACACGCTCTTTGTCGAAACGCTGCTCGATATGTTGCAAATACTCGATCATCGGTTCGTTCTCGCAGAACACCGGGCCTGGAGTCAAGTCTTCATACTCGTAATAAAACCCTCGCCAATCATCGTATTCTTCCTTATCGTACGCGAAAAACACCATAGGCCGCTCGAAAAGAGAGTATTCGAACACAAGGGAGGAGTAGTCGGATATGCAAACGTCAGCAGCAATCAAAGCATCTTCGATCGTTACGGAATCCGAAACATCAAACGCAAACGACGCGCATCCCGTCGGAATTGCAGGACGCTCTTTAACGAAGGGATGATGCTTCACCAGCAGCACCCATTCGTCCCCGAACGCTTCGCGAAACGCCTCGACATCAAGCCGATCGGGACCCAGAGCCTTCGACACGCGCCCCCTGAACGTAGGGGCGTACAGCATCACTTTCTTATCTTGCATGCGCGGCACAGCCTTTCGCACGCGCAAGCGGGCCTCCGAAAGAAACGCCTCGTCGAAAAACACGTCCGTCCTGCTCACACCCAAAGGTCTAATGATCTCTTGGCGGTCTTCCAACACCATAGCCTCGGCATACGCCCATGCCACCTCAGGACTGCTTACCGTCACCAGCGATAAGTTCCCGTAGAACGGATGTCGTAAAATCTGCTCGCGCGAGCCCCCCAACTCAAGATCAGCCGTGCTCATGCCCCACTTCTTGAATGCGCCGCACGCATGCCATAGCTGCACCACCCGAGTCTCGGGCCTCAACGCCACGCAACTCACCACATCGGAGGCATCATTCAAAAACACGCATCGCGCTGTGGCAATCTGCCTCAGAGCATCGGCGCAATTCGCTAAGTATTGCATCCGGGAAACGCGATGCTGCCCTAAAGAGACATACAGGACATCGAAGCGCGGATCGGCATCCAGCCGATCCATAAGAAGGCGGAAGCTATCCGGGACTTCCTGTTGCTTCGATTCCAAGAACACCACTTTGCGCGGATCGACAGGATCCTTCGCAGCCCGGGCATACGCGAACGGAAGCAAAAGGCCCAGCGTCACATCCTTCACGAAGCCCTTTGCGATATCTTTCGCCCCACTGGCCGCGTTCTTCCTCTGAGCGCTCACATCACTCATGAAATCACTCGCATCTTCCTCGCCCCAGCCACCCAAAAGCAGCCTCTACCAACACGTCGACCGCTCGGCCCTCGCATTCATCAATGGCGGAACCGGCAAAAGCCTCAAATGCATCCCAAGGATACAGCGCCGGATCACTTAGACAATCTCCCAAAAAAGCGAACAGACGCGACTCTTCCGTAAAGGCAATAAGAGGGCACAGCTTGAGCGGATCGGCGTTAAGACCAGGCGATACACGATACTCCGCAATATCGGGCACGTAAAACACCACCGGCTTTCCAAGCAGATACGCCTCATACGCAATAGACGAGTAATCCGTGACCACGATCGATGCATCCAGAAGCGCTTGGTTCACCGTCCCTGCAGCTACGCCCTTTTGCTCAAGGGGATGGAAAGCCCATTCGATCCGAGCCGTGCCGGTCAAGCTCTTCCAGTCACCCGCCTGAGCAAGGTCGCGAAACGGATGCTGGGATTCAGAGCTTTTGCGCAAGGTGGGAGCGAACAGCACTAAAGGCTCCCTGCCCTCGGAAGCGCCGCGCGCCAAAGACCGCATGGCGCGCAGGCGCGCAAACTCGTCGTATCCAGGTCTCAGCAAAGGCACAACGCGCTCTATCGGGCAGTTGAACGCCTGCGCAAACGCTTGCCGACACCCCTCTCCCGAGCAAAGCACCCATGAGTAGTTGCGATGTATGCGATAAAGCTCCATTGCATTTGCCGTATGACCCTCCGCCGTATCGTGCGACTGAAAGCCAAAGCACTTGAACGCACCGAACGCATGCCAAAGCTGAACCACCACTGGCTCAACGGGAAACTCGCAATACACCCCCGGCTTCACGGCGTATGAACGCAACTGCAGTTCGCACCGAAAGTCAAGCAAGCTGATAACCGGATCGTAGCGATCCACGAAGCATATCCTGCACCGTGCAAGATGGTATATCTCGCGCATTGCATGGAATGCGTACTTCACAACAGTCCTCTTCTGCAGCTTTCGCGTCAAGTACATCACACGAAACCCTCTGCCTGCAAATTCGCGACCGATTTCCTTGAAGTCGTACGACGGCTCGTTAGCCTGTCGCGACACGAACACCGCTTCGTCCCTGCGCGGGAATACACGGCATACGAGGTACAGAGCGTTGATGAAAAAGCGAGCGATGGCAACTACGGCCATTTCCGCCGCGCGCGTCATGCTGCACTTCCGAGCGAAGCGTGCATCATCACACATCCCATAGCATAACGGTTTTCCCCATGGGCTTGCGGATATCGGCTTCGAAAGCCTGAGCCATATCCCGCGTGGACCCAACCGGCAGCACCGTGCCCACCAGGGCCGTCAGGTAATCGAGCACAACCGGATGATCGTAGTACATTTGCACCGTACGTTGAAAATCATTCCTGCCGCTTCGACTGCTGCCGAACAAGCGCAAGCCCTTTTCCAAAACCATGCGCGTGTTCACCGGTACGGGGTTCTCCGACACGCCCAGCAAAGAGACGGTGCCCTCGGGCTTGATTTGGTCGATTATCTGATCGATGGCAGCAGCCGACCCGTCTCCCCCGCAACACTCGAAGGCATGGTCGACCAAAGGTGCACGCGACGTGTCGTACGTCAGGCAGGTCTCATCCACGAATGTGAAGTCGGCAAGCTTGCCCGCATTGCGCCCAAACACTACCAAGCGCGTTGCAGGATGCAGCATGCGCAGCACCAGCGCCACGATAAACCCCAGGTTTCCGTCGCCCCAGATGCCCACCACCTCGCGGCGCCCATGAGCAACGCCCTCGTAACGCGTCACGGCATGCACCGCCACGCTCACCAGCTCGGTAAATGCTGCAATGTTTTTGTTGACGCCCGCAGGAAGCGGCACCACGCGCGTCGGCGGAAGAGCTACGTACTCCTGCATGAAACCATCGAAACCGCTACCGCAAAAATCGCTGGAGCGAAGATAGTTCTCTGCTATGAAATTATCTTTTTCGCGCGGGCTGTTCGGCAGCATGACCACGCTGGTTCCCGGCGCATACACGCCCGAAGCGTCTTCGACCACCGTGCCGATGCCCTCGTGGATCAACGCCATGGGAAGCTTCTTCGCCAGCACCTCGGCACTTCGCCTACCCTGATAGTAACGCTGATCAGCATTGCAAATAGACAAATGGGTCGGCCTGACAATCACCCGGTTGGGAAACATGGGCATTTCCAAAACCACGGGCTCAAACATCCGCGGAGCAACCAATCTGTAGACACAGTTCAACATCTACTTGCCCATCAAAGAGGCCGCAACGCGCATATCCTGAGGATACGTGATCTTCATGTTCGCAACGTCGCCTTCTACCAGGACAACGCGCTCGCCCCGCAAAACGAATATCTTGCAGGCATCGGTCAGCGTAGCGCGTTCCTCGTCGGTCAAGCTGCTGGTAAGCTCCTTGAGCTTGCGCAGATTGAACGATTGCGGGGTCTGGCCTTGATACAGCACGCTACGATTCGGAATGGAGGAAATAACGCAGCCGTCAAGGCTCTCCACGATGGTATCCGTAGCCGGCACCACCGTGTCGCACGCGCCGTGCTCGCGTGCGGCTGTGATGTTGTCGCAGATAATACGGTGCGACACGAACGGACGCACCGCATCATGCGTCACCAATATGGTGTCATCGTCCACCAAGCAGTTCTGCTCCAGAAAAGCAATGGCGTTCATCACCGTGTCGTTGCGCTCGACACCGCCAGCCACAAGCACAACCCGATCCTTGTACTGCGGACAATGACGCTCAACCAGATCCTGCGTTTGCTGCAGCCACACCTCCGGGCACATGACAAGCACCTTCATGAAATCGGGAAAGGCGCAAAACTTCTCGACGGTATGGATAAGAATGGGCTTTTCGCCCAACATGAAGAATTGCTTGGGTTTTTCAGGATTGCCCATACGGGCGCCCGATCCTCCGGCAAGAATCGCCGCGTACGCGTTTGTTGCCGCATCGCTGCTTACGTTCATAGGAGGCTCCTAGTAGTTCTTCTCGTAATACGCCGTGGCCTCGTCGATACCGCCCTCGAAGACCTTCGTTCCCTTGTCCAGCACGATGCCTCGGCTGCAAAACTCCTTCGCAGTTGCTGATGCATGCGTAACGAACAGAACGGTCACGTTCTCGTCCAGCATGATTTCGCGAATACGATTGATGCACTTTTTCTGGAACGTGCGATCGCCCACCGCAAGAGCCTCGTCCACCACCAGAATCTCCGGATCGCTGGCAACCGCAAACGCAAAGCCACAACGCGCCTTCATGCCGACCGA
>ENA-OQNO01001698-OQNO01001698.1-human-gut-metagenome-genome-assembly--contig:-NODE-1698-length-14079-cov-3.161411_pt1 | contig 14079 bp, 10 predicted proteins | sample MGYA00242629_ERZ504880 | MGnify/ENA primary metagenome ERZ504880 (study PRJEB26092, sample SAMD00036377) | human gut metagenome | host: Homo sapiens | study: EMG produced TPA metagenomics assembly of... | reverse complement strand
ACGGCCGTCTCAAGGCGTTCAAGACCAATGGGAAGAAGACGTCTTACGAGACCATCGAAGGTCGTCGCAAAAGACTCGGGCTGGCAGCCTGAGCAGTCCAAGAATCCTGCCGCACCCCCAAACTCGTCTGTTTTGACAGCGAAGAGGTCTTGTCCCACGGAAGCGGGCTCAACAGCGGCGTTCGCCCTCGCGGGAGCGGGGCGCGCGGAAACGGCGACGCACGACATCGCCCGCGCGACGCCGCCGGCTGCGCGCACTCCCAGCGCCGCCCCGACGCGACGTGCGCGGCCTACTCCAGATACGCGCCCGTCTGGCACTCCCATAGGCGGGCGTACGCTCCCCCGGCCTCGATCAGCTGCGCATGCGGGCCGTCCTCGACCACGCGGCCCCCGTCAAGCACCACGATGCGATCCAAGCTGGCCACCGTGGACAGGCGATGCGCCACCACGATGGCCGTGCGCCCGTGCATGAGGGTGGCCAGCGCGTCCTGCACCAGGTGCTCGCTTTCGGAATCGAGCGCGCTGGTAGCCTCGTCCAGCACGAGCACCGGGCAATCGGCCAGAAGCGCACGCGCTATGGCGATGCGCTGGCGCTGGCCGCCCGACAGCTTGACGCCGCGCTCGCCCGTGACGGTATCGAAGCCTTGCGGAAGGCGCTCGATGAACTCGAGCGCGTTCGCACGGCGCGCCGCTTCGCGGATCTCGTCCATGGACGCGTCGGGTCGTCCGTACGCGATGTTCTCCGCAATGCTGCGATGAAACAGCAACGCCTCCTGCGGCACGTAGGCGATCTGGCGGCGAAGCGACTGCTGCGCGGCGTCGGCGATGTCCTGGCCGTCCACCAGGATGCGGCCCTCCTGAATGTCGGAAAGCCGCAGCAACAGCTTCGTGAGCGTGGTTTTGCCCGCACCGCTCGCACCCACCAAACCAACCCTCTGGCCTGCGGGTATGTGCAAATCAAGCCCGTCGAACACCGTTGTGCGCACGTCTCCGTCGGTATACCAGAATCCAATTCCCTCGAAATCGATGGCCCCTTCGCGCACCTCAAGCGGAGCGGCGTCGGGCGCGTCGGCTACCAGACGCGGCTCGTCGAGGATGATCGTCATGCCGCTCGCGTCGCCGAACGCGCGGTTGAAGCGCTGCAGGCCGTTGTTGATGAAGTTGAACTGGTTCGTCACCGTGTAGGTGTAGGTGAACATGACCACGAGCGTGCCCGGCGTGATGCCGTACCAGGCGTTGCCGCCCGCGATGAACACCGCCACCACGCTCATGATGGCAACGGTGATGCACGCCGTCACGATGCCGCGCGTGAGCGATGCCCACATGCGTTTGGAATCGCGCGCCACCACCTCGCGGTTCGCCTGGTCGAACAGGCCGCGCTCGTAATCCTCGCGACCGTAGGTTTTGACGGCAAGAATGTTCGCCACCGAATCCGAAAGCTCGCCCGAAAGCTGGTTCTGCGCGCCCGCCGCCTTCTCGTTCAGGGCCAGGATGCGCTTGTACATGTAGTACGACACTCCTGCGTACACCGCCAGCAGCAGCATGAGGATGGCCACGTACACCGGCACGCGAGGAGCAAGGATGGCGCACGTGAACACCACCGAGCAGATCACCGGCAGAAACGGAAACGTGATGGTTTCCAACAGCAGTTGGTAAGCGCTCATGAACTTGGTGGTCTGACTTACCAGCGTCCCGCCGAAGCGATTGGAATGAAACGACATGGATTGGTTGCACAGCGCGTCGAACGACATGGTGGCCAAATCGTACGAGGCTGCGATTTGCAGACGGTACATGGTGTAGTCCTGCACCTTGCTGGCAACCTGACCCGCTACGTTGATTCCGATGAGCGCCAGAATGTACGGCCCGAACACCGCGAACACCTCGTCCGGCGACACCGACCCCGCGCTCACGCGGTCCACCACCAGGCTCATCACGTACGGGTTGCCGTACGAAAGCAGCGCCACAAACAGAAACGTCGACGCCATAAGGGCCGTGAACAGCCCGAAGTGCTTGCGAGTGACCAACCAGAAATAATGCAACGTGCGACGCGTTGTGGACGCAGCGGTTTGACGCGACATGAGGATCCCTTCTTTTTGCTTCGACACGATTATGCCACAAGCGCGTCGACTCATGCCGCGTCGAGCGCCGCAGCACGTTTGCTCCAGCGAAGCAGCGCCGGGAGCAAGGCTGCGGGGCGGGTTGCCCCGCCCTCGGCAAAGCCCATCGGCTATTCGATCCCCAGCTCTTCGAAAAAGCCCACGCGGAAGTTCTTGAACACAACCTCGCCCTCTTCCTGCGTGGCATCCAGATCAACATCGGCGGCAATGCCGAAATCGTGGTCGTCGTCAGGGTCGCTGAAGATCTGGTGCACGTGCCACACGCGGGCCGATCTCTCGTCGGACTCGTCGATCTCCAGATAGGCCATCGACCGCGCATCGCCGTCGATGCGCACCTCGTCGTGCGCTTCGTAGTACGAATCCAAGGCGCGCTGCCAACGCGGCTCCCCGCAGCCCCAATCCTGGTCCAAGCGGCCCAACTCTGCCGCGCGCTCCTGCGCAGCCAGCCGCACGCGCGAGAACAAGGCGTTGCGCACGAGCACCGTGAGCCCGCGACGATCGGCGACCACTTCGTCCGCGCTCGTCGGCGGCGCCGCGTCGAGCACCGATCCCGCGTTCTCCCATTCGTCCATCAAGCTGGAGTCCACCGACCTCACCACGAAGCCCAGCCATGCGATGACGTCCTCTAGCCGATCGTTGCGCTTGTCCACCGGAACCGTGCGCGCGATCACCCGGTACGCGTCGGCCAAGTAGCGCAGCAGCAGTCCCTCCGACCGGGCGATGCTGTAACGCTGCACGTAGCCCTTGAAGTCGCTGGCAGTTTCCAGCATGTCGCGCAGAACCGATTTCGGCTCCAGCTGGAAATCGCGCGCCCACGGCACGTCTTGACAGTAGCGCTCGAACGCGGCGCCCAGCAAGTCCTCGAGCGGACGGGGGTACGTGACCTCGGCGATCCGTTCCAAGCGCTCGTCGTAATCAACGCCGTCGGCCTTCATGTCGGCCATAGCCTTGTCTCGCGCCTGACGCTCCTGCGCGCGCAGCACCTGGCGCGGGTTCTCCAATGTGGCCTCGGCCATGGAGATGACATCGTAGGCGTACGTTTCGCTCTCCGGATCCAACAGCTCGAGCGCTGCCAGCAAAAACGGCGAGAGCGGCTGGTCGAGCGCGAAGTCGTCGGGCAGATCAACGGTGGTCACGTACTCCGCCCCTCCGTCGTCCGCTTCCAAGCGCTCCACCACGTCGGCATCGATGAGCGTCTGGAATATCTCGTCGGCGCGCACGGCGAGCGCAGCCTTCTCCTCATCGGTCTGAGCGGAATCGGCGATGAGCTTGCGTACGCGCGCGTACGCATCGCCGCCTTGGACCACTTCCGACAGCACCATGGAATGCGTGATCTTCATGCGCGGTTTGAGCGTTTCGGGGACGGCCACGATCAGGCGCTCGAACGTCTGCTTGTTCCAGGTGACGAAGCCCTCGGGCGGCTGCTTCTTCTTGATCTTGCGCAGCTTCTTCGGGTCTCCGCCGGCTTTCTGCACCAGCTTCGCGTTCTCGATGTCGTGCTCGGGAGCTTCAGCCAGCACCACGCCTTCGGTGTCGAAGCCGCTGCGGCCCGCACGGCCCGCGATCTGGTGAAACTCGCGAGCGCGCAAGCGGCGCATCTTATAGCCGTCGAACTTCGTGAGCGCCGTCAAAAGCACGGTATGAATAGGCACGTTGATGCCCACGCCCAGCGTGTCCGTGCCGCAGATGACGGGCAGAAGCCCCTGTTGAGCAAGCTTTTCCACCAGCAGCCGATAGCGCGGCAGCATGCCGGCATGATGCACGCCGACGCCGCTTGAAAGCAGGCGCTTGAGCGTTTTGCCGAACGCCGTGGTGAAGCGCGTGCCAGCCATGGCGCGCTTGATGTCCTCGCGCTGCTCTTTCGACGCCACCCCGAAGCTCGAAAGCGATTGCGCCGTGGCAAGCGCCGCATCCTGCGAGAAATGCACGATGTAGAGCGGAGCCTCGCCCTTGCGCAGCGCCAGCTCGACGGTGCCTTCGAGCGGCATTTCCACGTATTCGTAGGACAGCGGAACGGGGCGCGGGGCGTCGGCCACCACGTCCACGTCCACCCCCGTGCGCTCCTTGAGCGAGCTTGCGATGCTCGAGACGTCGCCCAGCGTTGCGCTCATCAGCAAGAACTGCGTTTTCGGAAGCGTGAGCAGCGGCACCTGCCACGCCCACCCTCGATCGGCATCGCCGTAGAAATGGAACTCGTCCATGGCCACGCAGCCCACGTCGGCGCGCTCTCCCTCGCGCAGCGCTTCGTTCGCCAGGATCTCGGCCGTGCAGCACACGACCGGCGCCTGCGCGTTGATGTGCGTGTCGCCCGTGATCATACCCACGTTCTCGCGCCCCAGCACGTCGACCAAGTCGAAAAACTTCTCGCTGACCAGGGCTTTGATGGGAGCTGTGTAGTACGCGCGTCGACCCGTGGCAAGCGCCATGAAGTGCAGGCCCAGCGCGACCATCGACTTGCCGGAACCCGTGGGCGTGCCCAGGATAACGTGATCGCCCATCATGAGCGCCATGAGCGCTTCTTCCTGATGAGGCCACAAGTCGATGCCGCGCGACGCCACCCAATCGAGGAAGCGGTCGAGCGCTTCGTCGGGCGTGAGCCACGGTTCGGGGGCGGGCTCCCCCTCTTCCGGCTCCCACCAGCTTGGCGCGAGCAGCCCCAGCGACCCGTGCGCGAACGCCGCCCCTTCGGGCTTCTCCGTTGTTTCCTCTGTTGCGCGTTCGACCATGCGGGGCGACCTCCGAACATACCAGCGATACTTTTCAAAGAGATCATTCTACCCGCAACCGCCGCCGCGCAGGCCAGCAAGCTGCAAAGTCCTCGCGTTCTGCGCGCCAAAACGCGCGTGACGCCGGGCAAGGCCAGGTTGGCGTGACAGCACGTGGACCGATCCAGCAGCGCGAACGCCGCCACCGAGCTTGTCGAGCTTCTGCGATCGCGCCTATCGGGCTCCTGCGGGTAGCGTCCGATTTCTGCACGGTTTTGCCCTCAATGTTGCGCATCGCGCGCGCCCTGAGCGCGTTCGTCCCGGAAAACGGGCGTCGCACGATGGTTTTGCCAGGTCGCGCGAATGCAAGGTCGAAGAAGATCGAGCCAAGCGCAACATTGGGGACAAAACCGTGCAGCGTAGGGGTCCCGTTCGAAGACATTCCTTCGCTAATCGGCCGTCTTTCGCCGGACCGCGAGAGAAAGCCCCGCGCCCACCGCGGCGCCCGCAAGCGCAACCAACAGCCAGCCCAGGCCGAAATCAGCGAACGGCAGCGCATCAAGCGGCAGCCACGCGCCAGGAGCAAACGCATCGCGCAGACCCGCGACCACGCTGCACGCAGCCGTCGACAGCACCGCCCAAGGCCACATGAGCGGCAGCTTATCGCAGCGCGCGTGGAAAAGCCCCATGACCACCAGCACGATCGCAGGCGGGTACAGCGCACCCAGAAGCGGCGCGGAAAAGGCCAGGATCGCGTCCAGCCCCAAAAGCGACACGGCGCAGCTGAACACGGCGAACAGCGCTGCCCAGGCAATGAGCGGGATGCGCGGAAGCGCTTCGTAGAAGTATTCGGAACAGCACGAGATCAAGCCCGTGCACACGTTCAAGCATGCGATGAGGAAGATAGCCGCCACGATAATGGCCCCGGCCTCGCCGAAGTGCATGCTGGCCGATGCCGCCAGAATGGTCGCGCCATTGGTCGCATCGGGCAGCGAGCCGCCCATGGCAGCGCCCACGAACCCCAAGCCGCAGTAGATGACCATCATGAGCACGCCCGCCACGACGCCCGCACTCGAAATGGCGCCGGCGACCTGCTTAGGATCGCGCGCGCCCAACTGCTTGACGTTGGCGGCCACCACGATGCCGAAGCACAGCGCCGCGAGCAGATCCATGGTCTGGTATCCGGTCAGAAAGCCCTGCGCGGCCGCATTGGCATTGTAAGGAGCCTGCGCCTCGAGGACCGATCCCCCGCCGCCGAGCACCGACGCCCCCACCACCAGCACGATGAGGATGATGAGCGCAGGGGCCGAGAACTTACCCAGCACGCGCGAAAGCAATCCAGGCCGCAACGCCAAAACGAACGCCACGGCGAAAAACGCCACCGAGAACGCGACCGCCGCCACGTTCGGGTAACTCATGTCAGATCCCGGCAGCAAAGGCCGCAGCATCTCGTACGCCGTAGAGGACGTGCGCGGAATAGCCAGAAACGGGCCGATGGTCAGGTACACGAGCGCAATGAACACCGATGCGAACAACGGACTCACGCGCCCCGCCAATTCGCGCACGCCACCGCACAGGGCCACGGCTACGATGCCCAGCACGGGCAGGCCGATGCCCGCCACCAAGAAGCCCGCCATGGCGGGCACGGCTTCGGTCCCGGCCTGAAGACCCAGAAGCGGCGGCAGGATCAGGTTTCCCGCTCCGAAAAACATAGAGAACAGCATGCCGCCCACCATCAGCATCTGACTGGGGCGCAGCCCGCCGCGCGCATCTTGTTGCCGCTCTTCCACGAGGTTCCTCCTGAGTTCCGTATCGTACTGGCATGCCCTTGCGCGCCGCAAAGCGGCGGCGCGAACGATCCGCAATGATAGCACTGCCCTCGTTCGATCGCTATTCCATATTGTTTCACTATGAAATCGACGCAAACGAGCGGGGCGAAAGGGCGAAGTCGATGGCCTGCTTTGCGCTGTTCGTCGGCGAACGGGCCGTCGACCCGCCCGTTCGCCTATCAAGCGCGGTCTTGCGCACGAAAACCGCGTTCGCTCGCAGGTTCTGACGTTTGGGGTTGCTGGAGAGCCTCTCGCTTGCGACCGCAATCAGATGACCCAGCATTGCACCAAGTCAGAAAGCTGTAAAAATTGCCAGGAGGTCGAATGCGGTTTGCGGCGCATCCACGACAACCGCAAACCGCCAAAACCTGCCACGGAACGCATTCGCACGTGCGCTGGGCGGAGAAAAACGCACGACCCTTCGCGTCCCTTACGAAACGCGCGTGAACCTTACGGCGAAATGAGCGTCCGACGACCCCGGCGCAAGCCGCGTAGCCAAGCACGAACGACCGGCGATGGGGGCCAGTTGAAAGCGCTGCCCCTCTTCGCTCGCAAGGAACGCTTTCACCGTCTGGTTATCTTCCTCGCAGGTCACCGTACACGTCGCGTACGCCAGCGTTCCGCCTGGCGTCACATGCCCGGCAGCGGCGCGCAGCATGCCCAGCTGCGTCTTCGCGAACGCGGCCACGTCCTCGGGCTGCAAGCGCCAGCGAATCTCGGGGTGGCGTCGCAGCGTCCCCAGCCCCGAGCACGGTGCGTCGATGAACACCACGTCGAACAGGCGACCGCGAACCACGTTGCCCAACGCCAGGGCATCGCCCGTCAGCGCCTCCGACACGCACGAGCCGTATCGCTCGGCGCGCTCGAGCAGCAGCTTCGTCTTGAACCCGTGGTTGTCCAGCGTCACGTACGACTCGATCTGCGACCCCCACGTGCGCTGCGCCGCGCTCTGCAGCAAGATGGTCTTCGTTGCGCGACCGGCCCCCACTTCCAACAGGGACGCAGGCTTGTTCTGCGGCAAAACAGACGCAGCCACCAGCTGGGACGCGGCATCGGAGACAAGGATCTTTCCCTGCACGAACAGTTGCTTGACCTGAGGCAACAACAACGCGCGATTGTCCTTCACGCGCAGGCAGCCGGGCACGGGCACGCCGTCGATCTCGACCGGCTGCGTCGATTCCCCCGCCTTCGCGAATGCGGCGGCCATAACGGCTTCGTCCGCTTTCGCCGCATTCGCCGCCACGAACAGCGGCGCAGGTTCGTTCGAGGCGCGCATGAAGTCCAGCGCCGCCTGAGGCCCCAGATCGAGCACCAGCTTGCGCGCCAGCCAAACAGGGAAAGCATGCAAGCGAGCGAGCGCCTCCACGTCGCGCGTCGGATCGCCGAACGGGAAGGACGCGCGCAAAGCCACCACCTTGCGCAGTACCGCGTTCGCAAGGCCAGCCGCCCTGGGCGCAAACGAGCGCACCAGCTCGACCCCCTGGTCAACCGCTGCATGCGGCGTCTTGTTCAAGAAGATGATCTCGTACACGCTCAAACGCAGGGCATCGCGCACGTCGGGCTGCACGTCCGTCGGCTTGCTGAGCGCGCGATCGAGCACGTCGTCGAGCGTACCCGCGGAGCTTACCACGCCCAATGCGAGCAACGTCGCGAACGAACGATCCTCGGGCGAAAGCGCGGAGCTGTCGATGCGCTTGCCGATAACGTCCTGAGCGAACGCCTCGCGCTCGCGCACGGTGCGCACCACGTCGAGCGCGGCAAGCCGAGCCGGGCTGGCCTTCGATCGCGCGGCGCGGCTCTCTCGCGGCTTCTCCACAGGTCCGGCGTACCCCTTCGGCGCGCGTCGATCCTGCGAGCCCTTATTACGATCAGGCATGAAGCCCCTTCCAGATAAGGCCGCCGTCCTTGATCCCCTGGATCCCGGCGGCAAACGACTTCGCATCCATAGCTTGCTTGCCCGCCGGCTTCAGAATCAGAAGCTCCACCGCGCCGTCGGACGCGCCCAAGAACAAGCGCTTCGCCGCATAGCGAACGTCGCCCGCGGACATGCCGGCAGCAAGCTCGCGCGCCTGGCCGTCGGCCGCCACGGAAGCAAGCGACAGCACCGTGACCGAGCGCCCCGCCACCTCGGCGCGCGCAGGGTGCGCGGCGCTCGAAGCCTGCACCTTGCGAATCATGAGCTCAGCGGAATCGCCGACGGACAAGTCCAGCTCGCCCTTGGCGATCTTATCGGCGTAGGTCACGCGCGATTCGTCCTGCTCGGTCCAATCGCACACGCCCCGCTCCACGCGAACCAGCGCGGTCAACAGGGCATGAGAACCTAGAATAGCCAGCTCGTCGGTCAGTTCTTCAGCGCTCAAATCCCCGACGCTCGCCGTACGGCACACGCAGTACGCGCCCGTATCCAAGCCCTCTTCCATGCGCATGATGCATACGCCGGCCTCCTCGTCGCCCGCCAGGATGGCGCGCTCGATAGGAGCGGCGCCGCGCCAGCGAGGCAGAAGCGACGCGTGCACGTTCAGGCAGCCGTACCGGGGAAGATCCAGTACAGCCTTCGGAAGAATAGCCCCGTAAGCGGCCACGCAAATGACATCGGGACGAAACGAGGCCAGTTCACGCTGGACGTCCTCGTCGCGCAGAGTGCGCGGTGTGCGCACGGGAATGCCCCAGCGCTCAGCCGTCGCCTTCACCGGCGAAGGTTCTAACCGCTTCCCGCGGGCACGCACGGCGTCAGGGCGCGTGTAAACGGCGACCACCTCATGCTGCTGCACCAATTCGTCAAGGATGGTAGCCGAGAACCCCGGCGTGCCCATGAACACGACGCGCATGGTTATCGAACCCGAGGATCGAGCGAAGTCTCCCCCGGCTTCGCGCCGGAAGCAACCGCCTGATCGTAATCGCGAAGCGCCTGGATGCGCGCGAGGGGGTCGCAGCGCTCGAACATGGTCACGCCGTCCAGGTGGTCCAGCTCATGCTGCAGGCAGCGGCCCAGGAGGCCGTCGCCTTCGATCTCCCATTCCTCGCCGTCCAGGTCGAAGAAGCGCACGCGCGCCCACGACGGCCGGGCGATGGGCACGGAGATGCCGGGGATGGACAGGCAGCCCTCCCCTTCGACAACGACCTCGCCCTTCGTCTCCACCAGCACCGGGTTCACCAGCACCAGGGGATTCTGCTCGTCGGACTCGTCGCAGTCGATGACCACCAGGCGCTTGGTCACGCCCACCTGCGGCGCGGCAAGGCCGCAACCGGAATTCTTGTACATGGTCTTCACCATTTGCTTGGCCAAGCGCTTCAGGCTTTTGTCCCCAAGATCGCACGGCTCGCACGGCTGGTTCAAAATGGGATTAGGAGATTGCACAACAGTAATCACGATCAGCACGTCCTTTTGGTATCCACGCACGCGACGCTTAAAGCGCCGCGAAACAAAATTCTGGCAAGCATTGTCCGCAATCGCTTCGCCCTTGTCCAGCGGCTTGCCGAAAGATCCATAAAACGCGAGGTGAGAAGCGCAAGAGACCGAACTTGACGACCGTTCGCCGCAAGCGGCGGGCAGCCGATGAAAAGCGCCGCTCGACACGCGCCGCATCGCAGCGCGCTCGAACGGCGCTTCAAGCGCTTTTGAGCGTTCGGCCCTACTCCGTACGAGCAGAATCCTCGCCGTCCACGACGATCTCTTTGAGCGAAGCCGCCAATCCGGCAAGGCCCTGGATATCGGAGGGGATGATGAGCTTCGTGGAGCGTCCGTCCGCCACTTTCTTGAGCGCTTCGAAAGCTTGCAGGGTCAAAACGGCGTTGTCGGCGCCCGCTTCCCGCACCGCGCGGATGCCGTCGGCCGTCGCCTGCTGCACGTTCTTGATAGCCTCCGCCTCGCCCTCGGCCTCGCGGATCTGCTTCTCCTTCTCGGCCTCGGCAGCCAAGATGACGGTCTGCTTCTCAGCTTCGGCGGAAAGAATCTGCGCCTGCTTCTTTCCCTCGGCGATGGTAATGGCGGCCTGCTTCTCGCCCTCTGCCAAAAGCACCGCCTCGCGCTTCTCGCGCTCGGCCTTCATCTGCTTTTCCATAGCCTGCTGAATGGCTGCCGGCGGCGTGATGTTCTTGACCTCCACGCGGTTGACCTTGATGCCCCAGGCGTCGGTGGCCTCGTCAAGGATGGAGCGCATTTTCGCGTTGATGGTGTCGCGCGAGGTGAGCGTGGTATCCAGGTCAAGATCGCCGATGATGTTGCGCAGCGTGGTAGCCGACAGGTTCTCGATGGCGACGATGGGATTCTCCACGCCGTAGCAGTACAGCTTCGGGTCCATGATCTTGAAGAACACCACCGTGTCGATGGACATGGTCACGTTGTCCTTCGTGATGACGGGTTGCGGCGGGAAATCGAACACCTGCTCTTTGAGCGAAACGTAGGGGCGCACGCGGTCGATGAAGGGAATCTTCACATGCAACCCGTTGTTCCAGGTAGTCAGGTACGAGCCCAGGCGCTCCACGATAGCGGCCTCGGCCTGCGGCACGATCTTGATGCACGTGACCGAGAACAGAACCAGAATCACAACAAGCACGATAAGGAAGATCATGGGAGTTTCCTTTCAACGATGAGTTTGACGCTTTCTTGCGCGACCACGACAACGTTTTGGCCAACGGGCAGGGGCTCGCCGCTTGCAGAGCAGGCGGCCCAAGTCATGTGATCGGACGTTTCAACGCGCCCGACCAGGCGATCGTTGTCGATAGCCTCGCACACGACGGCAACCTGGCCGACCAGCGTCGGCTCCTTGGAATCGCCGCGATTGCGGTACTTCATAAACACGGGTCGAAGAGCCACAAGACACACGACGGAAACGACCAAAAAGACGATAACCTGCACGACAGCATCGACGCCAAGCAGGTTCGCGGCGAACGCCACCAGCGCGCCGACAACGAACCACAGGGTGATGAGGCCCAGCGAAACAACCTCGACAAGGGCCATCGCCGCTGCGATGCCCAACCATACGAAGGGGCTCATACGGTAGCTCCTTTCTCCTTGTTCGAGTATACACCATCCGCTGCACGACGGCATGATGCGCAGCGGACTCGAAACCGAACGGTTGCGCCTACACGTGCGCGGCGCGGCGACGCGTCAGGTCCTGCTGCATGGCGGCCACGGCTTCGAACAACATCTCGTATTCATCGGCCGGAAGACGCGATGGATCGGAAAGCTGGGCCTTGAGCGCGGCCACGGCATCTTCCGCGTCGCCTATGGACAGCTCCTCCACCAGGAAAGACGCCAAACGGCCCTCGTCCTCCACAGCGCTTTCGGCGCCAGCGGTCAATATGCCGGTCGCAGCGGGCAGCACGCGCGCGACCTCGCTGACCAGCCGCGCGGGCTGAGCTGCGGGATCCTCGGCCAAAGTGTCCAGCATGCTCTGCGCGATCGTAGCGTGCGCGGGCTCGTGCCACTGCGTTTGCGCGAGCGCGTCGGCATGCAGCAAGCCCAAGTCAGGTCGGGACGCGATCAGGGCGAGCAGCTGGCGTTCGAAGCGACGCCGGTTGACCTCCGGCTGAGGAAGTCGCTCGCGCCGCGGCTGCGAAACTCGCCGAGGCTCGTTGTCTGCCGCAGCATCCGCGCCCTCGGCATCGGCAGCACGCGGCGGCTTCAGCTTCCCCAGCTGATCGAGCACGTCCTCCTCGCGCGCACGGCATCTGCTGGCGATCTGCACGGCGTAGTCGCGCGCCAACATGGAGTCCTTGATGGGCGCGAGCACCGAAAGCGCGTCGACCAAGGCGGCCGAGCGGCCTTCGGCCCGGCTCAGGTCGTGCCGCGCCAACCGGCGGTCTATGCCGTACTTGAGCAGCGGCTGCGCATGCTCGACCAGCTCTTGCAGCGCCGCGCCCCCGCGATCCGACACGAAATCAGCCGGGTCCAGATTGTCCGGCAGCGTGACGGCCGCCAGCTCGATCTTGGTGCGGCCCGCCTCCGGCGTCATGCTGTCGTCGATGAACGCCAAGGCGCGGTCGGCCGCGCGCTGCCCCGCTTCGTCACCGTCGAACAGGTAGACGATGCGATGCTGCGCATGGCGCGCGAGCAGGCGAATGTGGCGCATGGTGAGCGCCGTGCCCAGCGTGGCGACCGCGTTTCTGATGCCCGCCTCGTGCAGGGCGATCACATCGGTGTAGCCCTCGCATACGATGGCGGTGCCCGTCGACGCCATGGACGCCTTCGCCTTCTCCATGCCGTACAGCACCTGCGACTTGTGGAACAGCGGCGTTTCCTGGGAGTTCAGGTACTTCGGCTCGCCCTTGCCCACCACGCGCCCGCCGAAGGCGATGCACTCGCCCTGCGGGTCGTTTATGGGAAACATCACGCGATTGTAGAATCGGTCGCGCAACCGGCCTCCATCGCCGGCCAGCGCCACATTGGCCTGCACCATCTCGTCGGGCTTGAACCCCTTCGCCGCCAGATGGCGCACCAGCTGCCCGCGACCCGGCGCGAAGCCCAGCCGCCACGTTTTGGGAACGTCGCCGCCAAGCCCGCGCGCGCCCAGGTAGCTGCGCGCGGCGCTCGCCTCGGGGCCGGGATTGCGCATGAGCTGCGTGTGGTAGAAATCCGCCGCTTCCTCGCACACGGCCTTGAGCCGCGCTTTCTTGCTAGAACCCACGCTGCGCGGCCCGTCGGCGTCCGATATCTCGATATGCGCGCGCTCCGCCAAACGGCGCACGGCTTCGGGAAAGTTCAAATCCTCGGTTTTCATGATGAAGGAGAACACGTCGCCGCCCTCGCCGCAGCCGAAGCAGTGCCACAGCTGCGTGGCGGGATCGATCTTGAAAGAGGGGGTTTTCTCGTTGTGCAGCGGACAGCAACACCAGAAATCGCGCCCGCGCTGCTTCACGGGCGTGCGCTCGCCGATAACGGCCACCAGGTCGTTCGCCTCGCGTACCTTCTGAATGTCCTCTTCGCTGATGCCGGCCATGCGCGAACCCTACCTCTGCTTGTTCTGTTTGGCCAGAACGACGTTCACTAAAAACAGCAGGCCAAGCGCAAGGGACGGGCCCAGGTCCAGCAAACCGACCTCGCCCTCGCCTGCGTTCATGTACGTCATCACCAAGCTGCCCGTCATCAAGACGAAGCTCAGCACCGCGATGCCTGCGTAGATTCGCTCCCGATTCCTCATGCGCCGCCCTTCCGAGTTTTGTTTCGGACAGTATAGCGCAAGCGTGCAACCGCCGCGCGCCAGCACCTGGCACGGAGCCGGCGCTCTTGCAGGACCGGTGCCTGTGCGGGGGCGGGGCGCTTGCAGAGTCGGAGGCCTTGCAGGGCCGGCGACCTTCTGCCAAAACGGACGAGTTTGGGGATGCGGCAAGAAGTTGGACCGCCCGAGGGCGGTCCACGACCGATCGAACGGCCCCGAAGGGGCCGTGAGGAGGGAGCTGCATGTACACGGAGCGCGAGAAGGTCAGG
>ENA-OQNO01001697-OQNO01001697.1-human-gut-metagenome-genome-assembly--contig:-NODE-1697-length-14087-cov-2.914327_pt1 | contig 14087 bp, 10 predicted proteins | sample MGYA00242629_ERZ504880 | MGnify/ENA primary metagenome ERZ504880 (study PRJEB26092, sample SAMD00036377) | human gut metagenome | host: Homo sapiens | study: EMG produced TPA metagenomics assembly of... | reverse complement strand
GACCTGATAGCCGCAGAAGCTGATCTTCATCTCAGGTGAGATCGCCTTTACGCTCGGCTCCATCGGTGCTCCGATTCCAGTCATCATTGCCGCTTTTCCAGTTGAAAATGCCGTGATTTCCGCATTCAAATCCGTCTCCAGAGGCTTCGCATCCCCGTATTTTACAGTGAGATCCACGTAGTCAAAATAATTTTCAGCCAGTACCGGATAGTCCGATACCTTTGCCGTTCCATCGATAAAGCTCTGTACAAGCGCCTCCGGGTCTCCCTCGCTGGCCACGTCTATAAAGTTCTGGAACACATACTTATAAACCCACCATTCCTTGTATCCGTTGGTAAATGGCTGAATGCCCGCAGCCGCCAGCTTCTCACAGGCCGCCTCCAGCTCTGTAAAGGTGGCAGGCATGGCGGAGATTCCCGCCTGGTCAAAAAGCTCCTGATTGTACATCATTCCAAACGCATTGGATATGACCGGAATTCCGAGCAGCTTGTCCTCATGGGTCATGGTGGCCTTTGCCGAGTCCGTCAGGGAGGACGCCAGAGGCTGGCCGGATAAATCATAGGAATACACCGCATAGGCCTTCATCTCCTGGCCGCCTGTCGATGCAAAGATATCCGGTGTGTCGCCCGAGTTCATCTTCGCCTTTAATAAGGTGGGATAGTCCGACTGTGTCGTTTCGTAATTAATTGTGATATTGGGCGCTACCTTCTTGTACTCTTCGATCGCATTGGCAATCGCATCTGCGTTCTCAGGACAGCTCACAAACATGTAAATCTCTTTCTCCCCGGCAGCCGCCGCGGAAGCCTCCGTTTCCGCCACCGGCGCATTGCCTGCACAGCCGGCCAGAAGTCCTGCCGCCATCGCGGCACTCATAACCATGGAAATCATTCTCTTTCTTTTGCTCATAACCCTTCTCCTTTTGATTTTTTTTTTTGGAATGGTCACCCTTTTACAGCACCGGCGACAACTCCTTTTATAATGTGTTTTTGCATGAAAATGAAGAACAAGATGGAAGGCAGCAGCGCTAAGACCATGGCCGTCATGGCGTATTGCCACTGCGTGTTGTCCTGGCCGACAAAGGTATACGCCGCCAGCGTCAGAGTTTTGGTCTTCGGCGAACTGTTGACCATCAGCATCGGAAGCAGGAAATCGTTCCAGATCCACATGACGTCGAGAACCATGACCGTTGCGGTAACCGGCTTAAGCAGAGGAAATATGATCCTCACATAGGTGCTGAATGCGGAGGCGCCGTCTATGGTAGCACTCTCGTCGATTGCCCGCGGAATCGTCTTGATAAATCCCATATAGATAAACACCGCCATGGGAATTCCAAATCCCCAATACTGAATTCCGAGCCCCAGCAGGCTCCCGGAAAGGTGCAGCGTCTTCATGACCTTCACCAGCGTAATCATAATGGTCTGGAACGGCACCAGCATCGGTATGATACAGAACATATAGGCGGCTCTCGTAAACCTTGTGTTCCTCCGGGCCAGAATATAGGCGGCCAGTGAGGAAAAAAACACGATTCCCAGAATTCCCGTAAATGTAATCACCACATTATTAAAGAACAGACGTCCATAATTGATTTTTTCTATTACGTGGGTATAGTTGGCAAACTCCAGATGCGTCGGCAGCGCCACAACGTTGACCAGCACCTCTTTAAATGATTTAAAGGAATTTGTAAACATCAGGAATACCGGATAAATGTACACCGCGGCGCACAGGATCAGGATCACTTCCAGAATGATAAGGCCCGCGCTTCTCTTCGGCGTCTGTTCCACTCTTTTTCTTCTATTCATCACAGTTCAACCTCTCTGCTCTGCAGTAATTTTAACACGACATTGGTCAGCAGCATGACGGTAACAAACAGGATCAGTGCCTTCGCCGAGCCAAGTCCAAAGTTGTTGTTCTGGAATGCCTCCCGGTATACATCGAGGGTCGCGCTGTAGGTAGAACCGCCCGGTCCGCCGGCAGTCAGAGCCAGAATGATATCAAAAATCTTAATCGCATTGGTCAGCGCCATGAAAATACAGGTGGTGACGGTGCCTCCAAGAAGAGGCAGTGTAATTCTGAAGAATTTCGCCGTACCGCTGGCCCCGTCCACCACTGCGGCTTCCAGCACGTCCTCAGGAATGGCCTGGAGCCCTGCAATATACAGGACCATATAGAAGCCGACCGCCTGCCAGATGGATACGATCAGTATGGATACGAAGGCCAGCTTTTCATCTCCCAGCCAGCTGAGTCCGAAGATTCCCCATCCCGTTATCTCTCCCAGCGTATTAAACCCCTGCAGAAAGATGAATTTCCAGATAAATCCCACAATGATCATGCTCATGATATATGGGACGAAGAACACCGCCCTTAAGAGGTTGGCCGTCTTTAATCTCTTTACCAGCATCACCGCCAGAAGAAGTCCCAGTACATTGACGATAACCACAAAAAAGATCATATATTTTCCGGTAAAAAGCATGGCGTTTAAAAAGGTCTTATCCGCCGTAAAAATCTGAATAAAGTTGTCGAATCCGATGAACTCCGGTTTTTTAGCGATCCCATCCCATTTGGTCAATGAGTAGTAACCGCTCATAAAAAATGGAATGTAAAACACCACTGCGACGAGAATCAGCGCTGGAAATACAAAGATAAAATTTTCCCTGCCCTGCTTCGATTTCATTTTATTTTCACCCATCCCCGTAACTCCTTTTTTCCTGTTCTGTCTGAAGCTGATACTATCATACCTGTTTTGTGCAGTTATTTTAATGGAATTTTCAGGAATTATTATATGGAATAAAATGAACAGCATTTTTGACAATTTCCGATAGCATATCGCCCTGTTTTTGGTATAATATAAGAAAATGCAAAAAATTTGGAGAGGACTCTTTATGAAACTTTTTCATGCAAAAAAACTTCGCAGCGGCTTAAAAACGCTCTTTTCTCATATATCCGTTCAGATTATCATGATTGTGGGCACGACCGTTGTTCTCGTACTTTTATGCACCGTTATGTTTTTCTATCACTCCACCGTTAAGATCATCCGCACGAATGCGGTCCGGTCCAATGAAATTATACTGGAGCAGTTTAACAACGGATTCGAGACCTACATCGCGGAGCTTAAGAATTTTACACTGAATGTCCGCATGGACAGCGGAATTCTTTCCATAATCGAGTCCCCCGACATCGGCTATATCGAACAGGAGACTCTGGGAAACTACATGAAGGCCATGTTCTATTCCCGCCACGATCTGTATGATATTTCCGTACATATGCTGCGAAACGATACCATGATCCGTTTTTCCCGTGATACGAAGAAGGTCTCGGTCTCACATGAAACGAATATTGAACAGGAAGACTGGTTTCTGGCTGCTGCCTCCAGCCCTGACTACTCCTGTATCGCCCCTTACCGTCCGGATGTCTGTTATCTGGAAGAAAGCTTTGCCTCTTCCGCCCCCTTTCTCCGAATCTACCGGGTTATTATCAACGCCTATACGAAAAAGCCGCTCGCCGTCGTGGAAGCCACCTGCGACATGAGCATCATGAATTCCATAATCAAGGATTTAGGGCAGGACAAAAGCAGCCTGTTCCGTCTGTCGGATCAGGACGGAACCCCTTACTTTCTTAACAGTCCGCAGCTTACGGATCTGCCCGTGTTCCCCCTCTCCACGGAGGATACTGCAAAACCGGAATCAGTCATGTTCCACAATGACGAATATCTCTGCGTGACCCATTTGTCCAAAGACGGCCACTGGCTGCTCACGAAGCTGATCTCCGTCGATACGCTGACTGCCCAGAATATCAGCAGCAGAAACATCATCCTCCTCTTACTGATCACGGCCACGGTCATCTCCATTACGGCAATCGCCTTTCTGGTCCACTTACTCACCCGCTCCCTAAAACGGCTCTCCAGCCAGATGGATCAGGCAGGAAAGGGCGACTTGAAAACGACGCTGGAAGAAACAGGAAGCTACGAAACCCGGATGCTGGCCCATCGCTATAACGCCATGATCCAGCAGATTGACGAATTGATCCAGAAGAATTACGTCATGGCTCTGGGGGAGAAAACCGCCAAACTGCAGGCGCTGGAATCACAGGTCAATCCCCATTTTCTCTATAACTCCCTGCAGGTCATCTCGTCACGCACCATCGTAACCGGAGACCGGGAAATCTATAAAATGATCGAGGCTCTGGCTGCAAACCTGCGATATGCGTTTAAAGAGTCTGTTCTGGTTCCCGTCAGCCTGGAAGTGCAGTATGTCCGCAATTACCTTCTGCTGCTGAAGGCACGCTTTGAGGACCGCCTTTCCACGGATATCGAGGCCGGTGACGACGTCTCCCGGATCATGATCCCCAAGCTGGCCATATTCACGCTGATCGAAAACTCGGTCAGCCACGGCCTTGAGACGAGCATGAAGCAGCTTCGTATGGAGCTGAAAGTCCAGCTGGATCAGGGCTCCCTGATCATATCCGTCACGGATAACGGTCCCGGAATTCCTCCCGACACGCTCGAGCGCATTATCACGGATTTTTCTGCCGGAGACATGCTGGTATCAAACGGAGAACACATAGGACTCCGCAATCTAAACACCCGGTTAAAAATTTATTACGGGGACCGGGCTTCCCTGCGCTTAAGGAGCAGCCCCGGGATACGGACGGAAGCTGTAATAACCATTCATTTAACAGACGAGGAGACGACAGACGCATGTATAACGCATTGATTATTGACGACGAAAAACACGTAAGACAGGCAATCTCGTTTTTAGGCATGTGGAACGAAAACGGGATTAATCCGCCGTTTGAAGCAACCGACGGTCAGAGCGCACTCGACTTTATGGAGCAGACACCGGTTGACATCGTGCTTGTGGACATCAAAATGCCGGTGATGAACGGCATGCAGTTTTTGGAAGCCGCCACGCACCGGTTTCCTAAGGCAAAATACATCATCATCAGCGGTTTTAACGATTTCGAATATGCAAAGAAGGCAATCCGGTTTCAGATCATGGACTATCTGTTGAAACCGGTGTCGGAAACGGAACTGAACCACTGTCTGGAAAATGCCGTGAAACAGCTGAACGATGAGCTGGAGCTCACAAGAGCCAATCCGCTGGGGGATTTAATCAATCTCTTCTGTTCCAGAGACAGCGGCGGATCGCACTGTGCCATCGCCTCCATCCGCACAGGAAAGCCGGTGCCGGAGGACTTTTCCTGGGACAGCGAAAACATTCGGCTTCTATCCTCCCTTCTTGCAGACCACGGGGCGGCCGGCGAGGAATACATGCTCCGGCTGGATCAGCCATGGCTCCTGATCGCCGGAATCTTTACCGCAGGAGGCCATCATTCGGCAAGCCTGTCTCCCGGCGCGCTTTCCCTGTACGCCGCAGACCACATGGGACAGGCCATGGAAGCATTCTACCGGCGCACCGGGGTGGTGACGCTCACCGGAATCGGCAGTTTCGCACCGGCCTCCGTGGCCGCGCTGAAGGAATCCTCCAGAACGGCCGCTCTCATCACCTCCCGTATGAACTTATATGCGGCTGCTCCTATTGTATCTGCGGATTTTGAGATGTACGCTTCCCGAATCCCCGTCTCCCTGTCTTCCAGCCGGGAACTGCTGCGCCGTGCCCTCGGCAAGTGGGATGAAAAGTATTTCCGCAGCCTTCTGGATCAGTATTTTGAGACCCAGCGCGGAAAGTCCCTCATAACCGCCGAGGCGCTGAAGCACAATGCGATGGAGCTGCTCATAATCATGCAGAACTTTTCACAGGAAAATTTCATCGAAAAGTATCAGGAGATCCTGCCCTCCTCCATCGAGGCAGAAGAAGAGACGGCGATTACCGGAATCCGGTCATTCACGGATTACTTCTGTTCTCTTTTCAGGGAGCTGAGTTTTAGAGCCGAGGGTTCCACACAGCTGACTGTCTCGGAAATTCTGCAGGAAATTAAGACTTATATCGAGGTGAATTACGCCAGAGAGATTACCCTGACGTTCTTTTCAGAAAAATACCATCTGACCAAGGAATACTTGTCAAAACAGTTTAAGGAAAAATACGGATATGGGATTTATGAATACTTACTCTCGTTCCGCATGCAGAGAGCCGGTGAGCTGCTGGTCACCTCGTCCATGAAGATTCAGGAGATCTCTGACCGCGTGGGTTATACGGATACCAATTACTTCAGCAAGGCGTTCAAGACGTATTACAGCATGTCTCCGAAAGAGTACCGGCAGAAAAAGCCGTCTTGACGAACGGACAAAATACTGTTATATTAAGGGCAACCTTTCGGACTCTTTGTTTTAAGTGTTTTGCATGAAAGTGAAGAAGCATACAAAAACATGGAAAAACAGGAGGAAAGAATCATGACAGAAACAAAATTATATGACAAGGTCTACGGAGCGGTGATGGGATTTGCCGTTGGTGATGCGTTGGGAGTCCCTGTTGAGGAGATGCATTACAGGAATATCCGGAAACAGTATGGGGAGGTCCGCCGGATGCTCCCTGTTGCTCCGCGCCTTCTGGGCGGACAGCCGCATTACGAGCAGAGCATCAATCATGGAGATACCGCGCAGCTGGAGGCCGGCCGTTATGCCGATCCCTTCGGCTCACACGACGTCCGTCCGGGCTCCTATTCGGATGACACGCGCTACTTGCTGCTCTGCGCCAGGGCTGTCGTTCATTACGGACGGCGGATTACTTCTCTGGAATTTGCGCAGTTTTTGACCGAGTACGTACAGAATCTGGCAGTTACCAGACCGGCGGATGATTTGGAGCGGGAGTGGGCCACTGCGATGTTCCATTTTGAAGCTCTGAACAGGATATCTACCAGCCGCCATTTTTTCTCTGCGCTCTACGAGATCTGCACCGGCTGGGATGGCGTCGGCGGTTTGATCAATCCCTTTGATCCCCGTGAAGCCGCACTGGATGGCGGTCCCATGGCCGCGGGTGTCGCCGTGGCCTTACGGCCGGACGCTACGGTTGACAGCATTGTCGAAGCCGTCAGGGACGCTTACTGGAGTCTGCCCGGCCACTTCTGTGAGCAGGGTGTCGACTTCCTTCAGAACTCCTACGTAAAGCGTATGGATCAGATTCTGGACTATGCCGCCCGCGTCATGGATCCCGAGGCGGTCATCGAAGAACTGTATGCAAAATACCTGGTTACATTTCCGCCCTACAACTTCTTATTTCCATTGGAGATGATACCCGCGGCCTGCGCGATCTTTAAGGCCTGCAATGGAAATTACAGCGATACGGTTTCCTTCTGCGCCGCATTCGGACGGGACTGCGACGGGACTGCGGCAATGGGCGGCCAGCTGGCGGCAGCGCTGAACGGCGCTTCTTCCATTCCATCAGACTATATCGAAGCAGTCAACTCCACCAGTACCATCGATATCTCAGCTTTGTGCGGTGACCTCTATTCCGTAATAACCGCACGCCTGGATTTCGACCGGTGCAAGGCAGACTGTTATGATAAACTGACGAAGTAAACCATTGATACACCTCTTTTTTCGGATAACGGGAAACAGAGTCAGCAGCCTGAAGGCTCACAGAACAAAAGCGGCGGTATCATTTACGATACCGCCGCTTTTGTTCTGTGCATCTTTCGTGCAGAAGAAGGGACTTGAACCCTCACGGTATTGCTACCACACGGACCTGAACCGTGCGCGTCTGCCAATTCCGCCACTTCTGCATTGCTATACAGCATATAATTGTACGAATTGGTTGTCCAATTCATACAATTATATTACTATATTTATCCAAAATAATCAAGTACTTTTTTCAATTTTTTAAAAATAATTCAATTTTGTTATACGTAACCCAGTAATCCCGGCAGCCACAGCGACAGAATCGGCACGTAGCTGACCAGCAGAAGGACGATGAAAATGGCCGCAAAGTAAAGAAGAAGCGGTTTAATGACATTTTCAATCTTCGTCTTACCCACCTTTACACCTACGAACAGGGTCGTACCGACCGGAGGCGTGATGGTTCCGATACATAAGTTAAAGATCATCATGATGCCGAAATGTACGGTATTCATCCCCAGCTTCTGGCAGATCGGAAGGAAGATCGGCGTGAAGATCAGACAGGCTGGTGTCATATCCATGAACGTACCGATAATCAGCAGAAGGATATTGATGATAAAGAGTATGACGTAACGGTTATCGCTGATGCTTAACATGGCCTCTGAAACGGCCGTTGGAATCCCGGTAAAGGCCATGACCCAGCTCATGATGCTGGAGACACCGATTAAGAAGATGATGATACCCGTCATCTCCGCGCTGTCTAAGAATATCTTCGGCAGCTCTGAAATCTTAATGGACTTATAGAAGAACAGGGACAGGATCAGGCTGTATACCACCGCAACCACACTTCCCTCTGTCGCCGTAAAAATACCGGAGATAATACCGCCGATTACGATGATGATCATGAGCAGACAGGGAATCGCCTGGAAAAATACTTTCACTTTCTCACTCATGGAATACCGTCTGGTGCTGCGGTAGCCGCGTTTTTTCGCAAAATAGAAAATAACGGCCATACAGGCAAGGCCCCACAGGATGCCGGGGATATAGCCCGACATGAAAAGCGCTGCAACGGAGGTTCCGCCGCTGACTAAGGAGAAGGTAATCATAACGTTGCTGGGAGGAATGAGCAGGCCGGTAGGCGCCGTCGCAATATTGGCCGCCGCCGAGAAATCACGGTCGTATCCCTCTTCCTCCTCGATCGGTCCGATGATGGAACCCATGGCGGAGGCCGCCGCGGTACCGGAACCGGATATCGCTCCGAACAGCATGTTGGCAACCGCATTGGTATGAGCCAGCGCTCCCGGAATTCTTCCGGTAAACAGTTTTGCAAAATTAATGAGACGGATCGCGATTCCGCCTTTGTTCATGATATTTCCCGCCAGGATAAAGAACGGAATGGCGAGAAGGCTGAACACTGAGATTCCTGAAAAGATACGCTGTGCTCCCGTAAGTACCGCCGCTCCCGTATTGAGAACCGGCAAAATCGCACAGATAGAGGAAACCGCCAGAGCCACCGCGATCGGTACGCCGGCCAGCAGCATAATCACTAAGAGGACCAGGATAATCAGTCCGCATGCAACCGCTATATTCATACTCTCGCCTCTCCCTTCTCACTGAAATCGCCATGCAGCATGTCCATGGCATTGGTAAAGCTGAAAAACATAATCAGAATTCCCGTCACCGGAACGATCATGTAGATGTATCCCATGGGAACCTGAAGGGAGGCCGTCGTCTGGATCATGGTCAGCTTCGTGATGGAGATTCCTCCGTATACCATGACGACCGCCGCAAACGCAAAGGTCAGAAAATCGATGGCGGTCTCCAGTACCTTTCTGGGAGTTCCCGTTATTTTATCGGCCAGGAAGCCCATTCTCATATGGTCCCGTTTTCCAAACACATAAGCGGAGGCGAGCAGAGCCATCCAGGTGAAGGAATACGTCAGAAGCTCCTCCGACACGGTGCTTGGCCGGTTAAAAAAGTATCTCGTAACAATCTGATACGTTCCGATGACCGTCATCATGGCAAACAGGAAAATAATGAACAGTCCCAGAATCTTCATCAGGACTTCTCTGATTTTATGCAGTGTTTCCATTCTTATTCCTCCCCCTTCGCCTGTTCATTGACCGTCTGAATATATTCATAAAAGCTGCGGATTTTCGGATTGTCATTCAGCATCTTCTCATGGAGCGGAAGTACTTTTTCCTTAAAGGCATCCACATCGACGTCGATGAATTCCACGCCCATGTCTTCTGTGGCGATCTTCTTCGCCTCCTCGATGCTCTTGTCCCATTCCTTCATCTCCACTTCCGTGGAAAGTGCTGCCGCATCCTTAAAGATCTGATACTCTTCCGGGCTCAGTCCCTCTAAAAACTTTAAGTTGGCAACCAGCATGTCCGGTACCATCTGATGCTTGTTGTAGCTGTAGTATTTTGCAACCTCACCGTGTTTGTTATTCGTCAGGGCCAGCTCGTTGTTCTCCGCGCCGTCAATCACGCCCTGCTGAATCGCGGTATAGACCTCGCCGAAGCCCATGGGCGCCGCCGCCGCTCCAAAGGAGTTGACCATGGAAACGCTGGCCGGGCTCTGCTGTACTCTGATTTTCTTTCCCTTTAAGTCTTCCGGAGTACGAATCGGCGTTTTTGCATAGAAGTTTCTCGTACCCGCATTATACCAGGTAACGACGCGGAATCCTGCCTCGTCAGTGGACTCGTAAACCTGTTCCATGTAGTCGGAGTCTTCCATGACAGTTTTATATACATCTTCCGAATCAAACAGATACGGCATGCTGAAAATTTCGTAGACATCTGCAAACGTCTCTAAGTTGGCGGTTCCTGCCACAACAAAATCGATGGCTCCCGTCTGTGTCAGCTCGATCGCCTTCTGGGCGGAACCAAGAATCTCATTCGGGACTATCTGTACCTCATACTTATCCCCCAGCCGTTCCTCCACGTATTCCTTAAAGGCCAGTAGTCCCAGATGCTCCGGATGGGTCTCTGACTGTGCGTGGGAAATACGGATAATCCGTTTTCCTGAAGTGATGGAACCACAGCCGGTCAAGGATACCGCCATGGCCGCGGCCATTAAAACAGCGGCTGCTTTTTTAATCATTTTTTTCAATGCTCTCCATTCCTTTCCTTCTCATACATTACATAGTTCACATACTATTTATCCCCGTTCCAAGGTATGTATATACTTCGAAACGGCCGGAATACTCTCCGGCAGCAAAAACAGCCGGCAAAGAGTCGGGCAATCCGGACTCGCGTGCCGGAAAGCCTTCCCATGAAACAAAAAATCTCCATGGCTGCTTTTGTGTTACGAAATCGTTAAGATCTTGACATTTTCTTAACAGTAACATTATAAAGCCATGGAGATTAAATGTGTACAGTAAAATATTGACATTAAGGAGGGTAATATTACCCAATTTTCCAGTATTAGGGCGTGTTTTATTTCTATGATGGAAGACCGTCCCGATATTCCGAAGGCAGCTGACCTGTGATCCGCTTAAAGATTTTTGAGAAATATTTCGAATCGCTGTAACCCACGCTTCTGCTCACATCCTTAATATTGGCCCGTGGGTCCTCCAGCAGTTTTTTCGCCTCCTTCACCCTTAAATGGGTCAGATATGCGGTAAAATTCTGATCGAAGCACTGCTTAAACAGACGGCAGAAATATACCTCTGAATAGTTCATGGCGCGCGCCGCGTCCTGCATGGAAATATCGCGGCTGTAGTTCTCCCTGACATAGGCACGGATGGCGTCAGCTACTCTGGAGTACCCGTTCTCCGGTTCCTGACCGGGGTCGTCCTCCGCGTCCCGGCCGTTTCCGGCCTCGGTACTGCGGATGCCTTCCCCGTCTGTGCCGCCTTCTCCGTCTCTGCCGCCTTCCCTGCCTCTGCCGCCTCCCCCGGCAGCAGCAAAACTGCTTCCTGCAAAGCCCGTTCCACCCGCCGGGCTTTCTGCCTTTTTCCTGCATAGATCCACCTGGCGCATGGCCTCCTCCATCACCGGGATGAGCTCCTCGTCATCACACGGCTTTAAGAGATATTCCAGCGCATGGAGGGAAACCGCCCGCTTCGCATAGGAAAAATCGTCATACGCTGTTAAAAAGATAATAACGCAGTCCGGATGGCTCTTTCTGATCCACTCCGCCGCCTCCACGCCGTTCATCCCCGGCATTCCAATATCCATGATCACAATGGGTGTGTCGTTCTTATCCACCGCCAGGATCGCCTGCATGCCGTTTTCCGCATGAAAGACCTCACAGCTCTCTCCAAAATACTTTTTGAGTTTCCTGCTGAAGGACAGCCTTTCTATTTCTTCATCATCTGCTATCAAAACCCGGTACATGGCTCTTTCCCCGCTTTCCCATTTGTTTTCTGACCTCTATTTCGGTATCTCTGTAATCTGTTTCTCTGTATCTCTGTATCTCGGTATCTCTGCATCACTGTTTCTCTGTTTATCTGTTTATCTGTCCCCACGCATACCATAATTCCCTACATCTCAGCCACCGTAAACGCCATACGCACGACAGTTCCCCGCCCTTCTCTGCTGTCGATCAGCAGTTCTCCGTCGGGATACATGGTCTTAATCCGCCGGCTGATATTGCTGACTCCGATTCCCAGTTTCTGGCTCTCACCACGCTTCAGTTCTGCCCTGATTTCCTCAAGCCGCTCCGGCGCAATCCCGGCTCCCGTGTCGGACACGGATATAAAAATCCGATGTTCTTTTATCCATGACCGGATATGGAGCCGTCCGCCTTCCGGCTTTACCGCAAGCCCGTGGACAATGGCGTTCTCAATCAGCGGCTGTAAGGCAAATACCGGAATCATGACCTCCATGGTATCCTGGCTGCAGTCCGAGGTATACCGGATCCTGCTGCCAAACCGCATCTTCTGAAGATAAATGTAATCCTCCACCACCTTCTTTTCCCGCTCAAAGGGCATCACGGACGCCGTTGATTTTAAATTGTAGCGGAACAGCCTGCTCATGGCCTGTATCATCTTCTCTGTCGTCTCCGCCTCCTCCATCTCCGCAGCTCCGGCAATGGTGTTTAACGTATTGAACAGAAAATGGGGATTGATCTGGTTCTTTAGCATCTGAAGCCGGACCGCCTCCAGCTGCGTCTCGACCTCGTGCTTCTCTTTCAGCGTCTCAATATATCCCTGTGTGGAACATTTCATCCGGCAGAACGCCCGGACGAGATCCGCAATCTCATCTTCACATTCCGTTGAAACGGGAGGACCGCTGTAATCATTTTCCGCGATCCGCCTGGAATCCTCCGCCAGCGCCTGCACCGGCCTGACAATGTGTCTTCCAACCGACCGATTCAGCCATAGGACGGCGGCCAGCGCAAGCGATCCCCAGAGAATCGTCAGCGCCGGAATCAGGAGAAACAGCGGAATCTGCTTTTCATATCTCTGGATTCCCGCGGCCACATTCATCTCCTGAAGGCTTCCGGCGTAGCTCTTGATGTAGTTCTGTATCTGATAGATCTCATACAGCTTCTGAACGTACTCAGGGTCATCCTCAGACATCGAAAGCAGCTCGGCCTTCCTCTTTTCATACGTATCGTAGCTGTTCTTCACGGACCACGTCTTTGCGAAACGTTCCCGACCGATCTCGCCGTAATCGTATGGCAGAGCCTCCAGGGCCTTTCTTGCCGCACTGCACGCCTCGTCGTAAGCGGCTCTGTTATCCTCTGAACGGTCCCGGATCATGGTCTTAAACGTCCGGCTCTCCGTCTCCATCGCCGCCTGAAAGGAAGCGCTGCGGGAATTGTCCTCCAGGATCTTTCGAAACCCGTTCATACCGAAGCCTGCGGTCACAAGGTTCATCAGGATTGAGAATGACACCGCAAATGCGGCGAGCACCGTAATTGCGCCCACCTTTTTGCGCAGGGGAAGTGAGAGCCACATCCTGCGTATCTTATCACCAAATGATCCTTTTCCCTTTACCCTGTCCATCAAACTGTCCTTTCCCTGCTGCATACCGCTGTACCGGTAAATCGAAAAAAGGATTTCATAAAAGGCTTTCACCTTTCACAAAATCCTCACCTGAGCCTTCGCTCTTATCATGCGGGAGATGGGACTTGAACCCACACGAGCATACACCCACAAGATCCTTAGTCTTGCCTGTCTGCCAATTCCAGCACTCCCGCACAGCTAGATTATAATACCAATAAATGGACAAAATGTCAATATGTTTTGCAATTTTTATTATTGATTCTTCCGATAAAGGTTTTCATAGCCAAAAATACCCTGTGGATTTACACAGACGCCTGCAACGTCAGCGCGCGCCGCAACCAAAACTGCCGGCTGGTAAAGCGGGACTGCATAGTAGCTGCCTGCTATGATCTGATTTGCTTCCTGATAGATAGCCTCCCGTGCTTCTGTATTGGTCTCCATACGCCCCTGCTCCAGCAGCTCTTCCACTCTGGGATTGGTGAATCCGCTCTGGTTCACGGTAGGATGGCCTGCTTTGGAAAAAAGCTGTGTCAGCGTACTGTCCGGATCGGGGTTGCTCGTCCAACTCATGATACTGCCCATATGAGTCCCCTTGTCCACTATATCAAGGTATTCCCG
>ENA-OQNO01001695-OQNO01001695.1-human-gut-metagenome-genome-assembly--contig:-NODE-1695-length-14099-cov-2.992557_pt1 | contig 14099 bp, 13 predicted proteins | sample MGYA00242629_ERZ504880 | MGnify/ENA primary metagenome ERZ504880 (study PRJEB26092, sample SAMD00036377) | human gut metagenome | host: Homo sapiens | study: EMG produced TPA metagenomics assembly of... | reverse complement strand
TGTGAGGTATCCTTTAGAAGGTTTGCGGGCATCATACATACGAAGTATGCCGTCTTTCAAGCCAACCCACAAATTTCCCAGTTTATCTTCACACAGGGCACGTACCTCATTATGCAACGATTCGTGTTCATGAGGCATAGGGGTCATCATCGCAAAGGGTACATTTCGATAAGTCACTTTCTCCAATCCTTTAGAATGGGTACAAAGCCACAGATTACCTTGTTTATCGGAAAAGGCCGAGTGAATCTTATTGGAAAAACGCCAGTCACGGCTGCCCAGTCCGTTATAGAAAGGAACCAAGCATTTTTTTTGAGGATCGAAGTAAGAGAAACCTCCTCCGTAAGGATGTACCCAAAGATAACCGTTTACGTCTTCATGGATATGAAAAGCCGGACGGGAACGTTCGGGATTGCTGTATTCTATAGGAATTTGCTCACGGGTCACCACTCCGGTCGAGGGATTAAAATGAGCTACAACACCCGGTTCTTCCTGTTCGAACCACACTTCCGAAGAACGGTCTACATAAGCAGAAAGGATCGGCTTTGCGGGTAACGCCTTATAAGTCAGGAACGAGTAATGTACGTTTGTTTTTGTTCGCAGGTTGTAAGTAAAGAAGCCATCCGAATCGGTAGTAATAACGGATACGTCCGGTGCAATGGGATGAATGGAGGTGATCTGTCCTTTTGTGGGAAGCTCGATCAACGTAAATTCTCCGCTTTCTTTCTGATAAGACCAGATACGTCCATGATCCGAGGCGAAGCAAATATCTTTATCACGTTCCTGCACAGCATAGAAAGCCTGGTTCATTCCGCCAAACTTTCCTTTTGTCTCCGTAAAATAAGAATCCGGCTCTTTCTTTCCGGGATGGATCATACCGAGGCCATTATCCGTCAACAACCAGTCATTGCCGGCTTTATCCTGATGAACTTTGAATACATGTAAAGAAGGAAACAGTTCTGTTTTGCTGGAATAAATATCCCATGTCAAGCGATTATTCTCATCCGGATGCGTCAGGATGCGGATGGCTCCGTCGTTTTCTGTCAGCAGCCAGACGGTTCCGTTGGGCATCACTTCAATGGTATGCACATTGAAAGCACTCCCCTCTTCTCCGGCAGCAGGCACTTGCTCGAATGTCTCTGTCTTCGGGTCGAAACGATGGACACGGTTGTCATAAGTCAGCAACCACAGAAAGCCGTAACAATCTTCATACATACGGTCTACACGGTTATTGGTCAGACTGATGTAGTTTCCCTGACGGGCCTTGTATGTTTTGAAGGTATAACCGTTGAAACGGTTGATACCATCCCAGGTGGCAAACCAAAGGTTGTCTTTGTGATCCTGCAAGATGTTCATCACCGTATTTTGGGATAATCCATCTTCAGTAGAATAGTGGGTGAAAAAACAGTGCTGTTGCGCGTATGTTGAGAACGCAACAGCTAACAAAAGAATTACTGAAATTAAGGTTTTCTTCATCATATCACTCGGTTCTGTGGCGTAAAGATAGAAAAATACTTGTAGTATCATGCAATCTTTAGTGGCTATTTAACAGAATCGGGCCAACATGACTTATGTCTCTATTTTTTTTAAAATATTAGGCAATGCGGCTATCATGTAAAAAGGAAGGTTGATAAGTTTGAAATGTTTTCCCTCATTAGTAGTAACTTCGTCTATAGCATAATTCCCCGACCAGATTCGAACTGCCAAATCATGCTCCGTTTCATTCATAAACTGATGAATGGATTTTAAGTGGGCGTTGTGTCCGTTTTTCACTTCAATTGGAATGATTTTCCCGCCATATATGTATACAAAGTCCACTTCTGCAGAACTCCCCCTTTTAGCCCGTACCCAAAACTTTTGCTTCTTACCTACTTCGTTGGAAAGAGCTTTTAATTCCTGCGCAACGATTTGTTCGGCAACCATACCTCTCCATGTATCCGTCAAATCTTTACTAAGAAGATATTCTTTTTGTATTTCAGCCGCATAATTTACTAGTCCTGTATCCAGCCAGCTCAATTTAGGCGCGCGTTTCAACTCTGTGGTAGCTGGCATTATCGTATGAGTGGTAGGATATACCAACTCCAGCAACAATGCTTTTTCCAGAGTACGGAAAGCCTCGCCCGTTTCACGGGCTTTGTAAGCGGACTGTGCAAATCCTCCTAAAGTGACAGCTTGCCCTGCATATCCCCAACCTTCTTCCAGTATGTAACGAATCACCGCAGCTTGCGTGTTTGTCTCCGCATACTTTTCCACATCATTCTTGTAGGCATTTAGCAGTTGATTGTAAGTATCGGACAAGGATACAACATCTCGGTTGGCAGCATACCTCGCTACAATTTCGGGCATCCCGCCTATCAGTGCATAACTATTAAAAAGTAGCATTAATTGTTGATGGAAAGCCTCCGGCAAACGTGCTTCCAAAATCCAATCTACAAACCGTCCCTCTCCTATTGCCTGAAGAAACTCAATAAAGGAACACGGATGCAAAGCCATATACTCCACCCGTCCTACAGGCAACGAGATGTGTTTGTCCAACATATTTTCCAGAAGAGAACCTGCTGCAATAACATACAACTCCGGCAATTCCTCGTAAAAGTACCGCAACAATGCAACAGCTTGTGGCGACGACTGTATCTCGTCGATAAAAAGCAGGGTTCGTCCCGGCCTCTGCGGCTTATTATCATACAAAAACAATAAAGGCAGCAGCATCTTTACATCATCAGTAGACTCAAACAAATCCTTTGCCTCTTTCTTTTCAAGATTTAAAGACAGGAAATTATCAAACTCTTTGCCGAACTGCTCAACAATAGTGGTCTTCCCTACTTGGCGGGCTCCTCTCAATATCAGAGGCTTTCTATTATTTTTCTCTGCCCACTCATGCAACTGATTCTGTATCCTTCGTTCAAACATATCGTAATTTGTTTATTTACAGTTACAAATATACAAATTTGTTTCATTGCAGGGGTGAATTTACTCATTTTTTGTTTCATTGCAGAGGTGAATTAGCTTAATTTTTGTTCCATTGTAGGGGCATATTGACTATCAGTTGTACCAGATCGATAAAGTTGTACCAGCTCAATAAAGCAGTGTACCAGTTGAGCATATGCAGTTCCGCCCTTTCAGGGCTTATGTTTGGTGTATACCTATCACGTAGGGCAATGCCCTACGCTATATAATAGAAGGCTTTCAGCCTATTAAACTACTTCCGAAACTTGAGTAAACAATCATATCTGTTCGTCAGATCAACGCTTTACCGTTATCAGTTTATTTCCGTTCTCTATCGGATTCCATCCGTCTTCTCCTGCCAAAACTGCATTTATCTCATATCCTTTCAGATTCTTCAATTGTTGGGAGAAAGCAGCGCGCGCTTTCGGGTTGGCTCCTTCGCCCCGACTTTCATATTCGGCATAAAAGACAGTTTTCTCGTTTTCCTTCTTGCCCCAGTTGTTCCAGCCAATGGGAAGAATATGTTTCCCCAGTTCGCAACGGATGAATACAGCTTGTGCATACGGATGCCAGGGACGGGACAAATACACTTTTGTGGTTTCCGGTTCCGCAGTCAGTTTGCACTCATAGAATACATAGCCATATTTTTTACCTTTATCAGTAGAGGGAGCGGTGACATAACCATCCCGCTTACTATGAATGTGGCAACGGTTGAAAACAGCCGTAGACCAACCGAAGATAAAATCAACCGTTCCTTCGATGTAGCAGTCTTCATAATATTGGCGGCTTTGCTTGCTGTATGTATAGAGGGTATCCTGGAAGCCGAGGAAACGACAGTTCTTAAAATAGACACGATCGGCAGACACAAAACAGGCAACTGCCTGTCCTACGGGACCTGATGAGTTCTCGAATGTGATATTCTCCGCATAAAAATCGGGGGCATAGATGTAACAGCTGGACGAACCGGAAGTTCCCATGTTCTCACCGAATACATTTTTTTTGTTTGCAAAACCGTCATAAGTCAGTATCGCACCGTCTTCTCCAATCAAAGAGATATTAATCTTGGATTCAGGAATGATGAGCTTCTCTTTATAAGTTCCTTTACGAATCAGGATAGTGGTAGGGACGTCTTTGCGAAAATCGGGAACAGCATTGATAGCTTCCTGCACGGTAAAGAAATCACCGCTACCGTCTTGGGCCACTACATAATCGAATTGACGGATATATTTCGCCAGTTCCGGAATTTCCTTGCCGATGGCATCCACTGCCAGTCCGGCAATTGTTCGTGCTCCGTATACGTTTAAATGAGTATTGTCTTCACGACCTTTCGGGAAAGCCGGCACCTGATTGGGTTCGACAAACATGAATAGTTTCTTTGATTCTACAGGTCCAAGTCCCTGCACCAGGTCATGAGTAATCTTGTTCATGTCGATGAAAGTCACTCCCAGTTCTTTTGCCACATTGCGGGGAGCATCCAGATAGGCACCATGCGTATCGAATAAAACGGTTCCCTCTTTCGGTTGTTCCTTTTCCCCCGGTGTGCGGCGGACATCTTTTGCGATGGCAGCATCCTTCGGCTGTACGAAGTTTCGACGGACGATAGAGTTGAACAACACCGGAATTCCACCTTTGGCGCGGGTTTCATTCACATACCGACGAAGATTTTCATCAAAAGTACTACCCGGATCGGTGTGACGGGTAGAGTCTGCTTTCTCATCATTATGGCCGAACTGGATAAAGACATAATCTCCTTTTTTCACTTTAGAAATTACTTTTTCCCAGCGTCCTTCGCTGATAAAACTCTTGGAACTTCGACCGTTGGCGGCATGATTGTCTATCCGTATGTCTTCGGAGAAGAATCCGGGAAGTACCATTCCCCAACCACGTTCGGGATTTCCTCCGTCTATTTTCTTGTTAGCCATTGTCGAATCACCTATCATAAAGATAGTGATGACCGGTTTGTCTGCACGAAATGCAGAAAAAAGAATAAGAGCCGTTGCAAGTAGCCCTACCATTTTAACCCTAAGTGTTTTCATATTCTTCATCCCCTCCTACGAGTTTTATTGGTTCTTAATCAAATTCCGTGCTACTTATTTATGTTCAATAACCTTATTCATGGCTATTCCGGGGTACTTTAAGATGCATATAGCTTGGATAATTTATTTGCTATTTCTAATATGCCGATATCCCTTTATCCATCAACCTTTCAATGAGCTTTACTAGCACGGAATTTGAAGAAGAACCAAATGATTTCGCGAAATCATTTCTCATGTTCTCATACTTCACATGATAATTATCTGTAATTCAAAGCAATAGCACTATGAGAAATACTTTTTAAAAAGGTGTTTCTCATAGTATTTTGCCTGAAATGTCATAAAAAACCGGTATTTCTCATACTTTCATCATGCATTTCTCATACCGGAACTGCTATATAATACCTACATAATAAATGTCAACCCAACCCGAAGATAAAAAAAAGGCAGCCAACTATTATCAGGGTATTACAGCCCCCGGTAGTCCCACATATTGTGGGAAAAGATTCCCTAGCTGGAGAGAATTTATTCCCTCATTTTGAGGGAATAAATTCCCATAATATAAGAGAATACTTTCCCACAATATATGGGATTACCGGAACTAACGGATATACTTACCCAAGATCATAGTATTCGATATATTCATCATATTGAGGCGTTTCTGTAACTCCCCTCTTTCGAAAAAGTTCTTGTATATACTTTTGTTCCTTTGGTTTAATCAACCGTTCTTTATTGCAACAACGATAATAGATCGTTTTGCCGAAGTAGGCTATCATCTGTCGCTTGATAACGGTGGCATCAGCAAGCGGCACCCGATCCAGCAAATGTTTCATTCCCCGTGCAAACAACACCGGCTTTTCATCAATAAAGTAAGTACAGTCTTCACCATCGGAGGTGACATGTTCGGGATTAATAACCATTACAGCAGCCCGCTCTTTCGGCATTCGGAGAGTTACTTGTCGTCGCAGACATTTGTCCGCACGCAAACAATGTCCATTCAAGCAATGAGCGAAGCTAACGGGCATAGAATTGTAATCGAAATCTGTTTTCATGTGTGTTATGTTTAGTGGAAAGTGGCCTATTTTTATAAACCGCTACAAATGTATGAAAATAGCTGGAGGACAAGAAATAAATACACTATTTACTTCAACACATTGATAAAATCTTTATATTTGCCTCCAACATCAATACAGGAACTTATAAAACTATATCTCTCCTGCAAAACTATAAAACAGAATAATCATGAAGACAAAACATTTACCTGGAGCACTACTGCCATTTCTCTATACAATTATCTTTTTTAGCTGTGGAAATAACGATGAAAAAAAGATATATTCTTTATCCTTCGAAAAAGAGTATTACGAACGACCTTTGTTAGGAACAACCAATATCACCATCACAGGTGGAAACAGGGACTACACCGTAACTGTAGAAAAAACTGACATTTTAAATATAGATGTAGATTTGTCCAGTTCGATAGGAATGGGAAGCTTAAGGGTCACCCCAAAAAAGAAAGGAGAAACAAAGGTGAAAGTAAAAGATAATATCACCAACGAAACAGTTGATTTAAGAATTAAAATAACAGACAGCTATTTGGCGTACGCTATAGAAAAAAGTAATCATCCGGCACTTTCCAATGGCACTGTAGTTTATCTGATTAACAATGAAGCTAAAGAATGCTATTTTTTCCGTTATATTGAGTTTAGAGACGAACTATCTCACACTCCAATAGCAAAAGGAACATACGACTTTTTCACCAAGTTAGAAAGCGGTTCCGGCAACTCGTCTCCTACATACGCCATACCTTATTTAACATTAAATTATACATCTGACGAACAAGAAAATTTCACGGATGCATCAGTTCCCCCCACCCCTCACAAATTAAGATTTGAGCTATACGATGGGGTTACGAGTGCAAATGCTGTCCTAAATCTTATATCAAGATTTCTAGGTGTAGATTGGAAAGAACTTGTAGAAAAAGCTCTTACCAGAAGCGAACATACAATAGTACCCACACTAAAAACAACAATTGACAATACAGATTATACCATAATAGGTATATTAAATACCTATCCTGAAATACCAGAGAATATTTTGGAATAACCTCAAAAGTATGGAATTGAAAATAATGCAAAGCATGGAACGTATGAAAAAATAGCGTATATTTGCGAGCAAAAAATATAAAATGACTATTTATAAGCTTCGCATATTACCGCTATTTTTACTAGTTATTGGGCTTACAACGCTTACTTCGGGCTGCAAAAAGAAAGACATGTCGCTGAAACTGAATGAGCCACGCAATATTCGTGGCGTCGTCAGCTATAAACGTTCTTTCCCTGATTTGAATGACGCACATCTGGAAGTAGCCAAAAAGATAGGGATTCACCCATTGGCAGACCGGGAAGCAGCAGAAGATATGAAAGAAAAGCTAACTCATATTACCGACAATGAGTTTTATGTAGTAGATTCACTGACACACTCCATCCCCTATCTCGTACCGCGTGCCAGTGCACTGCTCGATACAATCGGTTCCAACTTTCTCGATTCATTGGCAGCCAAAGGTTTAAACCCCAACCAGGTAATCATCACTTCCGTATTGCGTACCGAAAACGATGTGAAACGCCTCCGCCGTCGCAACGGAAATGCTTCCGCCAACTCGGCACACTGCTTTGGAGCCACCTTTGATGTCAGTTGGAAACGTTTCAAAAAGGTAGAAGACAAGGATGGAAGACCGTTACAGGATGTAAGTGCCGATACACTGAAACTTGTCTTGTCCGAGGTTTTAAGAGACCTGCGACAAGCTGAAAAATGCTACATCAAATATGAATTGAAGCAAGGATGTTTCCACATCACCGCCAGATAATCGGGAGATGAGTATAAAATGCAGTAAAATTCACCTCCAAACAATCAGAGAATCCAAAACGTTTGATTAAATTTGCAGAAATTTTTCTTTAATACAACTTAATGATAGAGAAGCTGATTGTTCTTGAGGACATTGATCCGGTTATTTTTTACGGTGTAAACAACGCCAACATACAGTTAATTAAAGCTTTATATCCAAAGCTACGCATAGTTGCCCGAGGCAATGTCATCAAAGTGCTGGGCGACGAGGAAGAAATGTGTGCCTTCGAGGAAAATATCACCAAACTTGAAAAGTACTGCGCCGAATATAATTCACTGAAAGAAGAAGTTATCATTGACATGATAAAAGGAAATGCTCCGCAAGCGGAACAGACAGGAAACGTGATTGTGTTCAGCGTCACGGGCAAGCCTATCATCCCCCGAAGCGAAAACCAGTTGAAACTGGTAGAAGGATTCGCCAAGAATGATATGGTATTCGCCATCGGTCCGGCAGGTTCGGGAAAAACATACACCGCTATTGCCCTTGCCGTGCGTGCATTGAAAAACAAAGAAATCAAAAAAATCATTCTTAGCCGCCCCGCCGTAGAAGCCGGAGAAAAGCTCGGTTTCCTGCCCGGCGACATGAAAGATAAGATCGATCCATACCTACAACCTTTATATGACGCCTTGCAGGATATGATACCTGCCGCCAAGTTAAAGGAATACATGGAATTGAACATTATCCAGATTGCCCCGTTAGCCTTTATGCGCGGACGTACGCTGAATGATGCAGTCGTTATATTGGACGAAGCCCAGAATACTACCGCCCAACAAATCAAAATGTTCCTCACCCGTATGGGGATGAACACCAAAATGATTGTGACGGGAGACATGACACAGATTGACCTTCCCGCTTCACAAACATCGGGATTGGTGCAAGCCCTCCGCATCTTGAAGGGAGTGAAAGGGATCAGTTTTGTTGAACTGAATAAGAAAGATATCGTACGCCATAAACTGGTGGAACGTATCGTGGATGCTTACGAAAAGTTCGATAAAGAAGCGAAATTTTAATATATATATCATTATGAAAGCATTAACAAAAACAGATTTCAACTTTCCGGGACAGAAAAGTGTGTACCACGGAAAAGTGCGCGATGTGTACAACATCAACGGCGAAAAACTCGTCATGGTAGCAACCGACCGTATTTCGGCCTTTGACGTAGTACTACCTGAAGGTATTCCTTACAAAGGACAAATGCTGAACCAGATTGCAGCTAAATTCCTCGATGCCACTACTGACATCTGTCCGAACTGGAAAATGGCTACTCCGGACCCAATGGTAACAGTGGGTGTGTTGTGTGAAGGTTTTCCGGTGGAAATGATTGTACGTGGTTACCTGTGCGGTAGCGCATGGCGGGCTTACAAAAGCGGTGTACGCGAGATTTGCGGCGTAAAATTGCCGGACGGAATGCGCGAAAACCAAAAATTCCCCGAACCGATCGTCACTCCGACTACGAAAGCAGAAATGGGATTGCACGACGAAGACATCTCTAAAGAAGAAATCCTGAAACAGGGATTGGCTACTCCGGAAGAGTATGAAATCCTCGAAAAATATACATTAGCCCTTTTCAAACGCGGTACTGAAATCGCAGCAGAACGCGGACTGATTCTCGTAGATACAAAATACGAATTCGGCAAGCACAACGGTACTATCTACCTGATGGACGAAATCCACACTCCAGATTCAAGCCGTTATTTCTATGCTGAAGGTTACCAGGAACGTTTCGAAAAAGGCGAACCCCAGAAACAACTTTCTAAAGAGTTCGTTCGCGAATGGTTGATGGAAAACGGTTTCCAGGGCAAAGACGGTCAGAAAGTGCCTGAAATGACTCCGGCTATCGTACAAAGCATCAGTGACCGTTACATCGAATTGTTCGAAAACATCACCGGTGAGAAGTTTGTGAAAGAAGATACCACCAACATCGCTGAACGTATATTCAAAAACGTTGAAACGTTCTTGAATCGTTGATAGTCAACAAATGACAGATAATAAATGATAGTTGACAGATAATGAATGACAGTTCGTATGCAATTCATCGCATATAACTTCAACCTTAATTATTATCCGCCAACTATCATTTATCAACTATCATCTTCCAACTATCATTTATCAACTATCAATTAAAAAGAATGGACTACCCACAACAACATATCAAGCCTTACGACGAAGAAGGAAAAAAGACCGAGCAAGTGGAACGAATGTTCGACAACATCGCGCATGCATACGATAAGCTGAACCATACCTTATCTCTAGGTATCGACCGCAGCTGGCGCAAAAAAGCGATTGCCTGGTTACGCCCTTTCCAACCGCAGCGTATGATGGATGTAGCTACCGGCACAGGAGATTTTGCTATCCTCGCCTGTCGTAAACTGCAACCTGCCGAACTGATCGGGACGGACATCTCGGAAGGCATGATGAACGTGGGACGTGAAAAAGTAAAAAAGGAAGGACTATCGGACAAGGTCTCTTTTGCCCGGGAGGACTGTACTTCACTCTCTTTTGCCGACAATGATTTTGACGCCATCACCGTAGCTTGCGGTATCCGCAATGTCGAAGACCTCGACAAAGGACTCTCCGAAATGTGCCGTGTATTGAAACCGGGCGGTCATCTTGTGATTTTGGAACTTACCACTCCGGACCGTTTCCCGATGAAACAATTGTTTTCCATCTACTCAAAAGTCGTCATTCCATTATTGGGCAAACTGCTCTCCAAAGATAACAGTGCCTACCGCTATCTGCCGGATACCATCAAAGTATTTCCTCAAGGGGAAGTGATGAAAGGAGTCATCGCCCGAGCCGGATTTAGCGAAGTCAACTTCAAACGGCTGACCTTTGGCATCTGCACTCTTTATACCGCAACAAAATAGCAATTCATTGTGAATGATTAATTTAACCCTTATTATATTATGGAAAAATATGGTTTAATCGGCTATCCTCTGCGACATTCATTTTCTATCGGATACTTTAATGAGAAGTTCAAATCCGAAGGAATCAATGCAGAGTATGTGAATTTCGAGATTCCCAGTATCAATGACTTCATGGAAGTGATCGAAGAGAATCCCAACCTGTGCGGGCTCAATGTCACCATCCCTTACAAAGAACAAGTGATTCCTTTTCTGGATGAACTCGATCGTGACACCGCAAAGATAGGCGCAGTCAATGTAATTAAAATCATTCGCCAGCCAAAAGGAAAAGTCAAATTGGCGGGTTACAACTCCGATATCATTGGATTCACTCAATCCATCCAGCCCTTGTTGCAGCCTCATCACAAGAAAGCGTTGATTTTGGGTACCGGCGGAGCTTCCAAAGCTGTCTACCACGGTCTGAAGAATCTAGGTATCGAAAGCATCTTCGTATCGCGCACCCACAAAGCCGACGATATGCTGACTTATGAAGAACTGACTCCCGAAATTATGGCAGAATACACAGTCATTGTCAATAGTACCCCCGTAGGAATGTTTCCTAAGGTAGATTTCTGCCCTAATATCCCTTATGAACTTCTGACACCAAACCATTTGCTCTACGATTTGTTATATAATCCGAACGTTACGCTGTTCATGAAAAAAGGAGAAGCGCAAGGGGCTGTTGTGAAAAACGGTCTGGAAATGCTCCTGCTTCAGGCATTTGCCGCCTGGGAGATATGGCATAAATAAGGATTAAAAGAAGTTTTTATGAGGAGAAAAGTAGTATATAGCATCATTATTATCATGCTGGCATTGACCGGCTGCACTATCGGAGGAAGTTTTTATATGTTAAACTTCTCATTGACTCCGAATGCCAAAATTTTGTCTAAAGATGCTGACTCTTATCCTTTCATGTATAAAAACTACCCTTTTTTGCGTCCATGGGTGGATAGCCTGAAACAAGTGGATGCACTGAAAGACACTTTTATCATAAACCCACACGGCATACAACTACATGCGTATTATGTGGCTGCTCCCCAACCTACCAGCAAGACTGCAGTCATTGTACACGGGTATACGGATAATGCTATCCGCATGTTTATGATCGGTTATCTGTATAATCGTGATTTAGGATATAATATATTACTTCCTGACCTGCAACATCAGGGAGAAAGTGAAGGCCCTGCCATTCAAATGGGCTGGAAAGACCGTTGGGACGTGTTGCAATGGATGAACATCGCCAATGAAATCTTCGGAGACAGCACGCAAATGGTTGTACACGGAATTTCAATGGGAGGTGCCACCACCATGATGGTATCTGGTGAGGAACAAAAGCCATTTGTCAAATGCTTTGTAGAAGATTGCGGTTACACCAGTGTATGGGATGAATTCTCACACGAGTTGAAAACAAGTTTCCATCTTCCTCCTTTTCCACTCATGTACACCACAAGCTGGCTTTGCGAGAAGAAATATGGATGGAATTTCAAAGAAGCTTCTTCACTGAAACAGGTAGCCAAATCACAACTTCCAATGTTATTTATCCACGGGGACAAAGACACGTATGTGCCTACCTGGATGGTATACCCGCTTTACGAAGCCAAACCGGAGCCCAAGGAACTATGGATTGTGCCGGGAGCCGCTCATGCCGTTTCATACCAAGAGAATAAACAGGAGTACACCGACCGAGTCCGTGCATTCGTCGGGCGATACATCCATTAAACCTATTATAACAAGGAGTTTTAGATTCATAACAGAAAAAGTTTCTATATTTGCAAAGATAAAACAAGCGTTATGAAATCAATATTAACTTTTATACTAGCAACTTTTCTTCTGTTCCCACTACAAGCTCAAGAGAAAGTATATACGGTAGACAACCTTCCGAAAGTTCACCTGCAAAACAAAATGCAATATGTTTGCAACCCGGCCGGCATACTTTCACAGGCTGCTTGTGACAGTATAGACTCCATGCTTTATGCTTTGGAACAACAAACTGGAATTGAAACAGTGGTTGCCGTAGTTCCCTCAATCGGAGAAGAAGATTGTTTCGACTTCTGTCATCAGCTGCTTAATAAATGGGGTGTAGGAAAAAAAGGCAAAAACAATGGATTAGTCATTTTATTAGTCACCGATCAACGCTGTATACAGTTCTATACCGGTTATGGCCTGGAAGGAGTACTTCCTGATGCTATCTGCAAAAGGATTCAAACAAGGTATATGATTCCTTACCTCAAAGATGGGAATTGGGATGCAGGAATGGTGGCTGGTCTAAAAGCGACTTGCCAGCGGCTCGACGGTTCGATGGAAAATGATGCTCTCTCCGATTCGAATGACGGTGGTTCTTTTGATTTTATTCTTGCTATCCTTTGTTTTATCGCCATTGGCGGAGGTCTTGCTTTCTTTTCGGCACGCAAACAAAGTCGCTGTCCGAATTGCGGTAAACATCAATTGCAGAGAAGCGGAAGCAGAGTCGTATCCCGGATTAATGGAGTGAAGACCGAAGATGTCACCTATACATGTAGAAACTGCGGACATACCATCATACGCCGCCAGCAAAGTTATGACAATGATTACCATCACCGGGGCGGCGGCGGAGGCGGTCCGTTCATTGGTGGTTTTGGCGGAGGCAGAGGTGGTTTCGGAGGCGGAGGCGGTTTCGGTGGAGGCAGCTTTGGCGGAGGAATGGGCGGAGGCGGTGGTGCCGGTTCTCGTTTCTAAAATAAATGTTATCCAATGCCCTAGTTTCGAAATAAATTAGTAACTTTACCTAATGACTAAGACAGAAGAAAATGAAAGAGAATAAAGAATATCAAGAAAAAAAAGAACAAGAAAAAGTTGTCCATGAGCCAACTGGTTCTTACGGTATGGACACCATCACCATGAGACAGAAAATTATGGAACGAGTTATGTTAATGGAAGAAAATCAGCTCAAAGAAATGCTTCGATTCTCCAACGAATTGGAACAAAAATCATGGTTATTACCACATACTCAAGAAGAATTAGAGATCGCAATCAATAGAGGTATGGAGGATGTCAAGGCAGGAAGAATTATTTCACATGAGGATGTTCTCAAATATTATATGAAATGACAAATATTGTTTGGACTCAATCGGCTTTGCAAACGCTAGAATTAGTTTATTTACAAACATTACAATATACAAAAAACGAACGTATAGCTGCTAAATTACATAATAAACCTCAAATCCGCAACCTATAGGGTTTAGTGGGATTTTGCTTGCAAAGCGACAAAATTCATTTTATTGTACATATTTCTTGCACAACAGAAATGTCGCAGACACAAAATCCCCTTACCCCATAAAG
>ENA-OQNO01001686-OQNO01001686.1-human-gut-metagenome-genome-assembly--contig:-NODE-1686-length-14161-cov-3.496722_pt1 | contig 14161 bp, 10 predicted proteins | sample MGYA00242629_ERZ504880 | MGnify/ENA primary metagenome ERZ504880 (study PRJEB26092, sample SAMD00036377) | human gut metagenome | host: Homo sapiens | study: EMG produced TPA metagenomics assembly of... | reverse complement strand
TAATCTCATATTGCCGGTAGGGTCAGGGCCTCCCATCTGCACAGCAATGGTAATTTCTCTGCCGATTTTGGTGGTAATTTTACCGCGCGCAGCATCGGCTTTGCCTTTTTTGTGTTTGATATTAGCCCATTTAGAATGTCCGGACATAACTGATTCCTCCTAAAAACTTAACTGGTAATTTACCATAATACATTTAATTATTATACTACAACGTGCCGGGCATTTCAATAAGTTATGCGGCGCGTATTGCCGCGGCATTTTTAATATTTTCTTTGGCCGTGCGCCTTGTACTGTATGCGCAGGCTATTGTATAATAATAGCGGTGATGAAATGAAAATATTTTTGTGGCTGCTTGCCGCTGCGTTTCTGGCGGCCGGCATTTACCAAAAAGAATATATGGAAGTGCTGAACAAAGCAATTTTAATCTGCCTGGAGTGCATCGGCATTGGTTAGGCGCGGCGTTGTTCAGCTTTTATCGGCGCTTTTGCATAACGCCAACCTGCCGGGCTTTATCACCGGACGCATCTGGCAGGCGCAGCCCAAAAGCGTATGCGTGCCGGTGTTAAACTGCTATTCGTGCCCCGGCGCGCTGGGTTCCTGCCCCATAGGCTCGCTGCAAAGCACCCTTGCTGGTACGGCGTTAAAGTTTCCGTTTTATGTTGTGGGGCTTCTGCTTTTATTCGCGCTGTGCTTAGGGCGCGTCATCTGCGGCTGGCTGTGCCCCTTCGGGCTTGTGCAGGATTTGTTATATAAAATCCACTTGCCCAAGCTGCGCAAAAATGCCTTTACGCAAAAGCTGAGCCTGCTGAAATATGCCGTTGCCGTTATCTTTGTGCTTCTCTTGCCGGTATACTTCTGCTGGCAGGACGGCGTTGGCGCACCGTCGTTCTGCAAATACATCTGCCCCGCAGGCACACTGGAAGCAGGGCTGCCGCTGTTGGCACTTAACGCAAACCTGCGTGACGGCATTGGACTTTTGTTTGGCTGGAAGTTTTTATTAATGCTTGTAATTTTGGGCGCGTGCGTATTTATTTACCGCCCGTTCTGCCGTTTTTTATGCCCGCTCGGCGCATGGTACGGCCTGTTTAACAAACTTTCTGCCTTTGGCATTACGGTAGATAAAGCAAAATGCACCGGCTGCAATGCCTGCGTGCGTTTCTGCAAAATGGACTGCCAAAAAGTAAATGACCGCGAGTGCATCAACTGCGGTGAGTGTAAAAAAATCTGCCCGGAAGGGGCTATAAATTTTAAAACTAAATTTTAGGAGTGGTTAAATGTTTACTTTAAAAAAATTCTTGCTCATTACCGCTGCCGCAGCCGTTGTAGGCATTGGCGCAGCACTTGTGTGGACGCATTACCAGGCAGGCAACATTAACGAAGCCGCCGCACAATCAGTTAACACCGAAGCGCCGGATATTACCGTAACCGCCATGGACGGCACAGAAGTTAAACTTTCTTCTCTGCGCGGAAAAACAGTGTTTGTAAACTTCTGGGCAACCTGGTGCGGCCCCTGCATGCAGGAAATGCCAGAAATGAACAAAATTTACCCGGATTACAAAGATAAAATTGAGTTTTTTGCCGTAAGCATTGATGATTCGCGCAGCGATTACGAAAAATATGCAGGCGAAAGCGGCTTTGCCTACCCAATGTACTGGGGCGACAAAAACGCCATTGTTAAAGCCTACGGCTTGCAGGGCATCCCTGCCTCCTACATTGTTGACAAGTACGGTACCATTACCAAATCGCATATCGGCGGCATGAAAGAAAAAGAACTGCGCGCCTTTTTGGACAGCGGGCTGTAAAAAAACAGCGCAAAATCAAATCACTTAACGCTTTATTTGACTTTTGCGCTATGTTTGTTATAATAACAATAGAAACACAAAAGGCTACCGATAGACGGTTAGCCCAAAATATTGCTTATAGTTTAAGGTAAACCGTCACAATTGAAGGGCTGTGGCGGTTTACTTGTTTTTGCGGGCAATATCTTTCCCAAGGGTATAGCCCAAGGAAAATACAGCTATTGTATAACCAGTAAAGGTTATTAACAATGCTAAAATATCCACGCTATCCCCTCCTTCATAGTATTTCCGGCCCAAGCCGGATTCTATATCATCGAAGGGTCACAGTCCCTCCGCAGAGGGCTAACCGCCTACCGTTATGGCAGCACATTTGCCTGCATATTGTAACAGAAAAATATAAAACTGTAAAGATACTAAAAGCGCGCTTCCGAATTTACGGAAACGCGCTTTATTTGTTATTCAGAACGTCCAGCGCATGCCGGCATTCCACTGCCACGGTGTTTCAACATCGCCGCCGAAGGTTTTTACTACATCGGCATATACATTGCTGTTTTCGCTTGTTTTGTAGTTAAAGCCAATTCCTGCTTCGCACCAGGTGTCGCCAATATCCTGATGATAACTGTTTGTTAAACCGTTAAGGCTTAAATAAGTATCGGCGCTGCCTGCAAAATCGTGCAGCAGGCTTGCTTTGGCGTAAATGCTGCCGCTGTCGCTGATGCGTTTGCCTACTTCAAAACCTACTCGCCCGATTGCGCTTTCAAGGCTGTCCTGATTAACTTTGATGCCGTTGTTGGTGGTGTAATCTTCGCCGCCGATACGCATTAAGGTAAGCTGTGCCTGCGGCGTTACATACCAGCCGCCGTCAAGGTCTACTTTCATGCCGTATTCGCCGCTTAAGCTGGTTCCCCATGCGTCATAATCGCCGCTGGCGTGCCCTGCTTCGGTGTAAATGTTAAAGTCGTTGCTTAACCTGCCCTGTTTAAGTACGATATCGGCATAATGACCTTTATCGCCCAGCCAAGTGCAGTAAAGGCTTAAGGATGTGCTGCGGTTTTCGCCGTCGCCATGGGTGTAGGTTGTCTGCCCGTCGTTATGGCTTACTGCCGCGCCGTAATGCCAGCTGCCTGCCGCCCAGTCATAACCCATCTGGAAGAAGTTATACTGTTTTTTGTATTCGCCATCGTATTCAAATTCGCCGCGGCTCATACGCACCCAAATGCCCTGCCCGCCGTCGCTCTCACGCAGTTCACCAAGGCGCTGGCTTAAGGTGCTGTCCTCCTGCCGCCAAGCAACAATGGCCGTTGCGGCGATGTTTTTAATGTTATCAATCGTTGTTGTACTGCTTTTTTGTTTTACATTAGCAACATAACCGATATCATTCTGGTCAAACAATAAATCTCCGCTGGCTTCCGGCATAATCAAGCCTTCTTTAATTGTTACCTTACCGGTGATATGTCCATCATTATCATCATAAGAAATTTCGTTAGCAATTTGGTTTAAATTTGCCAATGCCTGCGCAGAATCAGTTGTACCGATAAGATTATTATTAGTAACGCTCATATTAATTACAGAGCCTTCTGCTGCGCTTGTAATATTGGTTCTTACTGCGTCAACATCAATATCACCATTATATGTATTAGCTCCTACGGCAAGCACAATTTCGCCGCTGCCTGAATAATTTTCAATATCAATATATTTACTAGTATTTTGATTAATAATACCGCCGTTCATATCAAGATTTGTTATACTGGAATTATAATTACTCCCAACATTCCATTCTGCACCATTAGCAAGCATAAGATTTGTACCATTAGTGCTCTCTTTATAAATTGCACCATTAATTTCTGAATTTATTGTATTAAGATTTAAATTAACAGTTGAATTCCCAAATGTTAAGATATCCCCATTAATAACAACATCGTTAGTAGTACCTTTATTAACATTAACAGCTGATGTATCTTGACTTAAAATAGCCACAACATAGGCATCTTTATTTTCACTTATACCATCGCTATTATACGCTTTAGCAGTAATTGACCCACCTGCAATGTTAGCTGTACTTTCATTTATAGTCCAAACTCCAAACGAATTTACATTACTTCCGCCAATAGTTTTAGCACTAATATCAACTATACCAAGATTTGCTATCGCACCATCAGTGTCTAAAGTTAATCCTCGGGCCATTAAAACATTCGCTCCTTGTGCAACAGCTTCTATTTTACCATTTTCATGCTTTATATTTGCCGCTTTATAAACATAAATTCCATCAGCATACGCTTCATTATTACTGAATGCTGTAGCTATTATATCAGTATTACCTATTATAATCTTACTTCCACTAAGCGCACTAACACCTGTTGCCAGAGCACTATTTGTACCGTCATTAACATCAGCTGTTACTTTAATACTACCTCCATCCATTATAATTTCATTATCAGTATTTTGTGCATATAAACCACTAGCATCTGCAAAAAAATTTTCATCATATACAGCATCTACAATAAATGTTGCATTACCAATTTTAACTATATTATTATTTCCTGATAGTACGCCAACCCCTCTGACTATAGTACCAGAGTTTTCATTTAATTCCCGTTTATCAGAAACCACTTTAATTATACCGCCACCACTTCTATCAATAACCTTACCACTAATATCAGCACCAGTATTGTCATCGATATAAATACCATATGTACCACCTGTTTGTGTATTATTCGTTAAGTATATATCCAATGGAGTATTTATTACTATCTCATTTACATCATTTTTATTATTTTCATTTATAAAGATAGCAAAGTTTTCATTATTAACGTTCAACTCGTCGTTTTCTCCAAAGTTATATCTATAGATACCATTACTTTCATCTATCTTTATATTTGTTCCATAACTATCATTAGCACCGCTAATTGTTTCCGTATACTCAGCAGCAAATGCAGTATTTGCCGCCAGCACGCCGCCTGCCAAAACGCACAACAAAATTTTAGAGCGTAAATTCTTTTTCATAAAAATACCTCTCCCGTTGTTACGTGGAGGAGGAAATTACTCGTCAGGTTCTCTTTTTTATTTCTGCGCGAAGCGCAGTTCCCACCAGCGAGATTTTACACTTTTATTATACCATACGCAAGCGGTTTTTAAAAATTTTTGTTTGAAAATTTATGCAAAGTTGTTTGCATTTTTATATTAAAACAGCTTTGTTATTAAATTTATTTTACACTGCTGCCATACCATGTACAGTATTGACAAGCCTGTTGTTTACGGCTACACTAACGGTAGCGGCTGTTTTTGGGCAGCAATTTTTATTTTACAGGAGCTAAATAATGCCCGCTTTAACCAGTACTAAAAATAAAACCAAGGATTTAACGCACGGGCCTATCGGCCGGCAGCTGTTTTGGTTTTCGCTGCCGCTTTTTGCGGGCAGTTTAATTCAGCAGCTTTACAGCACTGTCGATTTAATTTTCGTCGGGCGTGTTTTGGGCAAGGATGCGGCCGCCGCGGTAGGCGCCAGCACTTTTATAATCATCATTATACTTGGATTTTTTATCGGTCTTTCCGTTGGCATAGGCGTTATAGCCGCACGCGAATTTGCCCGTGGCGAGTTTGAAAATCTCAGCCGCGTTGTTCACTGCACGGCGGGGCTTACCATAATATTTTCTATTGTATTTACCATACTGGGCATAATATTTGCGCCAACTGTTTTGGAGCTGATGAACACTCCGCCTGAAATTATGCACTGGGGCACGGTTTACATCCGCCTGTTTATGCTGAGCCTGTTTTCCATTGTAAGTTATAACGTTGGCAGCGGCATTTTAAGGGCTTTGGGCAATTCGCTTTCGCCGATGATTTATCAGCTTATAGGCGGCATAGCCAATGTTATAGGCAATTTTTTGTTTGTATATTACTGGAACTTCGGCATTTCAGGTTCTGCCATGGCAACGGTTGTTTCGCAGACACTGGCAGCAGGGCTTGTAATTTACCATTTATATAATATGGACGTGCGCTACTGCCTGCGTTTTAAAAAGATTACCCTTGATTTGCCGCTGGCGCGGGAGATTTTCCGCATTGGCATACCGGCAGCCATTCAAACCATTGTAATTACGCTTTCGAACATTGTTGTACAAACCAACATTAACGGGCTGGGCGTAAACAGTATTGCGGCTTACGCAGCTTATTTTAAGGTAGAAAACGTTATTTACCTGCCCATTATGGCACTTGGGCAGGCCTGCTCCACCTTTATCAGCCAGAACGTGGGCGTTGGCAAAATTATGCGCAGCAAACACGGAACTGCCATTTCCATTTATTTCGGCCTTGCGGTTACTGCAGTAAGCATCAGCCTGGTGCTGTTTTTTGCAGATTTTGCTTTCGGCATGTTTACAGACGACGCCGAGGTTATCGCTATCGGCAGCAGCATTGCCTTTGTTATTATGCCGTTTTACTTCTTATATGTTTTCCTCGAGGTGCTTGCTTCGTCAATCCGCGGCAGCGGCAGCACTTTGCCGACAATGTTTATTATTCTGGTAAATATGTGCGTTATCCGCATAGGCGTATTAAAATTAATTATGTATTTTAACCCCACTGCGGACGGCGTGGCCTGGGTTTACCCCATTACGTGGGTGTTTACCGTTGCCTGCCTGTACTGGTATTACAGAAGCGAACGCTGGAACCCGGTTAAGGTTCTTGCCAAGCCTGCCGTTTAGTTTATTAAAAAATTTAACCCCGCATACATACAGCAGCAATTTATTTGCCGTATGTGTACGGGGTTTATTTTATTGGTTTTTTAAGCTTTTATAAATATAGTGGCAGGCGCCAAAAAGCAGCACCGCATAAACGAGCAGTATTGCCGCCGAAGTTATGCTGAAGGGCGCGCCGCTGTTAATGGCACGCAATAGGCTGCTGGCGTGCGTTAAGGGCAAAAGCTCTATAACAAACGCTGCGGCATGCGGCAGCCTGTCGGTTTTAAAAAACGTGCCGCATAAAAAAGACATTGGCAAAAGCAGGTATGTGTTAAAGCGCGCCATGTCTTCAAAATTGCGTACTATAAGAGCTGCGCAAAAACCTGCTTCGGCAAAAATTACGCAGTTTAGTGCCAAAACAGCTATAAACAAAGGCGTAAGGGCAAGTTTTGCGCCAAAAAGCCATGCCAGCACTACAATAATTGATGACGAAATAAGCCCGCGCAGCACTGCCGCTAAAATTTTGCCAATTATAAACCCGGATGCGGAAATAGGCGCCAGCAGGTATTCTTCAAGCGATTTATGGTATACCCTTTCCGTGCACAGCGGCGTAAGGCTGTTAAAGGCAATGTTCATGGAATTTAACGCCAAAATGCCCGGCACGATAAAATCGAGATATGAACCGCCGCCCGTGTTAACGCTGCGGGCAAGGCCCCAGCCGAAAGCCACCATATAAAGCACCGGCGCAACCATGCGGCTTAAGATAAATTTTAACAGTCTGTGGCGCAGCACAATCCAGTCGCGCCAAAATACCGTTGCTATATCCTGTATCATTTTATTGCCCTTCCCGTCAGTTCTATAAATACATCTTCCAGATTGGTGCGGCGTATAAAGGCAGCGCTGTCAAGCTCTGCCGCAAAGGCCGCCGCTTCGCTGCGCTGCGCAAAAAAGCGGTACTGCCTTGCGCCGTCTGCATCCCATTCGGCCGTAAAGCTGCCAAGCTGCCTGAAAAGTTCCGTGGGGCTGCCTGTTTTTACCAGCCTGCCGTCGTTTATAACGGCTACCCTGCCGCACAGATTTTCGGCTTCTTCTATATAATGGGTTGTAAGCACAACGGTTACGCCTTCGCGGTGCAGGGTGCGTATTAAATCCCATATGCGGCGGCGTACCTGCGGGTCAAGCGCAACGGTAGGCTCGTCCAGAAACAGCACTTTCGGTCGGTGTATTAACGCGCGCACTATCAAAAGGCGGCGCTTCATTCCGCCTGAAAGCGCCTTTATGCTTTCTCTGCGCCGCTCCTGCAAGCCAACATACTCCAGCAGTTCATCTATGCGGGCATTGCGCTCTTTTTCGGGCAGATGATGCAGCCGCCCGTGCAACTCCATGTTTTCCCATACGGTTAAATCCTGGTCAAAATTAATGTGCTGCGGCACTACGCCTATTTGCGATTTTACAAAGGTTTCGTTGGCAAAAGCGTTTTTGCCGTCATATAAAATCTCGCCGCCGCAGGGGCGCATAAGCATTGCCAGCATGCTTACAAGCGTTGTTTTGCCTGCCCCGTTAGGGCCCAAAAGGCCAAAAATTTCTCCGTCATTTATTGCAAGGCTTAAATTATCTATGGCTGTTTTAACCGTTTTGCCGCCGTTTTTGCCTTTTGTTTTAAATTGCTTTTTTAAATTAATAATTTCTATCATATTATTTGTTCCTTAACGCAAAAGGAAAAATTACTTCATCCTGCACACCGTTTTTGTATACTGCGGCTTCAACGCCAAAAACTTCCGCCAGATTGGGCGGGGTAATTATTTCTGCCGGGCAGCCGCCTGCAAAAACGCCTTTGTTTTTTATTATAACTACATCATCCGCATAAAGCCGGGCGTGGTTTATATCGTGTATCACCATAATAACCGTCATGTTTTCCTGCGCGTTAAGTTCGGCAATAATCTGCATAATTTCCAGCTGATGCGCAATATCAAGGTAAGTTGTTGGTTCATCAAGCAAAAGAATCTGCGGCTGCTGTGCCAGTGCCATGGCAATCCACGCACGCTGGCGTTCACCGCCGGAAAGTGTTGCCACAAAACGCCCGGCAAGATGCGCAATATGCGTTTTCTGCATGGCGGTTTCAATAATTTCCGCATCGTTTTTGCCTTCGCGCTTAAAAAGCGAGCGGTACGGAAAACGCCCGCAGGCAACAAGCTCGCGCACCGTTAAATCGGCCGGAGCCGTTACGCCCTGCGGCAAAATGGCAAGCAATTCTGCAATTTTACGCCGCGGCATGTTTTTCATATCGGCGCCGTTTAACAGCACTTTACCGCTGTAATTGCGGTTTAACCCTGCCACAGCCCGCAAAAGCGTAGATTTGCCGCAGCCGTTGGGGCCTATGATGGCAGTGCGTTTTCCTTCGCGGAAGTTTATATTAATATTTTGCAAAATAGTGTTTTTGCCTATGGCAATGCTTAAATTTTGTACCGAAACAGAAGCCATTTTACAACTCCTTTCTCAGTAAAAACAAGAAGAAAGGTGCGCCTAGCGCCGCCATAAAAATGCCCACCGGCAGTTCAAGCGGTGCAAAAGCCACACGGGCCAGCGTATCGCTGTATGTTACAACGGCTATGCCCAAAAGTGCAGACGACGGAATTAAAAAACGGTAGTCCGAGCCTGTTAAAAGCCGCACCGTATGAGGAACAATAAGCCCCACAAACCCGAGCAGCCCGGCAACGGAAACTGCGCTTGCCGCAAGCAGCGCGCCGATAGCCGTAAAAACAAGCCGCACAAGCTCAACATTAACGCCAAGCCCTTTGGCTACGTCATCGCCAAGCTGCAAAATGTTTAAATAGCGCGCCCCGCAAACCGCAAGTATAAACCCAACAACCGCATAGGGCAGTATAATTTCAACATGGGGCCAGGAACGTGCCGCAAGGCCGCCCACCATCCACATCAGCGCGCCGTGTACCCTGTCGCTGTAAAGCACAAGTATGGCCGAAATGCCAGCGCCCAGAAAGCTTGATACGGCAACGCCTGCCAGCACAATACGCAGCGGGCGGATGCCGTTTTTCCACGCCAGAATATAAATGCAGGCTGCGGCAAGCATGGCGCCGCAAAACGCAGTTGGTACAATTAAATATTCCAGCGCCGGAAACAGGACTATAACAAAAATGCCTGCCAGCCCAGCGCCGGAAGAAATGCCGATAATATGAGGGTCTGCCAGCGGATTTTTCATTACCGCCTGCAATACCGCGCCGCTGACGGCAAGGTTCATGCCCACAAGCGCTGCCACAATGGCTCTTGGCAGGCGTATGTTCAGCAAAATCTGCCGGCTGGCATTATCCCCGCAGCCGTTTAAAATATCGCCCAGGGCAGATACAGGTATTGCCACCGCGCCGCTGAGCACGCTGCACAAAAAACCGCCTGCCGCCAAAACAGCAAATGCCGCAAGCATTAAAACGCGCCATTTTTCTATTGCCATACCAAATTTTTTATGTTCGTTTACAGCATTCATAACCAAAAATCCTATTCAAATTTTTCCGGATAAGCTAATTTAGCCATATATTCTGCCGCCTGCGGGTATTTTATGCCGGGGCTTAACAAAAACAGCTCCTGCGGCAAAAAGTAAACATGCCCGCTGCGCACTGCCGCCAGGCTTTGCCATGCCGGGCTTGCGCCGATGCTTTTCAGCATGGCGTCCTGCACAGTTTCCAGCTTGCCCATGCTGGTAATGTAAATAATATCGGGGTTGGCGGCAACGAGTGTTTCCAAACTGTAAGGCGCTGCCGTAGAATTGTTTTCCAAGGGCATGCTGCCTGCGGCGATATTGGTAAAGCCCAGCAGCTGCGCCGTACTTCCCGCAATGCTGCCTTCAAGCTGCACCGTTACGTTCTGCGCCGTGCTGTGCAATATGGCAATGCGCTTGCTTTCCTGCGGCATTTTTGCCCTTACGGCGGCAATGCGTTCATCCATGTCTTTGTTAAGTTCTTCTGCTTTTGCTTCATTACCGGTTATTTTTCCCAATACGCTTACGGTATTTTTTACCTGCGCGTAAGTACGCATTTCCAAAACTATAACCGGAATATTATTTTCTTCAAAATTATGCACGAATTTATCGTTCATGTCTTTATAGCAAATTACCAGGTCAGGCTGAGCGGCAATTACTTTTTCGATATTAACATTATAAACGTTGCCTACCTCCGGCAGCGCCTTATATTTTTCGCTGATGCCCGTTTTTGCTGCCACACGGGCTGCAAGGCCTGCATCAAGCTTTTCCAGTGGTTCTAAAAAAGAGGCGGAAAGCGGCACAATTTTGTTCGGCACGTCTTTTAAGCTTACCGTTCTTCCGTCATCGTCCGTTACCGTAATTTTGGCGGCGGTATCTTTTGGCACGCTGCTTTTGCTGCTGCCGCATCCGGCAAAGGCAAACATTGCCGTTAAAAGTATTAAACCGGTTATAAACAAGTATTTTTTCATGGCTGTGTTCCTTAAAACAAGTATTTTTATAAAAGCACAATTAGCTATGCGGCACAAAGGCCGCATAGCTGTACTTAAATTATATCACTAACTGTAATTTTATTAAATTATTTTTCTGCAACAAGCGCGTCCCACGCTTCGTTGGCATGTTCAACAAACAGGCTGCGCACGTTTTTATTTTCGCCTATTCCGTGAATGTAGGTGTTTACTTTAAAGCCTTCTTTTTGCAGAATGGTTTTATGCGAATCTTCTTCATCGCCTGCCATATCGTTGTTGGCATGGTCGCCCGCAACCATCATCAGCGGCATTAAAGTTACGTTTTTAACGCCTTTTTCTTTCAGTTTGGGAATAACATTTTCCAGACGCGGCCAGCCTTCAACAGTATAAATCATTACCTTGCCGCCGTATAAAGCGTCAAGCCTGTCCTGCATTACGGCATAATAAGCGTTGGAAGGGTCGGGCGTGCCATGTGCCATTACCAGCACGGCATCTTTTTTGCCCATTTTGGGAAGCTGCGAACCGATAGCCGCCATAGCTGCTTCCACGTCATCGGTCTGCCCTTCCTGCCCCATCCAGTACATTAAAGGCGTGCCCATGGTCATCTTTTTAAACTGTGTTTTATACATATCGTAAACGGCTGTTTTATAGGCATATTCCATGCCCGGAATTACATCCAGCGAAGTAAGCGCCACGCGGTTGTAGCCTTCAGCTTTCAGCTGTTCCAAAGCCTGTTCCGGAGTCGGCACCGTAAGGCCTTCGTTGGCTTTTACCCTGTCGATAATGATGTGCGAAGTAAATGCCAGCACAACCTTTGTTCCCGGATGGGCAGCTTTAATTTCGTTTACGGTTGCCTCAATGGTTTTTGCCCTTGTATCGGGGAAAGTAGTGCCGAAGCTCATAACAAGAATGGCGTCCTTATCCGGCTGAGCCAAAAGTGCCGGGTCGGTAGTGGTATAAGTACGCACGCCAATCTGCGAAGCCTGCAAAAGCGCAGGCGTAGGTGCTTTAACTTCTTCACTTAAACTGTAAGCTGCCATAGTAGTTGCCGATACCCCCGTTAAAACCATGCAAGTAATTGATGCTGCCAATAATTTTTTCCATTTAAACTGCATTTTCAATCATCCTTCCTGCGTTATATATTTTCCTGTCTTACAAGGCAGGCAGAAAGCAAAATCTATCAAAACATAAAGTACAGTTCGCTAAAGATGGTTTGTGCGCTTACACTACTAAAACTAAAGATTTTTTCATTGCGGAATCCTCCTAAAAATAAAAAATACACAAATTCCGCTGCCCGTGAAAAAGGAAGCGCAAATTTGTGTATTGTAAAAGCCTTAAATGCACATCACCTGCAACCTTGCCGTCCCTCGCAGCAGCCGGAAGCGTTAAGGGCAGCGATCTGACTTACGCTTTACAGCGCTCACAGTGGCGTGACCGTGCCGGAATTACACCGGCTTCCCTTGATTTAAGCAATTAAGCACCCTTAACATACAATATTAACTTATGCAGCTATTATAGCACTTATTACTATTAAGTTCAATACATTTTATAACTTTTTTATCAATTAATTTTACAAGCTTTTTATTTAATTTATGTTTAAGGTATGTATTTTTATTTGAACAGTTATTTAAATAATGCAATATTACTTCGCTTGCTTCAAATTATAAAAAGGTACGGTTGACCTCACGTTGACCTCAAAGAGGTGCGGTCTTTTGACCTCACATAAAAACAAAAAAGGCGCAGAACCAGTCTGCGCCTAAGTTTGCAAGTGGCAGGGGCAGTAGGAATCGAACCCACAACCAACGGTTTTGGAGACCGCTACTCTACCAATTGAGCTATACCCCTATATTCATCAAGCTTTGCTTGATACTTGATTAGTTTAACAAATATTACATACTATGTCAAGAAATATAGGCTTATTAATCAATAAATAATAAGAAATATTAAAGGAAAAGAGCCCTCTTTCAAGGGCTCTTATGTCTACCTAACTTTTACCTTTATATATACGGGAGATGGTATATATAATTAGAGAGTTTTGTATATGTATTGTTTTGTTTATACACAGGGAGAGTATTGTTGTGTATTTAAGTGTTGTTTTATGTGTTGTTTGTATTATTTGTAAAAGGGACAGGTAAAAGTTATTAGTAGTAGACCTCCATTTCCTTAGTTGATCTCAATCAACTATAGCTAGTATATAGATAGTTCGTGAAAACATAGTGAAAGTGATATGAAATATAATTAAAACGAGTAATTTTTGGTACATTTTGGTATATTATTAAATATCAGAAAGATAGCTATAAAGCACGTATTTACTAGGCTAGATAGGGACCTATATAAAAAAGTGATAATTCTATGCATGAATAGAATATGTAATAAATAGTAATTATTAAAATTTATAATTAGACCTTCATTAATTATTTATTATCAATTAACTAAAAATATAATTAAAAAATGATAAAATTATTAATATAATAAATCTGCCATCGCTTAATTCTTATTATCTTTAACTTGCCCTGCTCACCAGGTACCCTGGGAGGATAGGAAGCCATACATAAAAAAAGACACACCCTTAGGTGTGCCTTTAAGCAATCAGCGGCTTCCTATCCTCCCAGGCCGTCTCCAGCCACGTACTTTCGGCGTTTATGAGCTTAACTACTGTGTTCGAGATGGGAACAGGTGGACCCTCGTAGCTATCGCCACTGAATCTGTCAGAGTTTGTACTCTGAAAACCACATAGAAGGTATATATATATTTGCTGCACATGTCTGCTTATTGTATTAAGTAAAGCCCTCGATCTATTAGTACCAGTCAGCTCCAAACCTCACGGCTCTTCCACACCTGGCCTATCAACCATGTCGTCTACATGGGATCTTACTAGCTTATGCTATGAGAAACCTCATCTCAAGGCTGGTTTCACGCTTAGATGCTTTCAGCGTTTATCCGTCCCGAACGTAGCTACCCAACTGTACCCTTGGCAGGATAATTGGTACACCAGCGGTTCGTCCACTCCGGTCCTCTCGTACTAGGAGCAGACCCCTTCAAATCTCTTGCGCCCGCGATGGATAGGGACCGAACTGTCTCACGACGTTCTGAACCCAGCTCACGTACCACTTTAATCGGCGAACAGCCGAACCCTTGGGACCTACTTCAGCCCCAGGATGTGATGAGCCGACATCGAGGTGCCAAACCTCCCCGTCGATATGGACTCTTGGGAGAGATTAGCCTGTTATCCCCAGG
>ENA-OQNO01001684-OQNO01001684.1-human-gut-metagenome-genome-assembly--contig:-NODE-1684-length-14176-cov-3.046978_pt1 | contig 14176 bp, 14 predicted proteins | sample MGYA00242629_ERZ504880 | MGnify/ENA primary metagenome ERZ504880 (study PRJEB26092, sample SAMD00036377) | human gut metagenome | host: Homo sapiens | study: EMG produced TPA metagenomics assembly of... | reverse complement strand
TTAGAAGTTATCCAAGATGGTTCTAAAGCAACTAGTCCGTATTCTCCGTAAGTAACTGTGTTACCTTTTTGAGCCTTTCCAGTCATTCTTCCTCTATGAACTCTACGACGTTTTACTCTCTTTGGCATTAACATGAGATTTCTCCTCCTTCCTTGAAGCTAACTTTGATTAATTATTTTTTTCAGATCTTTGAGGTCTTTGTCCTCTAGCTCTATCGTTTCCTCTAGAATTTCTTCTATTGTTATCTCTTCTGTTATCTCTTCTCTTGTTATCTCTTCTGTCTCTTCTGTTGTCTTTTCTTTCTTCTCTAGGGTTTACACCATTTCTAGTTGGTAATACTTCCCCATTGCATATCCAAACTTTTATACCTATTTTACCATAAGTAGTATCAGCTTCTGCGAAACCGTAATCTATATCAGATCTTAAAGTTTGAAGAGGTACATTTCCTTCGCTATAACCTTCAGTTCTAGCCATTTCTGCTCCACCTAATCTACCAGATGCAGCAACTTTTATACCTTTTGCACCAGATTTTAAAGCTCGTTGTACAGCTTGTTTCATAGCTCTTCTGAAAGCTACCCTTCTTTCGATAGCTAATGCTATGTTTTCAGCTACTAATTGAGCGTTTCTGTCTATTCCTTTAACTTCTATTATATTAACTATAACAGTTTTCTTAGTCATTTTTTCTAATTCAGCTTTTAAAGCTTCTATTTTAGCTCCAGCTGCACCTATAACCACACCTGGTTTAGCAACATGAAGATCTATTCTTATTTTGTTTGCTGATCTTTCTATTTCTATTTTAGCAACACCAGCAACGTATAATCTTTCTTTTAAGAATGTTCTTATTTGGTGGTCTTCTAATAATAAACTTCCGAACTCTTTTTTATCAGTAGTGAACCATCTTGAATCCCAATCTTTTATAACACCGACTCTTAGTCCGTGTGGGTTAACCTTTTGTCCCATTTATTTCCCTCCTATCTCTTATTGTCTTTCTTTTAAAACAACCTCTATGTGAGAAGTTCTTTTTCTTATCATAGTTGCACGACCTTGTGCTCTAGGCATAAATCTTTTTATTGTTGGTCCTTGATTAGCAACTATTGATGCTATATATAATTTATCCGCATCCATTTCATGGTTATTTTCAGCATTAGCTTTTGCTGATTTTACTACTTTAGCTATTATATCAGCTGCTCCTCTAGGAGTGAATTTTAATATTGCTAAAGCTTCATCAACGTTTTTACCTCTTACAAGAGAGCATACTTGACCTGCTTTTCTTGGAGATACACGTACATATTTTGCGATTGATCTTGCTTCCATCGTTCTTCCTCCTTTCCTAGTCAGGATTTAATTATTTTCTCTTATTTCCTTTTTCGTCATCTTTGTGACCTTTGAAAGTTCTTGTTGGAACAAATTCTCCTAATTTGTGTCCTACCATATCTTCTGTTATATATACAGGAATATGTCTTCTTCCGTCATGTACAGCTATAGTGTGCTCTACCATTTGAGGGAATATAGTTGAACTTCTTGACCAAGTTTTTATAACTTCTTTGCTTCCGCTTTCGTTCATAGCTTCTATTTTTTTAAGAAGTCTAGGGTGAACAAAAGGTCCTTTTTTAGTTGATCTTGACATTTAATTTCCTCCTTCCCGAGTAAAATAAATTTCTATTTAAAATCTATTGTTTCGTCATCTACTATTTAGTTCTTCTTGAAACTATTAATTTATTAGATGCTTTATTTTTCTTTCTAGTTTTGTATCCAAGAGCTGGTTTACCCCATGGAGTTACTGGAGATGGTCTACCTATTGGAGATCTACCTTCCCCACCACCGTGTGGATGGTCGTTAGGGTTCATTACAGAACCTCTTACTGTAGGTCTGATACCCATGTGTCTTTTTCTACCTGCTTTACCTATAGTTTCGTTAGCATGTTCTACGTTACCAACTTGTCCTATAGTAGCTTTACATTCTATTGATACATATCTCATTTCACCAGATGGTAATCTTAATAATGCTTTGTTTCCTTCTTTAGCCATTAATTGAGCTGAAACACCTGCAGATCTAACTAATTGAGCGCCTTTTCCAGCTTTTAACTCTATGTTGTGAACTACAGTACCTACTGGCATGTTTTTTAATGCTAATGCATTACCTGGTTTTATATCAGCAGTTGGTCCAGATAATAAAGTATCTCCTACTTTTATACCTACTGGAGCAAGTATATATCTTTTCTCACCATCTGCGTAGTTTAATAATGCTATATTAGCAGTTCTGTTTGGATCGTATTCTATTGTAGCAACTTTTGCTGGAATACCATCTTTATTTCTTTTAAAATCTATTATTCTGTATTTTCTTCTGTTTCCTCCACCTCTGTGACGAACAGTTATTTTTCCGTGAACGTTTCTCCCAGAATTCTTCTTTAAAGGTACTAAAAGAGATTTTTCTGGTTGGTTAGTTGTAACTTCATCAGATATAAAAACTGTCATTTCTCTTAAGGCAGGAGAAGTTGGTTTAAATTTTTTAATAGCCATCTTATTTTCCCTCCTTTATTTCTTAAGTATTACATACCTTGGAAAAATTCTATTTCTTTACTTTCAGCAGTTAATTTAACTACTGCTTTTTTGTAGCTAGCAGTTTTTCCTATGCTTCTACCCATTCTTTTAACTTTTCCATCGTAGTTTAATGTATTAACTTTTTCTACATCTACTCCGAATATTGATTCTACTGCTTTTTTTATTTCAGTTTTGTTAGCTCCTTTTTGAACTACAAAAGTGTATTTTTTGTCAGCCATGTCAGCCATACTTTGTTCAGTAACTATTGGTCTTATAACTATATCATGTGGATTAGTCATTTTATGCGTACACCTCCTCCACTTTTTTAACAGCATCAGTAGTTATTATGAATGAATCATATTTTAATATGTCATATACATTTATAGTGTTAACTAATGCAGTTTCAACGTTTGGTATATTAGCAGCTGATTTTATTACGTTTTCGTTCTTTTCAGCCATTACTACTAAAGCTTTTTTAGCAGCATTTACATTTTTTAATATTGTAGCGAACTCTTTAGTTTTAGGTGCTTCCATTGTTAAAGCATCTAATACTATCATTTCGTTAGCTTGAACTTAGAAGTTAAAGCACTCTTCATAGCTAATCTTCTAACTTTCTTTGGTAATGTGTATCTGTAGCTTCTTGGTTTTGGTGCGAAAGCAACTCCTCCACCTATCCATTGTACAGCTCTTATAGAACCTTGTCTAGCTCTACCTGTTCCTTTTTGTCTCCAAGGTTTTCTTCCGCCACCTCTAACTTCTGCTCTAGTTTTAGCAGATTGAGTACCTTGTCTTTTATTAGCAAGTTGGTTTTTTACAACTTCGTATAATACATGCTCATTCACTTCAACACCGAATACAGCATCTGATAATTCTATTTCACCAACATTTTGTCCTTGTATATTTAATACGTTTAATTTTGGCATTGTGATTCCTCCTTTCTTAGGTTAGTCAATTATTTAGAAGCTTTAACTGCTTCTTTTATTGTTACTACTGAACCTTTAGCTCCTGGTATAGCACCTTTAACTAATATAAAGTTTTTGTCAGCGTCAACTCTTACTACTTCTAAGTTTTGAACTGTAACTTTAACGCTACCCATGTGTCCAGCTAATTTTTTGTTTTTGAAAACTCTACCTGGGTAAGAACAAGCTCCCATTGAACCTGGTCTTCTGTGGTATCTAGAACCGTGAGTTTCAGGACCTCTTGATTGTCCATGTCTTTTTATTGGACCTTGGAATCCTTTACCTTTACTTATTCCAGTAACATCTATTAATTCACCTGCAGCGAATAAATCAGCTTTTATTTCTTGTCCAACTGTATATCCTTCTACAGAGTCTACTCTAAATTCTTTTAAATGTTTTTTTAATGTGTTAGCAGCAGCTAAGTGACCTTTTTGTGGTTTGTTTAAAGATTTTTCTTTAGCATCTCCGAAACCAACTTGTATAGCAGTGTATCCATCATTTTCAGTTGTTTTAACTTGAGTAACAACTACTGGACCTGCTTCAACTACTGTTACAGGTATTACTTCACCATGTTCAGTGAATATTTGAGTCATACCTATTTTTTTTCCTAATATTCCTTTCATATTAGCACCTCCTATAATTCTTACAGCGGATTACCAAAAGCGGTAATCATTCTAAGATAACTACCTTATAGGACCGTATCTTAGGTGTTTTATATTATAATGTAGATATTATAATTTTATTTCTATGTCTACACCAGCTGGTAAATCTAATCTCATTAATGAGTCTACAGTTTTAGGTGTTGGACTAGTTATGTCTATTAATCTCTTATGAGTTCTTATTTCGAACTGTTCTCTAGAATCTTTATATTTGTGAACAGCTCTTAATATTGTCACAACTTGTTTTTCAGTTGGTAGTGGCACAGGTCCTGAAACTTGTGATCCAGCTTTTTTAGCAGTTTCAACTATTTTTCCAGCTGAAAAATCTAATAATTTGTGATCATATGACTTTAATCTTATTCTTATTTTTTCATTTTTAGCCATTTTTGTTTCCCTCCTTTTTTAACATTTAAATTTAACTCTTATACCGATACACAGTTCCGGGTGTTCTGTAAACATAAACCTAAAATTTATTCCGATATAATCATTAAATTTGGATTTGTTTTTCGTATCTCTCAAGCACACTATTATATTTTATATTATTCTTCTTAGTTTTTCAAGACTTTTTTTAAATTTATTTAGTTAATTTTTTTCACTAAATCTTTTGCTAAATCTTAAATTCAGAAGAAACTTTATCTGTAATTTAAAAGCCTTATTTAGTATACAATCTTTAATTTTTATTGTCAACACATTAAAATTATTTCTTTAAAATAAAAAGGGGAAAACCTAAGTCCTCCCCTCAATTCTTTATTTTATTATGTGTTTATTAAAAAATTAAGTAATCTATTCTAGATTATTCTATTATAGATGCTACAACACCAGATGCTACTGTTCTACCACCTTCTCTTATAGCGAATCTTAATCCTTCTTCTACACATATTTTGTTTATTAAGTCAACTTCTATAGTTATGTTGTCTCCTGGCATAACCATTTCTGTTCCTTCTGGTAATTTACAAGCACCAGTTACGTCAGTTGTTCTGAAGTAGAATTGTGGTCTGTATCCATCGAAGAATGGAGTATGTCTTCCACCTTCTTCTTTTTTAAGAACGTATATTTCAGCTGTGAATTTAGTATGTGCGTTAACACTACCTGGTTTAGCTAAAACTTGTCCTCTTTCTATATCAGTTCTTTGAACACCTCTTAATAATGCTCCTATGTTATCTCCAGCTTCTGCGCTGTCTAGTAATTTTCTGAACATTTCTATTCCAGTTACAACAACTTTTCTAGATTCTTCAGTTAAACCTACTATTTCAACTTCGTCTTGAACTTTTAATTGTCCTCTTTCAACTCTACCTGTAGCAACAGTACCTCTACCTGTTATAGAGAATACGTCTTCTACTGGCATTAAGAATGGTTTGTCAACATCTCTCTCTGGAGCTGGTATATATTCGTCTATTATTTCGAATAATTCTACTATTTTGTCTCCCCATACGCTTGATGGATCTTCTAAAGCTTTTAAAGCTGAACCTCTTATTATTGGAGTATCATCACCTGGGAATTCATACTCGTCTAATAATTCTCTTATTTCCATTTCAACTAATTCTAATAATTCTTCGTCATCTACCATATCACATTTGTTTAAGAATACTACTATGTATGGTACACCAACTTGTCTAGATAATAATATATGTTCTCTAGTTTGTGGCATTGGTCCATCAGTTGCAGAAACAACTAATATAGCACCGTCCATTTGAGCAGCTCCTGTTATCATGTTTTTAACGTAGTCAGCATGTCCTGGACAGTCAACGTGAGCGTAGTGTCTGTTTGGAGTTTCATATTCAACGTGAGCAGTTGATATAGTGATTCCTCTTTCTCTTTCTTCTGGAGCTTTATCTATGTTAGCGAAATCTACAGCTTCTCCTAATTGATATCTGTCATATAAAGTTTTTGTTATTGCAGCTGTTAATGTAGTTTTACCGTGGTCAACGTGTCCGATAGTTCCTATATTAACATGTGGTTTATTTCTTTCGAATTTAGCCTTTGCCATTTTGAAATCCTCCTAAGTAATTATTTTGTTTATATATTTTTTATAAGACGAGGACGAATCCTCGTCTTTTATTTATTTTTTATTTAAATAGATATTATCTACCTTCAGCTATTTTTTTAGCTACACCAGCTGGAACTTGTTCGTAGTGGTCGAATATCATAGTGTAAGTAGCTCTACCTTGAGTAGTAGATCTTAATTCAGTTGAGTAACCGAACATTTCTGAAAGTGGAACGAATGCATTTATAACTTGTGCACCTGCTCTAGCTTCCATACCTTGGATTAAACCTCTCTTAGAGTTTATTCCACCCATAACATCTCCCATGTATTCTTCTGGAGTAACAACTTCAACTTTGAAGTATGGTTCAAGTAATACTGAATCACCTTTCTTTAAAGCTTCCTTCATAGCCATTGAACCAGCCATTTTGAATGCCATTTCTGATGAATCGACTTCATGGTAAGAACCATCGTATAATTCAACAGCAACGTCAACTACAGGATATCCTGCAACAACACCGGCTTGCATAGCACCTTGTATACCCATATCAGTTGGTCCAACATATTCTTTTGGAACAGATCCACCAACAGTTTTGTTTTCGAATATATATCCAGCACCTGGCTCTTGTGGAGTAACTCTAAGTTTAACGTGTCCGTATTGTCCTCTACCACCTGATTGTTTAGAGTATTTGTACTCAACATCAACTGGTTTAGTTATTGTTTCTCTGTAAGCAACTTGTGGAGCACCAACATTTGCTTCAACTTTGAACTCTCTTAATAATCTATCAACGATGATTTCTAAGTGTAATTCACCCATACCACCGATTATAGTTTGTCCAGTTTCTTCGTCAGTTCTAACTCTGAAAGTTGGATCCTCTTCAGCTAATTTTTGAAGAGCAGTACCCATTTTTTCTTGAGCAGCTTTAGATTTTGGCTCTATAGCTACGTCTATAACTGGTTCAGGGAATTCCATAGATTCAAGTATGATAGCATTGTTTGGATCACATAAAGTATCTCCAGTTGTAGTATCTTTTAAACCTACTGCAGCAGCTATATCTCCTGCATAAACTTCAGTTATTTCTTGTCTTGTATTAGCATGCATTTGTAGGATACGTCCTATTCTTTCTCTCTTGTTCTTAGTAGCATTTAATACGTAAGAACCAGATTCTAAAGTACCAGAGTAAACTCTGAAGAATGCTAATTTACCAACGAATGGGTCAGTCATTATTTTGAATGCTAATGCTGAGAATGGTTCTTCATCAGAAGCATGTCTTTCAGCTTCAGTTCCATCTGGTAATACACCTTTTATAGCAGGTATATCAGTTGGAGCTGGTAAGTAGTCTATAACAGCATCTATAACTGGTTGAACACCTTTGTTTCTGTAAGCAGTACCACAGAATACTGGGTTCATTTCACATGCTATAGTAGCTTTTCTTATAGCAGCTTTTATTTCTTCTTCAGTGAATTCTTCACCTTCAAGATATTTCATCATTAATTCTTCATCAGTTTCAGCAACTGCTTCAACTAATTTTTCTCTCCACTCAGCAGCTATTTCTTTCATATCTGCAGGGATTTCAGTTTCGTCCATAACAGTACCAAGATCATCTTCGTATATTATAGCGTCCATTTTAACTAAGTCTATTATACCTTGGAATGTATCTTCTTTACCTATTGGTAATTGTACAGGTACAGCATTAGAACCTAGTCTGTCTTTCATCATTTCTACAACGTTGTAGAAGTTAGCACCAAGTATATCCATTTTGTTAACGAATGCTATTCTTGGAACTTTGTAAGTTTCAGCTTGTCTCCATACGTTTTCAGATTGAGGTTCAACCCCACCTTTAGCACAGAAAACAGCAACTGAACCGTCAAGAACTCTAAGAGATCTTTCAACCTCAACTGTGAAGTCTACGTGTCCTGGAGTATCTATTATGTTTATTCTATGATCTTTCCAAGTAGTAGTTGTAGCAGCAGAAGTTATTGTTATACCTCTTTCTTTTTCTTGCTCCATCCAGTCCATTTGAGAAGCTCCTTCGTGAGTTTCTCCTATTTTATGTGTACGCCCAGTGTAGAACAGGATTCTTTCAGTAGTTGTAGTTTTCCCTGCATCTATATGAGCCATGATTCCTATATTTCTAGTTCTTTCCAAAGGAAAATTTCTAGCCATGGTTATCCTCCTTAGATATCTCTAATATTTCATAAATTCTAGTTGAATTCTGGTATTAGAATAAAATTAGAATCTGTAGTGAGCAAATGCTTTATTTGCTTCAGCCATTTTATGAGTATCTTCTCTTTTCTTAACTGATGCTCCAGTATTGTTTGCAGCATCCATTATTTCTCTCGCAAGTTTTTCTACCATACCTTTTTCCCCACGAGCTCTTGTGTATGTTACTAACCATCTAAGACCTAAAGTTTGTCTTCTGTCTGGTCTAACTTCTATTGGAACTTGGTAGTTAGCTCCACCAACTCTTCTAGCTTTTACTTCTAAAACTGGCATTATGTTATCCATAGCTTTGTTGAATACTTCTAAAGCTTCTTCTCCAGTTTCTTCAGCTATTATATCAAAAGCATCATAAACTATTTTTTGTGCTTTTCCTTTTTTTCCGTCTATCATTAAGTTATTTATTAATTTTGTAACTACCTTACTTCCGTATACTGGATCTGGTAATACGTCTCTTTTTGGAACATTACCTTTTCTTGGCATTTTGCTTCCCTCCTTAATTATTTTTATCTTAAATCATAGGTACTCGACATATTATCACAATGCCGTATGCCATAAATATATATATATTTAAAGCACCGCACTATAATATTTCAATTTAGTAAACTCTATTATCTATTTTTTAGCAGCTTTAGGTTTTTTAGCACCATATTTAGATCTTGCTTGCATTCTCTTATCAACACCTGCAGTATCTAATGTACCTCTTAATATATGGTATCTAACCCCTGGAAGGTCTTTAACTCTTCCTCCTCTTATAAGAACAACACTATGCTCTTGTAAGTTGTGTCCTTCTCCTGGTATATAAGCAGAAACTTCTATTCCGTTTGTTAACTTAACTCTGGCAACTTTTCTTAAAGCTGAGTTAGGTTTTTTAGGAGTAACTGTTTTTACTGAAGTACAAACTCCTCTTTTTTGTGGTGAACTTGCATCAGTTGTTTTTTTGTTTAAAGAGTTGTAACTCTTTTGTAATGCTGGAGCAGTAGATTTTTTTAATAAGTCTTTTCTACTCTTACGAACTAATTGGTTAATTGTTGGCATCATCGGCACCTCCTTCTTCTAAAATTTCGATCTTTTAATGATCGCCAACTAAATCGGATATTACTACCGATTTCCGTAGTTAAATGTTCGCTATATAGTCAAACATTTAATAGATTGGTACTTAATAGTTCTTTAATTATATTAAAGCTCACTTAAAAGTTTACCCTAAACAGTAATTTAGAGTAAACTTTTAAATTCGCACTTTTACATTTTAACATCACATACAGTTCATGTCAAGAATGTTTATATAACAATTCTTATAAAGATTCTTCTTCTATTTTTTCAACTGCTATGTTTCTGTATTTTTTCATTCCTGTTCCTGCTGGAATTAATTTACCTAATATAACATTTTCTTTAAGTCCTATTAGGTGGTCTTCTTTACCTTTTATAGCAGCTTCTGTTAAAACTCTTGTAGTTTCTTGGAATGATGCTGCTGATAGGAATGAATCTGTAGCAAGAGATGCTTTAGTTATACCAAGTAAAACTCTCTTAGCTATAGCTGGTCTTAATCCTTTAGATTCAGCTTCTTCGTTACATTCTTGGAATGTTAATACATCTTCATAACCACCTGGTAATAAATCTGTATCTCCTGGATCTTCAACTTTAACTTTAGATAGCATTTGTCTAACTATTACTTCTATATGTTTATCGTTGATATCAACCCCTTGAAGTCTATACACTCTTTGAACTTCTTTAACGATGTATTCTTGAACTCCGCCGATACCTTTAACTCTAACTATATCGTGTGGATTTATAGAACCTTGAGTAAGTGGATCACCAGCTTCAACAAGTTGACCTTGTTTTACTCTGACTCTTGATCCATATGGTATTTGGTAAACTTCTCTTTCACCTTCTTTAGGTACTACTATAACTTCTTTTCTCTTACCAGTTTCGTCTATTTCAACTCTACCAGTTATTTCAGATATTATAGCTAAACCTTTTGGTTTTCTAGCTTCGAAAAGCTCTTCAACCCTTGGAAGACCTTGAGTTATATCTCCTCCGGCAACCCCACCTGTATGGAATGTACGCATTGTAAGCTGAGTACCAGGTTCACCGATTGATTGAGCTGCGATTATACCAACAGCTTCACCGATATTAACTTCTTTACCAGTAGCTAAGTTTCTACCGTAACACTTAGAACAAACACCATGATGAGTTTTACAGTTAAGAACAGTTCTTATGTTAACTTTTTCGATACCTGCATTTATTATAGCTTCAGCATCGTCTTCTTGTATCATTGTGTCTGCTTCTACTAATACTTCTCCAGTTTCTGGGTGAAGTATAGCATCTCTAGTGTATCTTCCTACTATTCTATCATATAAATCTTCTATTGCTTCATTTCCATCTTTTATAGCAAAGATTTCTGTTGTTTCTTTAGTACCACAGTCATAATCTCTAACTATAACATCTTGACTGACGTCAACAAGTCTTCTTGTTAAGTAACCTGAATCGGCTGTACGTAGCGCTGTATCGGCTAACCCTTTTCTGGCACCGTGTGAAGATGTGAAGTATTCCATTACTGATAACCCTTCACGGAAGTTAGATTTAACTGGGATTTCAACTGTTTTACCAGATGCATTGGCCATCAGACCACGCATACCAGCTAACTGTCTTATCTGGTTCTTAGAACCTCTGGCTCCTGAATGTGCCATGATGTAAATGTTGTTCATTCTTTCAAGACCATTCATTAGCTCGTCTGTAACTTTTTCAGTTGTTTTAGTCCAAGTATCTATAACTTTTTCGTATCTTTCTTCGTCAGAGATTAAACCTCTTCTGAATACTTTTTCGTATTTTTCAACTTGTACTTCTGCATCTTTTATTAAATCTTTTTTAGTTTCTGGTATTTTCATGTCTGCAACAGCAACTGTTATACCACCTATAGTTGAATATTTAAATCCTAATGATTTAATATGGTCTAAAACTTCAGCAGTTATAGTGTTTCCATGTCTTCTGAAACATTTATCTATTATCTTACCTAAAGCTTTTTTATCAACTAAATAATTTATTTCTAATCCAAATGGATCTTCATTTCTATCTACAAATCCTAAGTCTTGAGGTATATTTTCATTGAATATGAATCTACCTACAGTACTTTCTGTTATTCCAACTCTACCATCTTCTAAAACAATTCTCATTTTTACTGTTGAGTGTAATTCAACGGCTTTAGTTTGGTAAGCCATCATTAATTCGTTAAAGTCTTTGAATACTGTTCCAGTTCCTTTTTCTCCTCCTTGAGATTCTATTGTTAAGTAGTAACATCCTAGAACCATATCTTGAGATGGAGTAGTTATTGGAGAACCATCTTTTGGAGCAAGTATGTTGTTTACAGAAAGCATTAAGAATCTTGCTTCTGCTTGTGCTTCTACTGATAAAGGTACGTGTACCGCCATTTGGTCACCGTCGAAGTCGGCATTGTATGCTGTACAAGCTAGTGGATGTAATCTTATAGCTTTACCTTCAACTAAAACTGGTTCAAATGCTTGTATACCTAATCTATGAAGAGTAGGGGCACGGTTAAGTAAAACTGGATGGCTCTTAATTACTTCTTCAAGAACATCCCATACTTCTGGTTTTACTTTTTCTACTAATGATTTAGCACTTTTTATATTATGTGCATAACCTTCTTTAACTAATTTATCCATTACGAATGGTTTGAATAATTCAAGAGCCATTTTTCTTGGAATACCACATTGGTAGAATTTAAGATCTGGTCCAACAACTATAACTGAACGTCCTGAGTAGTCAACACGTTTACCAAGTAAGTTTTGACGGAAACGACCTTGTTTACCTTTAAGCATGTCTGATAAAGATTTTAATGGTCTATTTCCTGGTCCAGTAACTGGTCTACCTCTTCTACCATTGTCTATTAGAGCATCTACTGCTTCTTGAAGCATTCTTTTTTCATTTCTAACGATGATGTCAGGAGCTCCAAGCTCTAATAATCTTTTTAATCTGTTATTTCTGTTTATAACTCTTCTATATAAGTCATTTAAGTCAGAAGTAGCGAATCTACCACCATCTAATTGAACCATTGGTCTTAAATCTGGTGGGATTACTGGAATAGCTTCAAGAATCATCCATTCAGGTTTATTTCCTGATTTTTTGAATGCTTCTACTACTTCTAATCTTCTTATTGTTCTAACTCTTTTTTGACCTGTACTGTCTTTTAAATCATCTCTTAATAATTTACTTTCTTGTTCAAGGTCAATTTTCATTAATAATTTTTTAACTGCTTCAGCACCCATACCAACTTCAAAAGTATTTCCGTATTTTTCGTAATTACTTCTAAATTCTTTTTCAGTTAATAATTGTTTTTCGTTTAGTCCAGTTTCGCCTGGATCTATAACTACATATGAAGCAAAGTATAGTATTTTTTCAAGAGATCTTGGAGACATGTCTAATAATAGACCCATTCTACTTGGGATCCCTTTGAAGTACCAGATATGAGACATAGGAGCTGCAAGCTCTATATGTCCCATTCTTTCTCTTCTTACTTTAGATTTTGTAACTTCTACGCCACATCTATCACAAACTACACCTTTGTATCTAACTCTTCTATATTTTCCACAATGACATTCCCAGTCTTTTTGTGGTCCAAATATTCTTTCACAGAATAGACCGTCTTTTTCTGGTTTTAAAGTACGGTAATTAATTGTTTCTGGTTCTTTAACTTCTCCTCTAGACCATTCTCTTATACGTTCTGGAGAGGCTAAACCTATTTTTATCGACTCGAAATTGTTTAATTCAAACAAGGAGTTCTCTCCCTTCTATTTGATATTTATTTTATTATAAAACTATATTTCAAAATCACTGTTGTCTTCATCGCCAAAGCCACTGAAATCAAAATTTAAATTATCGTCTACTTCTTCAACATCATAATCCATATCTTCTACTAAATCTTCGTCAGCATCATCAAGATCTTCTATAACGTGAGATTCCTCAACTTCTCTTTCATCGCTAACTAGACTTAATTCGAAGTTTCCATCAACTTCATCATCTAAATCAGTTGATTCTCTAACTTCTAGTTCTTCGTCTTCTTCACTAAGAACTTTAACATCAAGACATAAACTTTGAAGTTCTTTTATAAGAACTTTGAATGATTCAGGTATTCCTGGTTCAGGAATGTTTTCACCTTTAACTATTGCTTCATAAGTTCTTACACGACCTACTACGTCGTCTGATTTAACAGTAAGTATTTCTTGAAGTATGTGTGCAGCTCCGTATGCTTCTAGAGCCCAAACCTCCATCTCACCGAATCTTTGTCCACCGAATTGTGCCTTACCACCAAGTGGTTGTTGAGTTACTAGTGAGTATGGTCCTGTACTTCTTGCATGTAATTTTTCATCAACTAAGTGATGTAGTTTTAAGTAGTACATGTATCCTACTGTTATTCTGTTATCAAATGTGTCACCTGTTCTACCATCATATAATGTTAATTTACCGTCTCTTGGGTAACCTGCTTCTTCTAAAGCATCCATTATATCAGTTTCTTTTGCACCATCAAATACTGATGTAGCAACATGCCATCCTAATTTCTTAGCAGCAAGTCCTAAGTGCATTTCAAGTACCTGACCGATATTCATACGAGATGGTATACCTTGTGGATTCAGAACTATATCCATAGGTGTTCCGTCTTCCATAAATGGCATGTCTTCTTCTGGTAATACTCTTGAGATAACCCCTTTGTTACCATGACGTCCGGCCATTTTATCTCCGACTTTTATTTTTCTCTTCTTAGCTATATAACATCTAACTAATTCGTTTACACCTGGTGATAA
>ENA-OQNO01001681-OQNO01001681.1-human-gut-metagenome-genome-assembly--contig:-NODE-1681-length-14196-cov-3.747104_pt1 | contig 14196 bp, 11 predicted proteins | sample MGYA00242629_ERZ504880 | MGnify/ENA primary metagenome ERZ504880 (study PRJEB26092, sample SAMD00036377) | human gut metagenome | host: Homo sapiens | study: EMG produced TPA metagenomics assembly of... | reverse complement strand
CCTGCTCGGAAGCGTACATCAACGGATAGTCCTCCGCCTTCGAAGCGGAAGCGGGCGGCATGGCGGCCGTCGCATCGGGAGCCGAAGAATCGGAGGGAACAGGAGAAACTACCTGCCCAGAATCGGTATCGTTCGGACGCTGCGCGCCAGCGGCATGACGGCCGTGCGCAGCCTTGTTATATTTCTTGTCGCTCATAGTCTCTCTCAGAGTTCGGGACGTCGAACTATTGTAGCAAGGAACAAGGCGCGCTTTTGTAACAAAACGGCAGCAGCTACAAACGCACCGTCGTTCGGCGCGAATGCCCAAAGAGTCCTAAGTCGCGTCGACGGCGGAGAACATCGATCCCGATACGCATAGACCATGTCGACTGTTGGATACTCATAAAAGAATCGACGTCCTTGGCACAGATCACCCAAAACCACCCAAAACCATCTTGGATCTCGATCTAATCTCCATCTCAAATATCTTTAGCGTCTACTCATTTTTTGACATGCTCGGTCCGCCAACACGCACCATCCTCTTTCAAATTGCATCGATTTAAACGATACATTTCGACCGTCCCAAAGACAATCGCTTGGTTTTTTCGACCCCTATTCTTGGTCTAACGATCAGCAATCTTTAACGTATCCACTCTGGAAGCAAGGGGGATGTCGTCTTATGGGCTGTCTCCCCTTTACGAGAAGGCAATAACGAAGAAGAGATCCCGAGAGCATCTGGCATTCGGCGAACGCAAAGAAATGAAAAAGATATCCACGATGATATTCCGATCGCCTTTACTGCATGAACACTCGACAAAACCCTTCGACAACAAGCCACGAGATTCGGCGCAATAGGAGAAGGAAGACCCTTTCAGTATGAAAATCTTAGACGACACCGATTGCGAGCGCCTAAGAACCCGTAAGCCCAAAGGAGCATGCAGCTATAACGAGCTCCGCAAAGAGGGGCGCCTCGGCTTTGCAAGCGCTTCAAAGCGAAGACCTGTCGCGATATGCGAAACGAACGTAAAAGCGCCTCTACCCGAGCGGCAAACATAACCTTCCGCTTACAATGCACCCAATCGCCGTACTCGCTGCATGACGGAAAGGTTTAGGCGCTTTGCAGAAAGTGCTCAAACCACGCAAGACATCATAATTCAGATTCGCGAAACGGACCCAACTCCGCTTCGAAGGAAATCGAAGGCATGATAGGAGCGGTGAGAGCGAGGCTAGGTGTCGGATGGCTCGCACCTCAACATCCAATGACTAAAAAGACCGAACACGAGAGGCATAGAGAAAACAAGGGCACACTAGCGCACCCGAAAGATCTTTCGATGGGCATGGGCGCGGCGACCGCATTTCGCTTCCCTTGCCTGTACGCGATGACCGCTGAGGTATGTGATCCAGGAAAAGCAGAATGATCGCAAGACCACCTTGAACCTGGGCTGCACGAAGATCCGCTTCCAAGCCTACTTTTTTCTGTAAGCAAGAACCACCAAACAGGTCGCAACCGCGCTTGATCGGTTGAAGGCGCGCTGAGAAATGCTTCGCCGAAAAACTCGGTTGTTCTTGCCGGACAGGAGCGTATGGTTCGACAATGCAAATAGCATCAAACATTCGTGCGCGAACGAAGCCAAGCGAACGCAGAACTTCTGCGTCGATTTTTCCATCCGAACCAGAAAGACCCATGCGAACAAAACCACGCGAAGCTAAGGAAGGCCATGCCGAAGGGAATATCTTCGAACCCAACGATACGAAAAGGCTGCAGGATAACACCCTGGCACAGCTCGCCATGACGCGTCTGTCGCAAATGCTCTTCGACAGCCCAGGATGCAGCGTCCCTAAAATACAAAACAAAAGCAATCCTGAACATATTCCTCGTCCCCTGGAACCGAGTGGCAAGAACCCATGCGCAACGTGCAAAAAATGCAAGGCTACCGACAAGCGAAAGACGATGACCATATGACTAGCCCGACAGCGTCAGGCATACGGCCCGGTTTCCTACGTCGAATACAATTCAGGCGTCAAAGGCCATTACACTTGCTTTGGCGAATCAGTGCTTTTGCCCCAAAAGCAAGACCGCATCGCCCTTAACTCGTCATAACAACTTCAAGCGGAACTCGCGCTGTCAAACCCCCTTCGAAGGATCTCCTCGATCGCGCATTGTTAGAGGCCTTCACCTTGCGCGATATCAATTTTGCCAACTCCTTGATCCCTCGGCGCTCTTTCATCTCCTCGGACGGCAGCTGTCGCCGACGACAACACGAGCGACGCACCCTCCTCAAGGAAACCAAGGAGGTCCCAGCGAACCCAGGATTAGTTCGTCAGAGACGCCCTCCAGTACGTCTAGGCGCGAAAGACGAGGAACGCACGCATCCCCTCGCGCAAGAATCCCAAAAAGATCTCAGAACCCACTTTCAACACTTTTCCGCACAGGACATCCCGAAGCCTTTCTTTCCATTAATTCAATCCAAAAAAATACCCGGACTTTCCAGTGGCGGTAAATATGCAGAATGCTATAGAAATTCGTTCATTACTCGTTTAATGTGAGATGTGTAGCTAAAACGAAGCTTCGCCTTAGCGCAGGATAAAATAGAAGATAATTATTAAGGAAATCGCGATGATTTGTCAAAAGTGCCATTCCGTCATCCAAGATGATGATGCTTTTTGCTTTTCGTGCGGATCCCCCCAATGCAAGACGTTGCTTGATCCGGTTTCACAATTTGCCAAAAAAGAAAACACTATCGATCCCAATTTAGAGAAAAAAATTCGTAAAGCAAAAAAGAATCTTGATTATGAACATGCGCGGGAACTCGATCAATTAACGACTCAGCACCGTCATTTACTGAAGCTGTACGAAGCGGAGCGATCCAGAAAAGCAGAACGCATCTCTCAAATGGAAAGACATCTCCAGTACGCCCTTCAACAGTACGGAGCATGTCTAAAAGACGCCGAACAAAACCTAAAGAAAGCGAACGAATACCTGTCTCAACGAACTAGCAAGCTTGGATCGTGCGTTCTTTATCGTGATCGCATTGCAATACAAGACGTTTCATTGTCTTTAGATTCTATCCATGAGATCCGCATCGAGACAACAGGCGGTGTATATGCATCCACCAACATTAAACACTCGGCCAGGCCCACTCTCACAAGAGTTGTCGCAGGAGGTTTAATAGCCGGTCCCGTTGGCGCAGTAATAGGCGGAGCCGCTCGAAAACATAAGATCACTTCCCAAGAGAAAATTCATGATGATCGGAAAATAATCGTAACAGTTTTCTCGAGCTACGGATCAAAAAGCATTAGCTTTCCTTATTCCTCCGAGCTGAAGGTGCGTGAATTTATTGATGAAGCGAGAACCGCTATATCGAACTACCGCAACAACCAACTCACAGCAAAGAGCCTAGTTGAAGAAGCAGAAAACCATCTTCGACAAGTCCGCGAAGCGACTCAATCGATAGACCAAGTTTATGCCGCCCTATCGATTGAACGGACGAACAACCTCGATCTCGCAACCATATTTCGTCAAATTTTAAATATCCAAAAGATCGCTTTGGAGATTATCGAACAATGACACACCGTAAAGGGGGAGTTATGTTCTGTAGAAAATGCGGTTCGCAAATCAGGGATAACTCTTTGGTTTGCGAACGATGCGGCGCACCAGCATCTCGAGGGAGAACCGAAGAACCTACTCAACAACCCGTCAACACATATAGCCTCACATATACGAAACCTGAACCGTTCTTTCGTAAAACCTGGTTTATTGTTATTATGCTGATTCTATTTTGGCCAGTTGGCTTGATCTTGATGTGGGTCTTCAAGAAGCCTGGGAATATTAATCTAAGAGTTGCTTTAACAGCAATCGTTCTAATTGTTTTTATTGTAGCAGGACAAAACTCCAACACGACGACAAGCGAGAATGCGACGAGAAGTGACCCCGTCGAGCAAAACGACAATTCTGCAGTTACGTCCGTTGAAGAAAAGGATTATGGAATTGACGAGAGCAAGCTTACGATCGGACAAACCGCACAGTACAGTGATTATGAGCTCACTCTGGTTGGCATTGAACCCTACGATGCTGGATGCAGAGCCTTGTATAGAATCGAGGCCCTAGGATCCGCCAACATAAAACGAAACTGGTTTGAAGGTAGATCATTTCAAAACAAACCCCTCAATATCGACGAATTGTCAAATTCGCTCGAATCATCATTCCCAGATACAATTGAGCTAAGCAAAGGCGATACAGTAAGCGGCTATGTTTACTTTTTAGGTGAAGGGCTATCTTCGATAAGGTTCTCTGGGGGCATCTTCGATTCTGACAGGATTTGGAATTTTGATTATGATGAAAAACAGAGGGATGAATTTCTCAGCCGAAACTATGTGAACAGCTTGGGTAAATATGGATTTTCCCCTGAAGAAAGCGAAGCCATTCGCCAGCTGTTTGACGAACTAGGCATTGAAGGCTGCTCGATCGAATTAAGTGAAGCCCTTTTGGGCACAGGAATTGACGAACTGCAGTCTTTTAGAACGTGGATCGACGTCCATCCAGATACTTCAAGCGGCTTCTACGAAAACAGTTCTCGACATCAAATTAACTTTACTATAGAAAATAGGCAGGTTTTCTTTGTAGAAATAACCAACTTTAAAACTACAGGCAATCCAGAAAAATCAAGCTATGTCCTATACGACACAGAACAAGGTGGGCATCTGGCTTACTACAATTCAACAACCGATAGCGTAGAGTCCTGAAAAGATCGTATGATCAGAATCGATCAGGAAAGCGCTACTCTTTCAAGTGCAAAAACAGCAAAGGGCGGCGCTTTCAAATACTAGGTAAAATCAAAAACGATCTATCGCCATACCTTATCGATCCCATGAAGCCCCGGCCAGACGCTTCACGCCTTTCAAACTGCTCAGCTTCACGACAGCGCAACCCATCCAGCTTTCGCGCACTATCGGTCCATGGTTTTATTAAAAACAATAAATCATATGGCCTGATGATCCCTGCTTCTTTTTTCTCGAGATCGAAACCAATGCGGGATCACCAAACTCCCTAGCAAAAAAGACATGCCTAAGCACTGCGGAATGAGCAGCAACTCCCTCCGAATCAATCAGCCAGCCAACCTGGCACCATTGGCAGATTGATTCGATACCGACTGCAAACAGAACAATACTTCCACGCGGTCACCTCCACTTTTTTTCAAACCTGCAAAGTATGCGGCTTGTTCGAGCCCCTAGATCGACACGACACAATCACTCGAACCGTGGCTCGATCGGCATCGTCCACCCGTGCACACCTTCATGATTGCAACAACTCCCGGCATCCGCACCGGTGCAAACACAGCCATGGAGCCGAGGAAGTCCAGCATCCGCACTCCCTTCAAGCCATCAAGTCTCATGCAGTGCCACGACGTCGGCTCCTTCAAGACAGCGTTATCTAAGATCTAGGGTCAGATGAGGCTCTTCACAGTCCGTCTTCGATATTGGACCGGCTGCTCCAGCTTGGACGGTTTTACATGGACCTTTCGAAAAAGAATACCGACTATATGAGACAAGAAATTACCCGAAATTGAGTAGTAATCTGTCGCGGTACCGCAGTCAGCAAACCGCGGTACCGCGAATCGGGCAAATTCGGTACCGTTGATCCTATTGTTCTTTGTTTTCAGCGGCCTTTTTCCTGGCGAAGTACTCGCGCATATTCGGCCCTTCGATATCGATATACGTTGCACCTGTTGCGATGCGGCTGAGTATCGAATCGGCCATCAGTTCGCCCTCGATGCGCAGGTACCACTCGTTCGGTTCGAGCTGCGAAGCTATAAGCGTTGCTCGGCGGTTCTCGCGGGCTTCCATGATTTCGAACAGATCGACTGCGTTGACCGTCTTTATCGGCGTCGTCGTAAAATCGTCTAAGATAAGCAGCGGTGCGCGCTTGAACTCGTTCAGCAGTTCGTAGCACGTGCCATCGTTGCTCTCGCGCGCCTGATTGAGTTCTGCGCAGATGTCGGTCAGGCGCGTGTGCTTTACGCCGTAGAGCTTGCGGCATGCGGCGGTTCCGAGCGCTTGGGCGAGATAGCTTTTGCCGCCGGAGGTCTTTGAGATCACAACTACCGTTCCGCACTCTTCTATCCACCCGCATTCCGCGAGGCGCAAGACCCTGTCCTTCGAGAGCTTACGGTCCTTAAGGTACAGCACGTCTTCGATGCAGGCATCGGGGGTCTTGAAGTTCGCTTGCTTCACAAGCCCGATGATCTCGTTCTCCTGGCGCGATGCGACCTCGGTGTCGATCAGGTCCTTCATCTTCTCCTCGAACGTCATCGAATCGAATGCGGGGTCTTCGACCGTTTCCTTCAGGCGACGGCCCATGGCGCCGCATCTGAACTCGGTGAACCTATGGAGATCCTCCTCGGTCAGCATCGCTTTCCCCCTTCTGCTTCCATGCGTCGGCACCCTGAACGCGGCCTGCATTCTTGGCGCGGTCCACGACACTGCGATAGCCGTCGGACGATGACGCCCCGATGCCGCTGCCGTTCGCTTTCGCATCGGCCGCCTTGATTGCGAGGATCTTGTTCTTCACGGCGGTGCAGCTCGGTACGGCGCATTCCGCGGCTACGATGCTTGCGCACGCGCGCTCCAGCAAATCGGGCGCGTACGCTTTCGAGAGGCCGAGCACGTTGCGGCAGGCAACGAACGACTGCTGGACGATGGGCTTCGCGTCCGTCATGCGGCATACGGACTCGCCGGCGGACGGGCCGATGCGGTCCACCCATGATTCGAAGCGCTCCCGCGACCACGGCGACCTTTCGATCCTGTGGTTCGGCGGCATATGGTCGATGCAGGTGCTGTACTGGTTTTTGCGCCCGTGCAGGCGCCCGTGCTCTGCGACGGTCTCGCCGTTGCAGGCGACGACGATGCGCGAGGCGTACGCCCGGATGTCGCAGGTCTCGCCGATGAGCCCGAACGGCACGGAGCAGTGCATGTAATCAAGTCGAACATGATATGGACAGCTGGGAGAAATGCGCAGCCGCCAATCAAAATACGCTGGTAGCCGTACCTTTGGCCGTTATGCATCTATCCATTTCTACACTGTATCCAAGCGGGAACGGGTCTCGCAGATATGGAGGTAGAGAATGGAAGAATTACAAGAGTTGGTGGATGTCGCCAAGAATTCCATGGAGGAAATCGATCTCACCGATGGCTATATCAAAGCGCTTGGCTGTGTATGGAACATCTTCGGCAGATGTCTCGATTCCAAGGGCTTGGAGTACTCCCCCGATGCCGGAAGGAGGTTCCTGCTTGAGGAATACGGGATAGGCTCTGGTGATTCGCGTAGGCTGTCTGGCGTCGACAAGCGCAGACGAAGGGCGATGGCGGTGCTGGAGAACTGTTACAATCATGAGCCCTACCGCCACGTCGAGGACCGCAGACACGAGACATTCTTCGCCGCCTGCCACGAAACGGTATTCACGGATTTCCTTGATGGCGCTGCCAAGACGCTGGCGGATTCGACGCTCTGCGGCTATACCTACACGCTGAACCGGCTATCCCCTTCCTCAAGTCGCGCGGGGTGGCCGACGTACACGATATCAATTCAGAGTTGGTTGTTCGGTTCGTGGAGGAAACCGCGGCGTCTGGAGTCGACCAGCAGACTGTGTATGCCGCCACGTGCCGTCTCCGCCGATTCTGCAAATGGCTCTGCGCCGAAGGCTACATCGACGCAGTAGTCGCGGGAAGCGCGCCCAAGGCGAAACCGTCCCAGAAGAAGATACCCGACGTGTACACGGACGAGGAGATCGCCGCGATGCTCAGAGCCATCGACACCGCGAACCCGACCGGCAAGAGGAACCTAGTGGCATGTCTTCTCGCCGCGAGGATCGGGATGCGCGCGTCGGACATCGTAAACCTGGAGTTCGGAAACCTCTGCTGGAAGAGGAACACGATCGAGTTCGCGACCGCAAAGACCGGGCAGGCGACCGTACTGCCGCTCACCAACGAGATCGGCGGCGCAATCATCGACTACGCAAAGAATGGCAGGCCGACGACGGACGCTAGGAACGTCCTCGTCAGTCATGGAAAGCCTCACGCGAGGATGCGCCCGGCCCTCGTTCACGCAATAGTCGGCAACGCGCTGAACGCCGCCGGCATCGCCAGAGATGGCAGGAGGCGCGGTCCCCACGCCCTTAGAGCGAGCGTCGCCACCGGCATGATGGCAGCCGACGTGCCGCTGCCCGTGATATCTGCCGCTCTGTCGCATTCGGAGAACGACACGACGAGAATCTACCTGAAAGTGGACATCGAGAAGTTGCGTTCTTGCGCTCTCGAGGTGAGGCCACTGGTCAACACCTGGTGGAAGAAAGACGGTGCACGATGAACTGGGACAACGAGCCTTTCGGCAGGGAGATAGATGAGTTCCTGAGGCACAAGCGCTCGCTCGGGTTCAAATACGGCAGGGAGGAGCAGCTGCTGAAGATGTTCTCGCAGCTCTGCGGCCGCAACGGATGGGACGGACCCGATTTGACGAAGGACATGGTGGACGCATGGTGCGAGAAGCTCCCGTTCGAGGCCGAGCGGGGTGGCGGCCAGCATTGTGCAAGGGTATCGCTCATCAGGCAGTTCGCAATCTACCTACAGTCCACCGGGCATTGCGTCTGGTTCCCGATGAACGTGGCTCACGAAATGAGCCGCCATTCCAGGTTCGTGGCATACGTGTTCACCCACGTTGAGATGGAACGACTAATCGCCGCAGCCGACGACATATGTCCGCATCCTGCATCGACGATGCACCTCGTGATGCCAACCCTGCTCAGGCTGCTCTACAGCTCGGGCACCAGGATAAGCGAGACGCTCTCCATACAGATGCGCGACGTCGACCTGGAGGCAGGCGTGATCAGGATGGTGAACACGAAGAACGACAAGGAGAGGCTCGTGCCGATGTCGGTATCGATGGCCGACGTCTTACGCACGTACTGCTCCATCCTGCACCCCAACCCGCAGCCCGATGACCATCTGTTCTGCAACGTGTGCGGGCAGCGCTACAACAACCAGAGCGCATATACGGGGTTCCGCAAGCTGCTTATAAAGGCTGGCATCCCACACGGAGGCAGGGGTGCGGGACCGCGCATCCACGACGTGCGCCATACCGCAGCCTGCCATATTCTCCAACGCGCCGACGAGAGGGGCGTCGATTTGACAGCGATGCTTCCTGTGCTGGCGGAATACCTCGGCCACGCATCCGTCGCCGCGACCGGGCGCTATCTTCAGATGACCGCAGAGGTGTATCCCACGGTGAACACGCTGGTGGAGCGGGTATGCGCTGGCATGATACCGGAGGTGGCGGGCGATGACTAGGCAGCCTACTGACTTCGCCCGCCACCTTTCAGGCTACTTCATCAACCATCTCGCCGGAGAGATGGGCGTCAGTGAGAACACGATCGCATCGCGCAGGACATCGTTCACGCTGTTGATAGAGTACTGCAAACAGATGGAAGGTATCGCGACGAGGGACATCACCATACAAACGCTCGACCGAGACCTGATCTGCAGGTTTCTGGGATGGCTCGAGAACGAGCGCGACAACTGCATCTCTACGAGGAACATACGGCTGGACGCCGTGAAGACCTTCTTCGCCTACCTGCAGGCGGTGGCACCAGAGCATCTTCTTCAATGTCAGCAGGTACTTGCCATCCCGCGCAAGAAGACACAGAGGGAAACCGTGAGTTGGCTCGCCCGCGAAGCGGTGAGTGCTCTTTTCCATGGGATTGAAAGCAGCACCTATGGCGGGCTGCGGGATCTCGCCCTGCTGATGCTGCTCTACGACAGTGCCGCTCGCGTCTCCGAGCTGGCGGAAACACGCATCAAGGACCTTCGCACAGACGATCCGGCATGCGTCTGTCTTTTCGGAAAGGGCCGGAAGGAGCGCAACGTCCCGCTCATGTCCGGTACCGTTGGCATCGTGGAAAAATACCTCGCGCAGCGGGACAGGCGAGCCCCCTGCACACGAGACGACTTCCTGTTTGTCAACCGCAGCGGCAGGAAACTCACGAGGGGCGGTATCACCCATATCCTCAAGAAGCACTGCGAAATCGCGATGGAGCGCAGCCCGGAATCGGGAATTCGCATAATCACACCGCACCAGCTGAGACATTCTAAAGCCGTCCATATGCTGCAGGGAGGGATTCCGCTCATCTACATACGCGACTTCCTCGGGCATGTGGAGGTGTCGACTACCGAAATCTATGCGCGATGCGAGGCGTCTGCGGTGAGAGAGGCGCTGGAGAAGAGCGGGAGGATCGAGGTGGAGGTCGATGAGCCGGTGTGGCAGCGCGATGGCGATATGCTGCGCTGGCTTGAGTCTTTGTCGGAGTAAATGAAATGGGCAGTTGGAGCAGCTACAGAGCGGTTCCGCCTGCATAAACATGCTGCGGCTGCGCATTTCTCCCAGCTGTCCATATCATGTGAAATGCAAAGCTTTGCATTTCACATGATAGTCGGGAGAGACCTTGGCGCAATGGGGCTCGTAGGTCTCGTAGCGACGCTCCGGCAAAGCCAGCATGGATTCGCGCTCGCTTCGCTCGCATCCTTCACGGCGAGAACCGTCCTTGTCGGAGAAGGGGCGCTCGTTGAGCCATTCGACGCGATCGGCCACGAACTCGTTGAGCTCTTCCAAGGCATGAAGCGATTCCTCGTTTGCGGGAGCTACGATCCATCGTTCGGCAAGGTCGACGACGCCTTCGGCAAGACTTTTGTCGCTAGGTTTTCTTACGCGAGCAGGCACGACGGCGCATCCGTAGTAATCGGCGAATGCAAGGTAGGTGGCATTGACCAGCGTGATGCGGGCGGGCGAGCGATCTGTCGCGGTCCCGCAATTATCGGGAACGAGCATCTGGGGCACGCCTCCGAAGTGCTCGAATGCATCCATGTGGCCCTTAAGCCAGCTGTCCTGCTTCATATTCCAGAAAGCTTCGGCGAAGATCAGCCCCGAGCACGGCAGGCGGATGACTAAAAGGTACGCCTTGGCGCGTTTGCCTGTGATGCGGTCGACGATCCAGAGCACGTCGCCGGCCCAGTCGATGTAGGCTTTTTCTGCTGCGGCGTGCGTGAAATGCGTCGTCGCCTCCGATTTGGCTTTTGCTTCGGAGAACCGTTCGCAAAACGTTTGGCAAGAATAGGCGAGCTTGTCATTCCCGGCTGCTCGATCGCAGTATTCGAGCCACATCAGCTTGACTGGCAGTTTGCGTCCCCTTGCTTTGCGCTTGACGAGCGCTTCCGTATCCGGTTGCAGGCAATCCGGGTTCTTCTGCCCGGACTTGCGTTCTGGCGAAAGGAGTTCTTCGACCTCGGAATCCGTCAAAGCTTGAACCGCGGCGACGTTCAGACTGCTTTCCTTGATCAGCTTAGAGGCGGCGGCGACATCGCGCTTGCTGCAATGCATGACCGCTGCGATGCCTGTCTAGCTCAACCCTCCTCCGAGCAGCATCGGAAGCAGTCTCTTTTTCTTGGGCATGAGCATATCCCTTCTGTCGGCCCGCCGCGTATTCGACGGTTAACAGAAGTTTATGACTCACGGGATCAGCGGTGCCAATTACAGCCGATTCGCGGTACCACCAGCTGCTGACTACGGTACCAAAGGGGGCTACTACTCACGAAATTGTAAAATCTAAGCAAACTTGCTCATTTACTTTGGCAGTTTAATATCGAACATTCACGGATACAGTAAAGCAGACCGGTAATGCAACTTCGAGGGTTTAGCTGGTAAACATGGCTTTTTATTTGGAAAGACTTTATGCTTGAAACAAATGCAGCAATCATCGGTTCTTTCGCAGCTCTTTTTTCCTCACTTGTAGCCCTTTGGGTCGCAACAAGACAAAACACACCGCGAGTGAGAGTTTTTGGCTATTTCGATTCTGAACTGTCGGCAGAAGAGGAAGAAAAACGCGACGAGAGAGGTTGCAATTTAGCTCCCCATTTCTACATCAATGTATTGAATATCGGAACCCTACCAATCGCTTTTACTACAGTCTTTGACTCAGCCAAGGTTAAGCCCTCCGTTTCAAAACTTCATACCACTATTCATAATCTAAAGAAAACGAAACGAGTGCTATTGGCTGGAGGAGGACGAGGATTTGAGACCAGGTCCAGAAACGGGACTACTGCTATTCGATTGGATCACCGATAACAGTTAAGCCGTGCGAAACATGCACTATCATAATTCTTACTGACCCCATCATCCAAACACAACGGAAGCGCATGGAAGCTTGGGTGTTTTTATGGACAAAAGGCTTCCGTTGCATCTCGTCGAGACGGGAGGCAAACGTTTTAGAATCCATAATGATGCTTTGACGCCAAATCTTTTTCTAAATAATGAGACATGTCGGATGACGTCCGTAAAAAAAGCTTTTCCTTCCGAAAAGCTAAATATCACTTGGGAATAATCAAACCAATTTCAAAAGCTTCAAAGATTTACTTCTGAATATGCCAGACCTAGCATACTAAACGCCCCTTTAGTTCTCGCAGCCTGCTTCAAATTATTCTACGCAGTCACTTTGTAACCAGCTAAATCAAATTTCGCTCAGAAACGCAAATGATCAGAAGTTGAGCTCAACTTCTGATCTGCTGGCTTCGTGATTACAGGGGACAGAATTTGAACCTACAACCTTTGAGTTATGAGTCACAAATTTTAGATGAAGAAATTAAAACCGAGTTTTTTCAAATAATCGACGCCAACCAGCATCGGATGATATGCAAGGTCTTCCGATAAATCGCTATAGTGCTTTGTGATGATTCCGCCCATGGTTCTTGGATCATGGTTGATCTCTGCAATAGTTGTTGGAAGCGTCACGTCTAAAATTTCCAGAGAAGAAGATGTTAGCCAAGCATGCAAATTTACCGAAAAGGGGTTGACCCCATCTTCGATTTGCTGCTTAAGCGATTCTTCCGTTTGCAGGTAAACGTCTTTGTTGCCTAACGTGAAGTAGCCAAGCGTAAAGTAAAATGGAACTCCAAGCGCTCTCTCGATACAGTCTTTCATCACGTAGTGCATCGGAATGCATCTTGCAGATAAATCACATATGTCTAACTCTCCAAAAGCTTCTCTAATGAGATACGGTATTTGGTTGATGGTTTCTTGTGTGAAACACCGCTTGCTCTCTAAAAAGAATCTGGGGGTTTCAGCCCAAAGCGCTCACTTCTTTTTATTGCTTCTTGGAATTCGTCAAAATATGTCACACAATTTCCTTTTGCTTGAAACTTGTTTCATACCAAAGTACAGTTTATCTTTTTCATATTGCGTATCGGTTTTTGAACAATAACCCAGCTTTCTTTCAGCATAGAAAAACAGCCGGGCACTTCGACCGGCTGTTTTTCTAAAGCCAAACCGTTACTGCGAAGCCTCTGGCGTAACAGTACAGGGTTCGGCTAGTCCTGTTATGGTGGAGGCGCGGAGAATCGAATGTTGAACCACGAGCGTTTGAACTGGGAAAACTATGCCTTTGGGGATAATTTTGGGCTATATGCCCAGACGAAAGGAGACCGAAATGAAGAAGAAACGCTGCTACGCTCTAGCCGAGTACATGGAGGCTGCAGGATGGTCGGCGGATCCGCGCGACCGGGTCGCGGCGTGCCAGGTGGCCGCCGCACAGGGCTTATCAAGCCCGTAAATCGAACCCCGAACGCAAAAAGCCCGCGCCCCCGAAGGAGCGCGGGCCGTCCCCGAAGGGACGATGCAGCGGTCTGGGCAGACTATATCACGGCGGGCCGTCGGCGCGCAACTGCCGCCTACCCCAGCTGCATGTCCCCGCCGGAGCCGGTCGGCACCTCGCCGGATACCATCGCGCCCGATGCCCCGAAGGCGTACCACTTGCCGTCTATGCTCCGGCACGTCGACCGCGCCATCGCCCCGGACTCGTCGAGCCAGTACCACTTGCCGCCGTCGAGCAGCCATCCGGTCCGCATCGCGCCCGACGCGTCCAGGTAGTACCATGCTCCGTCGACCTCCGCCCATCCCGTGGCCATGGCGCCGGAGCCGGTCAGGTAGTACCACTTGCCGCCGACGCTCTGCCAGCCGGCGAGCATGCGGCAGTCGTCGCCGAACAGGTACCACTTGCCGTCGACAAGCTGCCAGCCGGTGAGCGCGTATCCGTCCGCGCCGAAGCGGTACCACGCGTCGAGCGCGAGCCATTCTCCGGCCGGCACGGAGCCGTCCGCCCGCCTGTCCCCCCAACCCTTCCC
>ENA-OQNO01001679-OQNO01001679.1-human-gut-metagenome-genome-assembly--contig:-NODE-1679-length-14207-cov-2.847443_pt1 | contig 14207 bp, 10 predicted proteins | sample MGYA00242629_ERZ504880 | MGnify/ENA primary metagenome ERZ504880 (study PRJEB26092, sample SAMD00036377) | human gut metagenome | host: Homo sapiens | study: EMG produced TPA metagenomics assembly of... | reverse complement strand
CAGATACTGATGGTAAACAGCTCGATGGCTTTTCCCCGGAACAGATAGACCAGCGCTACGGCAGTGAGGATGGCAATACTCTGGAACACGATCTTGGAGCAGCTTCGGATCATGGAAGACACTGCGGCAAAGCTTTCGATCCAGATGACCATCGACCAGAAAAACAGCGCCGCCATCAGGGACATATAAAGCAGGGTAGGCTTCCATAACTCCCGGAGACGCTTTTCGTCCGGGTAAAACAGGGTGTACAGCATTGCCAGCCCGATCACCCCCAGAGAGATGGCTTTGGGAAGGCCGCCCACTGCGCTGTTGATTGGTTTCCACTCTCCCAGCCCGGCACCGGCCAAAAAGACCACGCAACCGATGGTCAGCAGTTTTTGCCACAGCGGGCTGTCCTTATAAAATAAAGAGGCCGGAGTTTTCCGGCTGTAATCCTTTTTGGTCAGGATCTGATCCAATGTGCGCATGAAAAGGGCTCTCCTTTTATTGTGGGTGTTCCCGCAGCCGCCGGGGGGTTACGCCTGCCCTCCCAGTTGCAGGTACTGCTGCTGTAAGCGGGCGGCGGCGATGTTGATATCGTAGCCCGCCTGTCGGATCAGTTCTGCACCAGCAGAGCGGTCACAGGGCTGGTGGAGCATCCGCTGCAAGCCTGCTGCCCAGTCTGCATTGCTGGCGGAAAGCGGGATCTGGATGGCATGGGAAGAAAGCAGCACCTCCGCCGGCACTGCGTCCGAAAATACGCACCCCAGCCCAGCGGCTTGCGCCTCGATCCCCACCACCGGCAGACCCTCAAAGCGGGAGGGCATGACGAAGAGATCCATCATCTGGTACCAGTCGGTCACATTGCTTTGCAACCCGGCAAACAGGATATGGTCTGTGATGCCCAGTTCCTGCGCCTGTGCACGGACAGCCTGCTCCAGCCTGCCGGTGCCGATGAGCACCAGCATCGCCCGGGGCTCCAGCTGCAAAAAGGCGGCAAAGATCTCCAATAGACGCTCGTGGTTCTTGCGGACATCAAAGCGGCCTACATGACCCAGCACCACCCGGTCCTCCAGCCCGTAGCGCGCCCGCATTTCGGCGCGGACGGCGGGGGAGAAGCGGAAGGTCTCCGGCTCGATGGCGTTGGGAATGATCTGTCCCCGGCGCTCCCAGTCCGCTTTGCCAAAGTAGTAGATGCCCGCATCCCGGCCGCAGGCCCACAGGTGGGTGGCGGCGCCGGGCAGCAGCTGCTTACAGAACATCTTCAGCGGCCACTTGTAGTCCCGGACGATCCAGATATTATGGGCGTGGGCAATGCGCACTTGCAGCCCGGCCTTCTCCGCACCCTTCAGGGCATAAAGCCCCATCGCCTCGTTGTGGGCGTGCAGGATGCGGATGCGGGGGTCTGCGGCCACGGTCTGCTGCACAAAGCGCAGATACGCCGGGTAGTGCAGCGGGTTTAATTCCGGACTCTGGTAGATGTGCCCGCCCAGACGGCGGATCTCGTCGTCGTAATCGCCGGGCTTTTGCTTGTTGACGATAAAATCAAACTGGACCTTTTCGCGGTCGATATGCCGGTAGTAGTTCATCAGCATGGTCTCGATCCCGCCGCGGTCCATATTGCTGACCGAATGCAGCACTCGTATCATGGGTACTCCTTATATTATAACAACTGAAATCTTCTGCCGTAGCGGCACCACAGCCCAAAGTCCTGCTGCCGCAGCGCCCGGGCACCCCAGCGGGCACGGCGGGGCAGTGCGCCCTCTTGCGGCAGCGCCTTTGCGTACAAAGCACAGCACAGCCGGAAAACAGCCTGCTGCGTTTCCGGCGGCAGGCCGGATACAGTGGCATAGCAGAAAGCCGAAAGCTGCAGCGTCAGGGTGCAGCGGTACAGCGCATCGTGGGGCAAGCCCAGCGCAGCATCCTGCACTGCCAGCTGCTCCATGATCCAGTAGCTCTGCACGGCGGCAGGGCGGTGCTGACTTGTGGCGGTAAGCCCCTTGGGGTTTTTGCGCCACAGATAGACCATCTCCGGCACAGAAGCCACAGTCTTTGCCAGCCGGAATACCAGAAAATGGATGATGGCATCCTCAAAGCAGGTATAGTAAGCCGGAAAGCGCACCTGTGCAAACAGTTCCCGCCGGTACACCTTGCCCCATGGCATCCCGGGCAGCTCGAACCGCTCCGGCGCGGCGGCACCGGTGTAGACTGCCGCCGGGTAGCGCTGCATCGAGCCATGGGTGCCGTCGGTGTACAGGTATTGCCAGCCACCCTGCACCACATCGGCGTCAAGGCGCTGTGCGGCCTCCAGCAGGGTGCGGATGGCACCGGGCAATAACAGATCGTCGCTGTCCACGAACATCGGGCAGCGGCCCACGGCGTGGCGCAGACCCTCGTTGCGGGCGGCGGCGGCGCTGCGGGGCGCACTGCAATTGCACAGCAACACCCCGGGCAGTGCCCGGTAGCGTTCCAGCACGGCGGCTGTGCCGTCGGTGGAATCGCTGTACACCACGAGCAGCTGCACGGTGCAGCCGGTGTCCTGCTGCAAAATGCTGTCCAGACAGGGGCCGATGGTAGCTTCGCCATTGTACACCGGCACAATGACCGAAAGGGTCACCGCCGGGTCCTGCTGCGGCAGCAGCGGGCAGGTCTCTTCTGCTGCAGGTTTCGGGCACAGGGCTGCCAGCGCGGCGCGGTCGGCCTGTGTGCTGTCCGGCAGCGGGGCACCGCCCCGGTGCAGCAGATGGTACAGCCCAAGGTCTGCATGGCCGCAGGCTGCGCCGCACACGGCGGCAGCGCCCGCCAGCAGACGGCTGCGGGTGTGGCAGTGGATCAGCTGGTAAGCGCGTCGGTTCTGGATCATGCTTCACCACGCTCCATTCCGGCAAGGACAGCGCCGCCCTCCTCTGCGATCAGGGACATCTTTTTCTGCGCTCTGCGCACAAGGTCGCGCACATGGTAGAGCTCCTCCTCCGAGGAGGTGGCCCATGCGGCGGTGAACAGGATGGGGTACTCCGGGTTCAGCTTATTGTACTCGTCCACCTGACTTTGCAGGATGCCCGGGGAGAGGAGATTAATCCGGTGTTCTGGAGTGATAACTTCATTACGCTCTTTCCGGGAGATGAGAAGGTGATAACAGCCCGTGTAGCAGTATCGGATGCAGGGGGCGTTGCTCCTACGTTCGTTCTGTCACGGTGATACATACATGCATTTATTTATTTAAAATATAGTACCATGAAGAAAATTATAGTAATTGGCAGTTCCAATATAGATATGGTGGTGAGGACCTCTCATCTGCCGGCTCCCGGTGAAACCATTCTGGGTGGTGAATTCTTTATGAACCAGGGCGGTAAAGGAGCCAATCAGGCAGTTGCAGTGAAAAGGCTGGGTGGTAATCTGATCTTTGTAGCGAAGTTGGGGAATGATATACTGGGACAGCAGTCAGTGGATTATTTCAAGAAAGAGGGAATAGATACAAAATATATCACTCTTGATGAAAACTCTGCTTCCGGAGTTGCTTTGATCAGTGTGGACGATCATGCGGAGAATAGTATAGTGGTGGCTTCCGGAGCCAATATGTTGCTGAACGAGCAGGATGTGGATAAAGTTGTGGAGGAAATGTGCGAAGGAGACATCTTGTTGATGCAACTGGAAATTCCGATTCAAACGGTGGAATATGCTGCCAGGAGAGCTTTTGAAAAAGGGGTGAAGGTAGTCTTGAATCCTGCCCCTGCCCGGAGCCTTCCGAAAGAGTTACTCAGATACCTGTTTATGATTACTCCCAACCGGATTGAAGCCGAAATGCTTACCGGTATAAAGATTGTGAATGATGCTGATGCGGAACGGGTTGCAAAAGAAATCAGTGCGATGGGAGTACAGAATATAATTGTAACCTTGGGTTCGAAGGGATGCTTGGTGAGAGAAGGCGATACTTCATATTGTGTGGATGCTTTTAAAGTGGAACCTGTTGATACAACGGCTGCCGGCGATACTTTCAATGGTGCTTTATGTGTGGGACTGGCAGAAGGTATGAACTTGAGGCAATCTGCTGTAATGGCTTCTAAAGCTTCATCTGTTGCCGTGACAAGAATGGGAGCGCAGTCTTCTATTCCTCATCGTAAAGAACTGGACCTGAATGAATAAATTAACCTCTAAAAATACCGATTATGTTTATAGTTGAAAGTTACGGATTGGCAGTGGCGTTGTGTTGGGTTACGATGCTTTGCTGGGGATCGTGGGGAAATACTCAGAAGTTGGCGGCAAAGACCTGGCGCTACGAGTTGTTCTATTGGGATTACGTGATTGGCATCGTTCTTTTCTCTCTGATCTGGGGATTGACTTTAGGCAGCACGGGAGAGGCCGGGCGAGGATTTATACAGGACTTGTTGCAAGTGAGTCCGGAGAACTTCTGGAGTGCTTTCCTGGGTGGTGTGATATTCAATGCTTCTAATATTCTGCTATCGGCTTCTATGTCATTGGCAGGGATGTCGGTTGCTTTTCCTGTAGGGGTGGGGCTGGCATTGGTGCTGGGTGTATTTGCCAATTATTTCAGTGTTCCGAAGGGAGATCCCGTCATTCTTTTCCTGGGCGTTTTCCTGATTGTGCTGGCTATTATCTTTAATGGAATAGCATCCGGAAAAGTTTCCAAGGCATCCGGTCAGAGCACCCGTAAGAAAGGTATCCTGATTGCTGTATGCGCCGGTATCCTGATGGCGTTCTTTTACCGTTTTGTGGCGGCAGCTATGGACCTGGAAAATCTGGAAGCACCCACAGCAGGCATGATGACTCCTTATTCTGCTTTGTTCGTGTTTGCAATAGGTATCTTTATCAGTAATTTCCTGTTCAATACACTGGTGATGAAGAAACCTTTTATGGGAGAACCTGTGTCCTACAGCCAGTATTTCAAAGGAAACTTCAATACGCATCTGGTGGGTGTGTTGGGCGGTATAATCTGGGCATTGGGAACTGCTTGCAGCTATATCGCTGCCGGAAAAGCCGGTGCGGCTATTTCCTATGCGCTGGGGCAAGGGGCAACGATGGTAGCCGCCTTATGGGGCCTCTTCATCTGGAAAGAGTTTAAGGGGGCTTCAAAGTCTACCAATCTGTTGCTTACGCTGATGCTCATTCTTTTTATCTCCGGTTTGGTACTGATTATAGTGTCTGGAGGAAGTTGATAACTTAATTATAGATTTATAAATGTGTACTATGAAGAAGAAATTTCAAATGATAGGATTTGCTCTGTCAGTTTTATTGGTTACACTGCCGGTAGTTACGGTGGGTGCGGATAATGCCGCTTCCGGCAAGCAGAAAAAAGAGAAAACCACCGAGTCGGCTTTGGGTGTGAAACCTGTTACAGGTAGCTGGATCAATCTGGCATACAAGGATGTACGTAATAAATATACGAATCCTCAGAGCTTTGATAATATGGACCCGAAATTGTGGGAGGCTAAAGTACGTGAATTGTCAGCTATGGGTATCGGATATCTGGTATTAATGGAGGTTGCCAATGAAGGAAAATCTTATTATCCTTCGCAAATAATGCCTTGGTGGTATAATAAGGATAAGAAAAGTCCTGTGGATGCTATTCTGGATGAAGCGGCCAAACATAATATGAAGATTTTCATGAGTAGTGGTTGGGCAAAGGATCAGGATGATAATCTGCTTGATCCGGCAATTAAGGAACGGCAGCTCCGGATTATGGAAGAGTTGGCATCCCTTTATAAAAACCACAAGGCCTTTTATGGCTGGTATTTACCGGTAGAAGATTGTCTGTGTCCTATTTTTGCGGAGCATGCGGTGCAGTCGGTAAATACTTTATCAGAGAAGGCTAAAAAATTGGCTCCGGGCAAGAAAACCCTGATTTCTCCTTATGGAATCGGATTGTCAGAATTTGATAATCCGGAATATGAGAAGCAAATGCAAAAACTAAAAGTGGATATCATTGCCTATCAGGATGAAGTGGGGTGTGTACGCGATCAGTTCACACTTCCCCGTCTGAAGAAGAACTGGCAGAGATTGCGTGATATTCATAACCGCCTGAATATTGAAATGTGGGAAAATTGTGAGACTTTCACTTGGGAAGAGGGTACCAATGACCGTACTTCTGCCTTGATTCCGGCTGCCTATCCGAGGCTGCTGTCCCAGCAGGTTGCAGCATCTGCGGCGGGGGTTGATAAGATCATTTCATTTATGTTCTACGGTATCATTGAGGATCCTGAGTCAAAGTACCAACTGGGGCAACCTGTCTGGTCGAACAAAGTGTATACTGACTATATGGACTGGAAGAACGGAAAGGAATATTGGAAACTGATGGAAGCGGCTTTTATGGAGAAATTAGTCAATGGAGCGACTCCGGAAATGATGCTTGGAAAGGCAGGTTTGCAACCGTTACTGGATGGTAAGGTTGCTGAAGAGGACAGTAAGGATGCCCGCTGGGTGAAGTTTGAGGCCGGCTATCATGAATTTGTAGTGGATCTGCAAAAGAAAACCCGTGTTCAGAAAGCTATGTTGCGTATGCTGAATTATAATCCGGAAAAGATAGGTATGCCGATGAAGACATATCTGTATACTTCAATAGACGGTAAAGAGTATAATCTGTCTTCCATAAAAGATGCCCCTTATTTCCCGAACAACAAGCATGATGCCTGGATTGAAAGCATATTGTTTGACCAACTGGATGAAAATGTACGCTATGTAAAGGTGGCTTTTGAAGCTCCACAACAGGTATATATAGATGAATTGTTTATTAATCCGGTCCTGAAATAAAAAGCAAAGTACTATGAAATTTGGAACAAAAGTAATTATCGCATTGGCTCTTTTGGCAAACTTGTGGTTTGTTTCCTCTTGTAATAACGGGCCGAAGCGTGAACTCTGGTTGGATGAAGTTTATAAGGATTCCTGTTTTGTGCAGGATTGGGGAATACCGCAGATAAATCAGTCTGTGGTATGGACTCCGCTTACGGTAAATGGTGTTGTGTATGAACGGGGGATCGGAGCTCATTCCATCAGCCGTATGCTGTATGATTTGGGTGGTAAAGCCGTTTCAGTGAGTGGCTTGGTTGGAGCCGATGATAACAACTTGTACGCCGGTAAATTGCAGTTCAAGATAATCGGAGATAAAAAAGAACTTTGGAAAAGCGGTGTGATGCAGAAGGGCGATCCCGTAAAAGAGTTCAATGTCAACCTCTCCGGTATTGATAAAGTGTTGCTATTGGTGGAAGAATGTGGCGATGGCATTATGTACGACCATGCCGACTGGTTGAATGTGAAGTTTGTGACTCGTGGAGAGATTACCCCGATACCTGCCTGGCCGAAGCCTGTAGCTAAGGAGAAGTACATTCTGACACCGGAAGCTCCGGAAACTCCACGGATTAATAATCCTCTGGTATATGGTGCCCGTCCGGGAAATCCGTTCCTGATGACGATTATGGCAAGTGGTAACCGGCCAATGACTTTTGAAGCGTCAGGACTCCCTGCCGGACTGAAATTAGATACTTCCACCGGCTTTATTACGGGAAAGACCGAACTTAGAGGAGATTTCAAAGTGCTTCTGAAAGCCATGAACGAAAAAGGTGTAGCCGAAAAAGAAATTACCTTGAAAATAGGAGACCGGATTGCTCTGACTCCTCCGATGGGATGGAACAGTTGGAATTGCTGGGGACTTTCTGTAGATGATGAGAAAGTGCGCGAGGCTGCCCGCATGATGAATGAAAAGTTGCATGCATACGGATGGACGTATGTGAACATTGATGACGGCTGGGAAGCTGCCGAACGCACCAAGCAGGGAGAGCTGCTCTCTAATGAGAAATTCCCTGATTTTAAAGGCTTGGCTGATTATATTCATTCTCTGGGATTGAAATTCGGTATTTATTCTTCACCGGGACCGACAACATGCGGTGATTATCTGGGCAGTTATCAGCATGAGGAAATAGATGCACGGACTTGGGGCAGATGGGGAGTAGATTATCTCAAATATGATCATTGCGGCTATCATGCGGTTCAGAAGGATTCTGAAGAGAAAACAATCCGGGAACCCTATATTGTTATGCGTGATGCATTGGATAAAGTGGATCGGGACATTGTCTATTGTGTGGGATATGGTGCTCCCAATGTCTGGAACTGGGCAAGGGAAGCAGGAGGTGAGTTGTGGCGCACCACCCGTGACATTACCGATGAATGGAATGTTGTGACAGCCATTGGTTGTTTTCAGGATGTTTGTGCTCAGGCTACTGCACCGGGGAACTATAATGATCCCGATATGCTGGTGGTAGGAAAACTGGGTAAGGCTTGGAGAGAGAAGGTTCATGAATCGGCTCTGACTCCTGATGAACAATATTCCCATATCTCTCTATGGTGCATTCTCTCCGCTCCGTTATTGATCGGTTGTGATATGTCCGATATAGATGATTTCACATTGAGTTTACTGACAAATAATGAAGTGATTGCTGTGAATCAAGACCCGTTGGCAGCACCGGCCACAAAATTGCTGACTGACAATGGACAGATATGGTACAAGAAACTATATGATGGCTCGTATGCAGTAGGATTCTTCCAGATAGATCCTTATTTTATCCTGTGGGATCAGGATGAGGCTGAAACTATCCAGATGAAGACGTATGATTTTGAATTAGCTCTCAAGCAACTGGGAATTACAGGCAAAGTGTCTGTTCGCGATCTGTGGCGGCAAAAAGATTTAGGGGAATACAATGGGGAGTTCCGGACACAGGTTCCCTATCACGGAGTTTCTTTTGTGAAAATTACTCCTGTGGAGTAAATTGTGTGTATCTTAGAAAAAACCTCCTTTCTAATCTTGTCATGGGGATTGAGAAAGGAGGTTTTATATTTTATGAATGGCTGATTGGCTAATTAGACAACTCCGGATTCGCCGCAATCGCTTCTCTCGGAATCTGAATCGTATAGCGTTGGTCATCTTGTTCCAACACATAGGTTCCTCCTTTGAGAACTTTCTCGATGCGTGGGCGGGTAGTACGGCGTAAGTCGAACCAACGATGACCTTCGAAAGCAAGTTCACGGGTACGCTCATTCAGAATCTCTTGTATCAAGGTTTCTTTATTCATTGCGTTGACCGCAGTTACTTTAGCTGCATAAGCTTCTGGGGTATAGCGTTTCTGCATTAGCTCCAGCAGTCGGGTACGTGCCTGGGGCAGTTTGTCCGATTGTGCTGCTGCTTCTGCTGAGTTCAGATACATTTCGCCTACACGGAAAGAACAACGGAAATCATCTTTTCCACTCTTCTGGCTAAAACGGTAGCCGTTCTTGTCAGTCGGTTTGAAGTAAGCATCCAGACGCAAATCTCCTTCTCCGTATGAAGACGCTAAAGTTTCGGACAGAGCAGCCGCCTGCGTATAGTTGGAGGACATGCCGCGTTCCAAGGCTGTGATATTCTCTACAGACTGGTAGTGGTTTGGCAGCATAAAGGCTTCGTCATTGAAATCTTCCAGACTATTTTTCCCGGCAAGAACAACCTCGGCAGCTTTATATGCATCATCCCATTGTCCCATGTATAATAATACACGGGCGCGCAGAGCTTTTACAGATAGGGTTGTGAAACGATAAGAAAACTTCTGTTCCCAGGATTCCTTATTAATCAGTTTTTCAGCTTCATTGATATCTGAGAGTACAGCCTCGTAAATCTGTGCAACGGTATTTTTCTTCAGAATTTCGTTGATATCGCTGTTCAGCTTCAGTGGCACTGCTTTCGTTTCTAACGCTCCCGGACGGGTATAAGGCTGTCCGTAGAGATTTACCAACAGGAAATGCATGTATGCACGGAGCAGATAACATTCACCGATCAATTGGTTGATGTCCTCTTCGCTTCCTTCATTGATTGAGTTTCGCTCTTCTATGGTATAGTTTGCGGTGAACATGATGCTATAGAAATTCTTCCATTCAAAGGAAGTAGTCTGTCCCGGAGCACTGAAGTCATCCCAACATTCTATTTTACCATGACGGTCCTGTTCCCAACTATCATCTTTTACATACAGTTCATCAGAACGGAAGCAGGCGAGTCCTCTGGCATCGGGAACGTTTTTATATGCTGTGGCAATCAGCGCTCTGTACTCAGCTAAGGTCTGGGGGATCACTTTTCCCGTAGGCTGGATATCCAACATATCGCAAGCAGTCAGCAATACTACACTGCTCATCAATAACATGATATATATCTTTCTCATTGTTGTTACTCTCTATAAAATTAAAAAATCAAGTTCAGGCTTAAGGTCACAGACTTGGGAGCCGGTGTTGCATAAGCATTGGACATGGTTTCCGGATCGAGATAGTTTTTGTAGCTTGAGCCGAATACCAATAAGTTGCGTCCCTCTATGGCAACTGTGGCGGAAGTCATTCCCAACGTGCGGGTGAAGTTAGTAGGCAATGTATAGCCCAACCGGATATTTTGTAGTCTCACATAGTTCAGGTCTCTGATCCAAATATCCAGGTTACGGTATATTTCATTCTGATTTGAATACCACATATATTCGTCCAGACGTTCGTTCTGACTCAGCAGAACCGGGAAGATCGTTTCCGTATTTTCCGGAGTCCAACGATTCAGGATATCACGGTTCGTGTTACGTCCTTTGTCGAAATCAACGATAGAGTAGGTGGGTTGACTGCGTACCTTTCCACCGAAGTCGAAGCTGAAGTTGACACCCAGTTCAAAAGCTTTGTAGGTGAAAGTATTATTGAAACCGCCTGTATAAGGGCAGTCAGCAGTACCAACATACGTGTAAAGTTCACGACGCTCGCGGGCTGTCAGGTCGGTTGCTCCGAATCCCCATTCCTGAAGTTTAAAGAATTCCATGGCCGATACGGCTTTTCCGTCTTTGTCCTGGAACATCGGATAACCTTCTTCATCCAGCCCGGCTGTTTTCAGGGCAAACAAGGCTCCCGCGGGATATCCTTCACGACCCGGTTCTAAGGCATCTTCACGCAGTGCTTCTTTCAGTACCTTATTGTTATTGTATGCGAAGTTGAAGTTAGTGGTCCACATAAAATTCTTGGTGTGGACATTGCGTGTGCTGAGAGCGATTTCGACACCTTGATTTCGCATGCTGGCCCAGTTGACGGTCAACATTTCGAAACCTGTTTCCAGCGGTAACATCTGGGTTCCGATCAAATCTACACCTTTTCTGTAGTAGTAGTCCACACTCAGGTTGATAGCCTGATTCAATACAGCAAAATCAAATCCTGCATTTACGGAATGTGTTTTCTCCCAGCGCAGCTTTTTGTTCGGTGCACCGGAAACGTCAATCATATCTTCTGAACCTCCCGGCAGGATATTTTCAATTCTGTAATTTCCCAAAAGGAAAGGAGAAGTGTTCTTGTCAATGTTTCCCTGCAAACCGTATGATGCACGGACTACCAGGTTGTCTATCCATTTGGCACTTGCCATAAAAGGTTCTTGGGAAATGCGCCACAAACCACTGACTGAATATAATGGCAGATAACGGTACTTCTTGTCTACACCGAAAAGGTCGGAACCATCGAAACGGATACTTCCTCCCAATGTATAGCGGTTTAGTAAAGAATAGGACAGGGTTGAGAAAGCGGACACGTATGCATTCTCCACATGAGCCTTCTCATGCAACTTGAATGCCTGACTTTCTTCCGGGAAGATGATCGGCTTTGTTGTCAGCGTCTTCCGGTCAAATCCATAACCGGCACTGTATAGCTTTTCTTCCCATGTCTTCCGGATTTCCGTTCCTACCATTGCTTCGAACTCATGGATGTCGTTGTAGGTATCGCGATATTCTCCCATCGCTTTCCAGGTGAGTTGGGACAATGAATTTTCATTGGCCTTGTGAAATCCTCCGGCGGGTAGGTAAGTTACGCCATTGCTGCGATGGTTCTTCTTTTCTTTACGCATGGCAAAAGATTCTTCATCGGCAATCTTCTCGATGGATGTTTTATCAAGTTGTAAACCGAGCTGGGTGGTAAACTTGAACCGGTCGTCAAAACGTAACTCTGCATCAAAAATAGATGAGAGACCATTGATAGTGGTTTCGTTGGTGGTGTTTTTTAGTTCTTCAAAAGGGTTGAATCCAAAGTCCATATCCACATCATTCTCCACGTCAATGTCGTAGTTGTAATTACCGTGTTCGTTGTATGGCGTGAAGTAAGGGTTAGCCAGGCGAGAATAGAATATCGGATTGGTTAAACCATCCGAATCCGGCAGATAACTTGAATTCTTACGGCGGTTGGCAAACATAGAAGCACCTACTTTCAGAATGCTGTTCACTTTATAACTGGTCTTCATCACTAAGTTCAGACGTTCGGCAGATACATTCGGAACGTTACCATTCTCTTTCATATATCCGAAAGAAGTATAGTAAGTTGCCTTTTCACTACCACCGGAAAGAGACAGGTTATACTCTTGTGTGAATGCGTCGCGGAAAAGGATATCACTCCAGTCTGTGTTTGTTGCCTTCAGTTTATTTATTGCGCTCTGAGCGCTGGATGACAAGGCGTTCCACCCTCCGTCTTTGAAATTGTTGAGTTCTCCCAACCCGGAAATAATGCGGTATACCTCGCCTTTGGTTTCCCTGTATGGATAACCGGATGCCAGTAAGTCAAGTTCCAGACCTACCTTCTCTTCTGAGTTCAACAGGTTCAAACGGTCTATATTCAACTTCGGAGAATAGGTTAGTTTAGTGGAGAAGTTAATAACCGGTTTGCCCACTTTACCTTTCTTGGTAGTAATCACGATTACACCATTGGCAGCACGGGCACCGTAAATGGCAGTTGCGGCAGCGTCTTTCAGAACGGTGATATTATCGATGTCGGCAGGATTCAGACCGGCAATAGCGGTTTGACCTATGTTATCGATGTCTTTCAATACTTCCATATTGGGAATGTTCGTTCCTTCCAATGGAATACCGTCCAGCACCCACAAAGGGTCTTGCGTACCATTCAGGGAGGATGTACCGCGAATACGGATTTTGGCAGGAGCACCCGGAGTACCGGAAATGTTGCTTACGGAAAGTCCGGCAATCTGTCCGGCCAATGCTTGGTCTATACTCTTGGTTGCACCCATCATCTGATCCGAGATATCGATCTTCGATACGGCGGCCGTCAACTTACGGCGTTCCACAGTCTGATATCCCGTCACAACTACCGCATCGAGCATGTGGGCGGAAGGTTGGAGAGTAATATCATATTTATTCTTGCCCGGTATGAGCTTTACTTCCAGCACATCATAGCCGACGTAACTACAATAAAAACGGGTAACTCCCTCCGGAATGGAGATGGAGAATTGACCGTCAATATTAGTAATGACACCAATGGTGGACTGATTATTCCCAACTTTCTTCAAATCATCGGCTGTCACATAGACAGAAGCGCCGATGAGAGGCAAGTTATCCTCAGAAGAGATGACTACACCCTCTACCTGCCGGTTTGCGGCAAGGGCGTACGTGAACGTTCCTATTAGTAATAGGAATGCGACAGATAAGCGTCTTTTCATCCGTTAAAATAATAAAATTAATACTTAAATTGAAAACTGTTTTTTAGCTAAGTGACGATAAAAAAATAACTTGGTACAAAATATGTCACAAATAAAAGTAACTCAGTTCCCCTCCTCCTCCCGGGAGGAGGAGAGCTGAGTTACTGCTGTTATTGAATTCATTCGTACCAACTTATTTTTTAAGCATTGCTAAAGCCCTAATGCCGTGTTAATACGGAGAATCATGTCTTTATAATGATATTTGGTTGCCACATCCGATGTTCCCAGGCGACTTTGAAGCAGATCCTTGATCCGTAACAGTTCACCTCGCTTCACGGAAATGGCATCTGAGATGCGGTTCAGTTGAGAGCCGTAGAAGTTCAATTCGCGACGGGCACCCATCCGGTCTGCATCCAACGAGCGATGAGCATGTTCATCACAACTGCAAAGCGGTAACTGGTTATCCAACAGGAAATGATTGTCCATAAGCTTCTTGTTGATTTTTACCCCTTCGCTTTCGGCAGCGGCCGTAATCAAGGCATCCAGGAAGTTTTTCTGCAAGGTGCGTGTCATGACGTCAGGCAATGCTCCCCGTTCTGTTGTGGCAAAAATGCTGCGATGTAAACCATCCATCAGTTCTACGGCAGTAAAAGCCTTTTTGCCATTTACCGCTTCGTTTTCAAGCATACGTACCAGGCGGTTGTTGGATAAAAGATCCCACAGAATATAGGACTGGCCATTCCTAAGTATCTGAGTCGGTGCATTTTCTCAC
>ENA-OQNO01001677-OQNO01001677.1-human-gut-metagenome-genome-assembly--contig:-NODE-1677-length-14223-cov-13.448212_pt1 | contig 14223 bp, 13 predicted proteins | sample MGYA00242629_ERZ504880 | MGnify/ENA primary metagenome ERZ504880 (study PRJEB26092, sample SAMD00036377) | human gut metagenome | host: Homo sapiens | study: EMG produced TPA metagenomics assembly of... | reverse complement strand
AAAAGTGGTTTTAGTATCTTTGATAGCACTGCTGATAGGCAGAACAGAACCATCAACAGCGAGAAGGCGATAGCCTTTGTGAAGCTTGATTTTCTGTGTTCGTTCATTGAACATATTGAATAATGTACGGAATGCATCTGGACGAATCTTACTACGTGCCTGTACAAATGAAGAAGCTGTGGGCGTATCAAGCTTATATCCAAACAATTTGAACATTTCATCTTTTAAAGATCCAGACTCTAATAAAAGCACATTGAAAAGAGTACTTCCAAAAAGATGTTTTCTTTTCCGTGTAAAATCCTTATTTGAATCAACAACAAATAGAGAAGAAGAATCATTCATGGTTTTGATGCAAAATTTTAATTGCTTTTTTAACGATTTATAATTGTTCATAAGTACCTCCAAAAACATATACCTATAAACAATTGGCCTATTATCAAAAATGATAATAGGCCACACATTTCAACCTGTATGTCAACAAAAAAATTCAAATTTTCTACAAAAAAAGGGGAGCACATTTTTTGTGTTCCCCTCAAAGATGCCATTTCTTAACTTAATGACATTGGATTGCAGTCCTCTCTTTTTATTTTGTACTGTGCTACCGAGGACTATGTAACTAGTCCTTTTTCTTTATCTCTACAACAATCAAGTAAATCAACAAAAGTTGAATGATTGTATCTAAATTCATATAGGTAAATTTGGCAGCACAAGTACATGGACGTATCTAAAAACATACAAATACCTCCAATAAAAATTATAGCATAATCTGATATCTGAAAGCCCTCTAGGACACGTTATATTATCAATAGTTTTTTGACCCTATTTCACCAAAAAATTATTTTACTCTAGCAAACAAGTGCAATGTATTTGCTTTATAGTGCCAGACATACTTACTCCTTACTAGCCGTCGACAGCCTGACAACAGAACCCTTAAAGCAATTACCTTAGTGTTGAGTTTCCGCTCTTTCTCATATAAAATTATCATAAATCATTGTGTTAGCGCTTTCATTTTGCTATAATTTTTTTAAAGGAGTAGAATGAATTAGTATTCATTCACGTATTATGTATGCAATCTTTAAAAAAGAAACTACTGACTATTTTATCTTTATCTTTATTCATTGTATTGGCTGGTAATTATAACGTTCTTGCAAAAATGGAAGAAAATGGAGAAAATTCAAATAATGCATGTGAAGTTTTAACATCGGAAGAACCAATGCTAAATAAAGAATATGTTAATGAAAATGGAGAAACAGTTCAACATTTTGAAGATAACACACAAGTTGTTTATCATGAGGACGGAACAATAACAGTGTATTCTCCATTCGGACCAAAGCCTGAAAATGAAGATATGAGAATGAATTGGATTGCAATTGGTAAGGCTATACTAAAATTTGTAGCAGGAGTCATTTCTGCTTGTTCTTCATATGATTATGTAACTGGGCATGATATTTGTAGAACTGTTTTGAGATATATCCCTAAACCAACAAAAACAGAATATTCTGTTGATGGACTCTACCATCCAGGAAGGATTCCAGGGTGTGAACCTAGCAATTCGTTACCATGCAACTCAGGGTATTGGGAATATAGAGTTTATTAAACATTATGAAAAAAAATTTTGCAATTATCTTTCTAAGTATCATATCAATACTTTATATTTTTGATATTACTTTATTTTCCGCTAATCGTTTTCTCCAGGTTATTATAGGTTTATTAATTTTATTAAGTTTATATATTTTAGCAAAAAAAAAATCTTAATTTTATATTAATCCAAGCAGAAAACTCATAAGTCTTTAGCTTATAGGGGTTCACAGTAAAATAGGGTCAAAAACTCATTGACAATATAACGTCCATATACAACCTGTTTTCTTGAGTTTACTCTAGCAATATTTTGCTAGAGTAAATTTACAATTGGACATTGAAAAAAAGTCAGAGACTTAGCAGAAGCTAAGTCTCTGACTTTTACTTTTGAAAAGTTCATGATATAATTCAAGTAGGCAAAGTTGCAAACAAAAGCCACGTTAAGAAGAACTGAACTAGTCACTCGGTTCTTCTTTTTTTTTACATAAAAAAAAGAGTGGGTAGTCAATCCACTCCGTTTGTGCTTTTGCTGCCTAGTCATTTCCGTCAAGCCACTTGCAAATGTAGTAGGCGACTACACTTGCTCCGACAGAAACTATAAAGTTGCAAACAAATTCCACGTTCTCACCTCCTTCGCGTTGGTGAGCCTAGGCAACAAAAAGATTATATCATAATTAAAAAACACTCCTAATAATTTTAAAAACACTGTTCATCACTTTATATGTTGGCCAGCCTAAAAAGCCTCCAATAAATACAAGCAAAAATCCAGCTGAAGCAAATGCTATCCACTTATTGATCCATACATTTTTAAAGTTGATCCAGAATTCTTTCTTTTTCAAATCTTCACTGATTCTATCAAACTCTTCCTTTTTGGATTCAATCGATCTATTTATGGTGCTTAATTTGTTTTCTTGATATTCTATGCGCTCTGAAAGCCGTTTGATTTGTTCCTTAAGAACAGTTTCCTGGTTTCTGTAGTTTAAATCAAGTTCTTTTCTTTTTGCCTCGTACAGCGCATTTAATGAGGTTGTATCCGTGATATTGTCGTTTAATTCAATGATTTGCTGATTCATTACCTGCTGGTTATGGGCAAACTTATCTAATCTGTCATTCAATCGTTCCTTCTCTTTTGCTGCAGCCACTTCATTTTGTGCGAATACAGAACGAATCAGTTGTCTCATTGCATCTTGATTAGAATCTAATTCTTGTTTTTTACAAGCAACTGTTTGTTCTAATTCATCCTTCTGCATCTGTATCTGGTACTGCTGATTGCTTGTTTGTTGTACCTGCTGCTTCAACCTATCCAGATTGCTTTTTTTAGATATCGATCTCATATCCTCTGCTCCTTTCTATCATTCTTTGATGTTCTTCAATCAGAGATGTAGCTTTATCTATACGTTCTTCAAAACTCAATCCTTTGATCTCCTTTCGATATTCCTCCTGTGTGAGGTCTTTATATGCTTCCGGTTCTAATACCTTTAGCTGACTTAACATCTCTTTTTGGCGCATATCTTGTTCTTCTATGTCATGTATCAGACTTAACTTGCTGTCTATCACTTCTGTAAATTCATGATCAAGATGATTTAGATCTTCAATCTGATTGCTTAGACTTTTAATTTCATCATCAAGTCTTTTATTTTCTTTAAACATGTCATTGAATCTATCTTTTATTCCATTCCAGGCCTTTGCAGCCTCATATTCTCTGCTTTTGCGTTTGATATATACTTTAAGATTTCGGAGGGTTTCCATGACCCAGTCTGCCATTTCATGCACTAACTCAATTGCTTTTGGCGTTATTTTCTTTTCTTCAGCATTTGCCTCTTTTACATTTTCCAGGACTTCTTGTTTAATAGAAATGTAATTTTTTAATTGTATCGGTTCTAATTCGATATGTTGTTTTACATTTTCGTTATATCGTTTAACTTCTGTATTCCACGCTTTTGCATTATCTAAATAATCTTTACTTGCTCCTTTGTATAACTTCTTCTGTGATAGATAGGGGTTATTTTTTATACCATCGTGTAAATCTAATTTGTAACCGTACTTATTTAAAGTGTCTTTGACTATCTTGTTTTTGTGATGTAACCACCAACGTTCAGTAAATTTCTTATCCTTTACTTTGAATATGTCCGTTTGGTATTTGATGTTACCCTCTTTATCTCGTTGGACTTCGCCCTTTTTATGAACCAATACAGCATTTTCACTATTTGCTTTCGCTAATTTATGCGTATCTTTGTCATGCCAAATATCTTTCTTGTAGACTTTAGGCTCGAGATCTATTTGGTTTTCACGCTCACTAAAAAGAATATGGACATGAAGATTCGTGCGATTGTGATTCCAATGAACTGCATATTCATAGTCCTTATTTTCGCCAACTATCTCATGAGCCAAGTCATCACAGACTTGCTCTAATCTTCGTTTATCTTCGGCCAGTTCATTCGGTAAAGCAATATGAACTTCAAGTGCCTCATTATTGGCAACATTCGATTTTTGATGTTCCTTTTCAAAAGAAGAATGTTCCTGCCATGAGTATTGCATTTCTATTTTTTGCAATACGATTTTTTCTTGTCGCTTCTCATCATTCAAATAATCAGAACGACCAACTACATTTGAAATTTTGGCTATTCTACCATAAACTGTTGCCATAAATTTCACTCCTTTCTAGCCGTCTGCAAGACCGCAAACCCTTACGGCGATAGCCTTAAGGTTGAGTTTGCGCTCTCAATCGGCGAGGCCTTATATTCTTATTGTAGCACATGTTTTACTGGTGAAAAAATATATATTTTCTTGTCTCCAGGTCTTTGACAAAATTGAACTACAACTATATAATTGTATTACAAGTAATACATAAAGGAGGATTTATTATGACTACAATTTCTTTAAGAGTTAATGACGATGAATCTAAATTAATTCATGACTATGTTTCTGTTAATCAGTTAAATATGAGCCAGTTTATTCGTGATGCTGTTCTGGATAAAATTGAGAATGATCTTGATCTTGATGAAGATCGTATCTTATATGCGTTTGAAAAAGCTAAACAAGAAAAGACATATGATCATACTGAAGTTTGGAAAATGCTTGGTGTCTAAATGTATAAAGTAGAATTTACTGAATCTGCAGTTAAACAGTTAAAAAAATTAGATAAGCAAACTGTTCGTGTTATAAAAAACTGGGTTATCAAAAATCTAGTCAATACTCCTGATCCTAGACTGCATGGAAAAGCTTTGAAAGGGAATCTAAAAGGTATTTGGAGATACAGGGTAGGAGATTATAGATTATTTGCATCAATTGAAGAAAAGATAATAACTATCAGCATTTTTGAAATCGGTCATAGAAGGGATATTTATAAAAAATAGGTTGTAATGAAATTTGTTACAACCTATTTTTTTATATTCCACCACTTATATACAGTTGGTTTGGTTAAACCTGTATCACGAATACAGTCTGCTTTTTTTCCTTCTGGATGTTCTAATCTCCACTTTTGAACTATATCTTTTTTAGGTTTTCTACCATTTCCAATTTTATTCCATGTTTTGTTTTGATTAATTTCATCTCGAATAAGATTCATCATTTTAACGTGATCTTTTTGTTTTCGTCCATTTCGTTTATTTCTTTCGATTCGAATATTCGTTAATTTCTCAATATCTTTTAACGGAAAAGTATTGTACCGTTCATCATAACACTCTAAAGCCGATTTAATATCTTCCTCGGTAAATGGTTCTTCTTCGTTTAAACCGTTTAAAAAAGGAATCAAATCTATTGCATCCTGCTTTATCTCATCTTTAGATAAACCGCATTTTATACCATAAATCACCAAAGTCATAATACAAAAATATCTGTGGCCATAGCTGGCTCCATTTTCTTCTTTTTTTATTTGTTGGATCCACCAGTCGTATAGATCACGTTTTACTGTCCAATAGCTTCTTATACCCTTTACAACCTTATTTTCGTACCATTCCGGATACTTTTCTTTTGCCTGATCCAGTGTTAATTTACTTTCCTTGAATAATTTTTTTTCATCAATCTCAATTTTAGTTGGTACAAAACGATTCAAATACTCTATATTAACTGGATGCTGGTTTATTCTATACACTTCAACTCTATCCAGTGGAGCATTCTTTTTACATTTGCCACCCAATATTCTAAAAGGCTGATTGATTCCTTGTTTTTGTACTTTTTCATCAACAGAAGTGTTTTTGTTCCACATTTTTTCGGTTAAAGAGTATTTGAATTCCTTTAATTGAAGCTTCAAATTAGGAAACAATGGTACTGGTTCTTCAAAAACATAATATAAATGTATCCCATGACCACTTAATGCCACGTAATTTGGTAATGGATAATAATCAAATTCCTTATTAAATGCAGCATAAAAGAAATTATTCAAACTCTTATCTGTAACACCATCAATATCAAATATCATTGCACACATTTTAGAAGCTCTATCCGATGTATATTTTGCCCCAAAATAAGTTAAACCATTCATTACACAAAAATCTGCATTCACAAGCTCATTTCGATAGATTTCTTCAAACTTATCTTCAAACATAATTCTGAAATGGCCATGATCTTCATTCTCATTCTTATAATAGGCAATTGGATTTGCTTTGAAACTTCCACTATCTTCATACTCCTTCTGAATGAATCCTTCTCCAATTCTAAAAATATCTTTATATACATCCAGTGGATCCATCTTCTCTCCACCATACCTCTTAATAACATCACTTAACATAGTTCTAAACACCTCTCTAAAACAAACATAAAAGAACATAAAAGAACAAAAAAGAATCAAAGGCCAAGAGGCCCCTCTAGGTCACGTTATATTATCAATGAATTTTTTTTACCTTTTTCACTAAAAATATAACACCGATTTTTGTCGGTGTCCAATCACGATTTTACTCTAGCTGTGCACAGAGAAATATATAATATTTATCTAAGAGTAAACAATTTGTGTGCTAGAGATTGCTTTATTTACGGGTTAATTTAGAATTCGATAATACTAAATGCCTTAATATTCTATCAATTTTTGGCCATTTCTCATCTTGAGCTTTAACTCTGAATAAATAGACGAACCAATTTAAATAAGATTCTAGATTCTTAATATCCATTCCAATAAATCTAAATAGATATCTACGAATCCATGAGCATAAATTGTTGATTAATGCCATATTTTTTAGATATTCTGGATTTTTTGTGTCGGCTATAAAAACACGAGAATCACAATTCAATTCGTTTAATAGTTCATTGTGGGATTTTTCCCCATCATGATAAACACATGATCCTTCTTTTATATGAGTTTTCATTGCTTTTTTGATTCGAGATGCGCTTGGTTTTCCATGACCACAAATTTTAACAACTATGTTTTTATAACAGTCAATTCCAGCAATTAAGCAAAGTTGATCTTTTGATAAACCACGTTTTTGTTTATATCCATCTTCGTGAAGAATTGAATAATCATAAATATAAAATTCATCAATCCAAACAGTGTCTTTTAAAACGATGTTTTCTTGATAATTATCTACAGTTGAAAAAATCTTTTTTCTCCACAACATGGCTGTTGGATGGGATATATAACATAGTTCTTCACACATAGCTAATGGTACATTAAATGTCATTAGTACCGTATATAAACAAATCTGATTAAAGTTTAACTTCATGGAATTAAAAATTGAATCAGAGAGTAGAGTGAACCTATGACCACAATTATTACATTCATATTTTTGACGTGGTACTTTTGTTTGAGTAACACCATCTTTATGAACTCTTATACTTCCACATGATGGGCAACATGCATTTCTACCATCTTTTATGGCAAGTTCTTCAATGGTGTTGGCTCCAAATTTTTCTTTGTTTATACGTTGGTTTACTGCAACCTGGAGCAAAGCAAATTCAGAATTCGACAAAGAAAAAACGAATTCTGAAATAGAATTCTTGTTGTACATATAGATATCCTCGCTCACATAAGCAACTATCCGATCGAGAATATCGCCAAATATTGAATCGAATAGCTGCTTATGTGTTTCAATATTGGCTCTTATATTATATACTCTGTAATTCTATTTTTCATTACAACTAGCACACGAATTGTTTACTCTTAGAAATATTTATAATTGAATTATAATTATATTTTAATTATAAATATATGTATAAAGAGGTGTTGTTCATGAAACTTAAAGACTTATTATTAGTTGCAGATTGCAACTATCATGTATTTTTTAAATCCGAGATTGCGAATATTTCCGGACTTCCATACGAAGAAATTCAAAAAGAACAGTTAAAAGATTATCTAGATATGACTGTATTACGTGTTGATCAGGAATGGAACATAACAATTGGATAGGAGAACGAACATGACAGATATTAGAATTGATAGACCAGAAGAAACTAAAACACAGACTAAGAAATATTATAAATCTAAATACTGTTTCAGTTTACATCTTCCAAAAGACCTGGAAGAAAAAGTAAAGGATGCTGCCGAATCCGAGGCACGTAACGTTACATCTTATATTACAAGTCTTATCTTAAAAGACTTGTAAGAAAAGGAGTTGTTAAAATAAAAAGGAGGACACCTATATTTTCATATAGGTGTCCTCAATATAATATCATTAAGTTAAGGACATTAGGCTTATTCCTTTCTTTTTTTTATGTAGCTATGAATAACTACTCCAATAAGTAATCCAACTATAAAAACCACTATAACTTTTTCATCCATTTTAATAGACCTTTCTTATCAAGAAATATAAAACAAACTAAATATAAATATCACTTATTTTTTTGAAATTTCCTTATTTCTTTTATATCATCTGTTCCTGTGAGCCTATTTTCCATTTCTCCTGATTTTATAAAAATAGCTGTAGGAACATATTCTAAATTAAATTTATCTTTACATTCATATTTCTGTTTACTATTAAGTTCATTAGTATCTATAACAAAAAATGACAAATTATTTTCTCCTGACACTTGATTAAATTTTTCTAAAAAAACTGGACAAGCTGGACAGTCGTCTCTTTCAAAGATTATATAAAATTCTTCATTTTTTTGTATTTTTTCTTGGAATTCTAAATAACTTATTTTTTCAAAATTTTCATTTATGTTTTTTTGACATCCTGATAATAATAGAAAAAACACTAATATCGAATTTAAAACAATAATTGATATTATATTTTTTTTAGCAAACAATTCTGTAACAGAAAATCCTGACAAAATACTTAAAGCATTAATTTTCTTCATAAAAATCACTTAATAAAATTAAATATTTTTTATTATAACGAGAGTTTACATAGATAATTTCTACCTGATGGTGCCAATACACATTCATTTCCATCACTTGTTTTATATGATTGAACACTAGAAGCGGCTAGACTTAACAACATTACTGTTACAACCACAGCACCAACTGGATGTGCTGCAACTACAGATGCAATAGCTTTTATTGCCACGTAAGCCAATTCTGCCCCATAATATCCTGTAACATATTTAACTGCTCCATCCATAAAATAACCTATTAAAGTCCCAGCAACAAATACTGCAACACTTTCACGTGATCTTTCTCCATCAATATATACTCCATCATGAGTAATAATTACTTCTTTTCCTTCCAATTTTGTGCCTACTAAATTTTCTGGTCGTTCTTTATATGCATCTTTAGATAAGATAATATTATCTTCAGCAAATGTATGAGTAATTTTCATATCATTTATTGATTCACGTTCATTGGCTTGTATTGAAAGAGTTCCTGTAAAAGCCATTAATAATGCTAATAAAATTGAAACTATCTTTTTCATAAAATTACCTTCTTTCTATTTTTTATACTAGTTTCATCTCCTATCAATTGTAAAAATAATTAGAATGTCCATTGGTATCAAAGCTCCTTTTTCATTCTTTATGTATCTTTATGTAGAAATTTTAACAAGTATAAATTTAAAAACATAGTCTATTAGTGCTCTAAAATACATGATATAATTTAAAGGTAGTCAATAAGTACGTGTCCTCGTACTTAGCGCATGCTAAATCTCGGATGTTTACTTTTGAAAAGTTCATGATATAATTCAAGTAGGTAAATTTGGTGGCAACACTAAAAGAAAAGAGAGGACTGCAGTCCAATGTCATTAAGTTAAGAGATGACGAACCATCCGGATACTATTGTCTGGATGGTATTTTTATTTGAAGGCACGACGAAAATTGTAGTATTGCTACTACATTTTAAAAAATATATAATATTAGTTGTTAATCATATCGATAGTTAAAAGATACCGGTGATTTGGCTTTTACTTTCCGTTCATTCTGGCGATTAGGACGGATTGGCAGTATTTCTTTAGCTATCAGTGATTCAATATTAGGTGGATTCTTTCCACCTTTTTCTTTTAGGTAGTTACGTATTATATGAAAAGCACGTACATAATTTAATTGATACTCGTATTTTCTGTCTTTTTCTTTGATTTTTATATTATTACTTACTCTGCTGCAGAAATTATATAGAACCAGCTTTGCATAGATTTCCTGCTCTATAAACATTCTTTTCTTTGAATGCAATGTATTTAAATCTAGATGATATTTCAATTCACGATAACTTGTTTCAATCTCCCAACGAAGGTGGTACAGTTCTTTAATATCTTGTATATTGAATTCGGATTCATCTAAATTTGTAATAATACTTTCGTAGGTATCATCACTAATTTTGAAACGTACCACACGACATTCAAAATCAAAATAAGGGCTTCCGTCAAAAAAATCAAATCTCTGATTCTTAGGGACAAACTTATATATTTCAGGATAAGCTTTTATTTCATTCGTTTGTTTTGTGGTCAAGGTACGACGGACATGCATATCAAATTCTGTATCTGGAAAAGGACCAAAACTACGCAGTACGCTTGTTCTAGAATGAATATCCTTTACCCTGATCAAATACTTATGGTTCTTCATACCTACTTTCACAAAAGAATTGATAGATTCATAGCCTCTGTCCGCGATGAAAATAGCTTTAGGACCATCATATCTATCCACTATTTCATTGAATGCACCATTTTCATTCATTACGGCATTTCCTTGAAGAACAATATCATCATAAGTACATTCCAATAGATCATAGCTTGTATTCAGATGATAGGCGGAGAAAGGTTTATTCGAATTATTAGCCTTATAAAAAGTGGTTTTAGTATCTTTGATAGCACTGCTGATAGGCAGAACAGAACCATCAACAGCGAGAAGGCGATAGCCTTTGTGAAGCTTGATTTTCTGTGTTCGTTCATTGAACATATTGAATAATGTATGGAATGCATCAGGGCGAATCTTACTACGTGCTTGTACAAATGAAGAAGCTGTAGGTGTATCAAGTTTATATCCAAACAATTTAAACATTTCATCTTTTAAAGATCCGGACTCTAATAAAAGCACATTGAAAAGAGTGCTTCCAAAAAGATGTTTTCTTTTTCGGGTAAAATCCTTATTTGAATCAACAACAAATAGAGAAGAAGAATCATTCATAGTTTTGATGCAGAATTTTAACTGCTTTTTTAACGATTTATAATTGTTCATAAGTACCTCCAAAAACATATACCTATAAACAATTGGCCTATTATCAGAAATGATAATAGGCCACACATTTCAACCTGTATGTCAACAAAAAAATTCAAATTTTCTACAAAAAAAGAGGAGCACATTTTTTGTGTTCCCCTCAAAGATGCCATTTCTTAACTTAATGACATTGGGCAATCGCCTTCTCTTTTTTTGCGACAGATAATATTTTATAATGACACTGATTTTCTTCACACGACTCACTTAGAATTGTTTCTAAATCGTGATGCTGAATCATTTTCATCCCAACATTTAATGCTAAAGAAGTAGAGATATTATTGATTACACCCACATTCATCGTGTCACTAATTACATCTCCAATCTCTTCTAAAGATCCCATATCCACTAATAAGATAATGTTCTTTAAATGCATGTTATTGTCGATATATTCATTTAATTTTTTAGTAATTTCTTCCACTGGCGTATCTAGCGGCATGTCGATCGCTTCAAAAATATAATGATTCAACAATGAGTTTGCTGCATCCGCAATTGAAGAAGCCGTTGAATATCCATGACTCAAAATAATGCCCATGGTATCTTGACCTTGAAGTTCTTTGTTGTACATACGAATATTCAGCATCAAGAAAATCTTATTCATATTTGACAAACTAACATTCGTAGCTGTTTTTATTTGCTTAATAATCTGATCTGCAATAATCGACTCATTCATCATCATGTCTGACATTGTTTGTAAACATTCTTGAATATCTTTTGAATAATTCGATTCCCATTGATTCAATAAAGAAGTATTTCTACCTGTTGAAATAATCATACGCGTTAATACATACGCACAATTTACTGGAAGAATGATGTTTTTCGCATTTTTAACTATATTCAATACATCCATCACTAAACTATTCATCGCATCAATACGAGCATCATGATATGACTGTTCAAACACTAAAACATCATAATAATGACGGACTGCATCTTGACCAATCTCTAAAAATCTAGCTTGTGAATTCACTTTGTTTTTCAAATCCACATATGCATTCAAAAGCTGTTCCCACATTTGAATCATCTTTTCACCTAATTCATGTTTTTCAAATGAATCGATACGCACAAATGTAGCTTCTTCTTTTTCATATTTATCCACACTCATCTGTTCAAGAAGATGTGTCGGTAAGTGATAAATTCTTACTTCCATTTCCTCTTCATGAATGGTTTCACTAAACGCATTGGCACAAATAGCCTTGATAGATTTTTGAAGATCACTTATATTTCCTTGAAATTGGTGATTTACTAAGAAATTACACAACTTCTCTGAAATTAATATTTTTCTTTTTAACCGCTCTTGTTCCTCTTGGAAAAAATGAACAACTAACCGTGTACGCTCATCTTCACTACGTTCTTGTAAACTAGGAATATGACAGATCACTGGTATATTGATTAACAAATTTTCATTTAATGAAATTCTTGGTTCATTTTCAATACAAAGAACAAGCCTTACTTTTGATTGAACACGAACATATTCATTGCCCTCTCGACAAAAGTATCCATAACGAAGGAAGTCTGCAATTTTTTCTTGAGCTTGATCCGACAAATATTGTGCATCTTGTATACACAACATTTTCCCATCTGAATTTTCCAAGATTCCCTTCTTTACTTCACCATTATGTTCATATCCAAACAGATCTTCCATTTGAGCTGTTCGCTCTTCATGTAAAGAAACCTTTTTTACATCTAAAACAATATGACCTTTTTCATTCAAATGATTCTGGCAAAACTCTTTCATGCAGCTTACCAAGTACATCTTTCCTGTTCCACGCTCTCCATATAGAATAATTGGAAGTCCATCTGGATATAATAATGCAGATTTTATCTGAGAAATCGGATAACTTAAGCTGCCATCATACCCGACTGATTTTTGGAAATCCTTCAAATCTGGAGAACTATATTTTAATTCCTGCATTAATTCATGAATTGAAATATATTCATTTTGTTTTAGAACAACATGATAAATTTGTTCTAAAGCATTTTTCGACAAATAATAAACAGGTCTTGAACTGATTTTCACAACCAAATCATCTTTTACTAACTCATTTAAATATTGAGAAGTTAAAGAACGCGAAATATTTAATTCTTTACTAATTGTTATTGTTGTGAAATTTGAAAAACGATCTAATTGAAAATGTTGCGACATTTTTTGAAGATAGTTATAAATCTGTTGTTTTGACGTTAACTGATTCATTTTACACCTCCTAACAAATATCGCCTGTCGACGATATCATTTTATTAAGAAATCAATTTTTAGTCTGTAGTTCCAAATAAAAAAGACACTATTCGGTAAATTTTAAGTAAAATCGACACTTTCGACATCTACTTTCGATTACTGTTAAGCCCTTTCATTTTTAATTGTATCTGCATTCGACACTAAATTGCAAAAATTCTCTATTGTGTCTAATTGCACGACATTTACTTTTTTACGATAGAAAAAGAGCAAAAATTGATGATTTCTGCTCTATAATTCACCTTATCTTTAACGATTTGACTTTTTGATCCACCCTTTTGTACTCATAAGCTTATCTGGGAATGTTTTAAAATCTTTTAATTTCCAAGTCCAGTTTTTATTCGACACTGTTCCTGGTGTATTGATTCGTGCCTCTTCTTTAAATCCACAAATATCCCAAATCGGCAATATGACAGTATCTGCATCCGTGTCTAGAGCATATTGACAAAGCATTTCATTAAAAGAACGACTTGAATATCCCTGATTTTTAAAGAATCGACGCAAACTAATACGCTTATTTGAATCATATGTATGATAATCTTCATTACATGTCGCATTATCATGTGTACCTGTATATAACACAGAATTTTTCTTTGCCTTTTTCTTTAATTGCTTAGTTTCCATTCTAAACAATAAAACATCCATGCCAGGTATACCATAATCATCTTCAAGTTCAATCACTTCTGGACGAATCAATCCTAAATCTTCAGCCACCAAAACAATATCTGGACACGCTTTTAAAATCGCATCCATCAATTTATGAGCTGGTCCTAAGATCCATTTTCCTTCAATAGCTGTTGGACAAGATTCTGGTATCTTCCAATATGTATCAACAGCTCTAAAAT
>ENA-OQNO01001667-OQNO01001667.1-human-gut-metagenome-genome-assembly--contig:-NODE-1667-length-14310-cov-3.137277_pt1 | contig 14310 bp, 16 predicted proteins | sample MGYA00242629_ERZ504880 | MGnify/ENA primary metagenome ERZ504880 (study PRJEB26092, sample SAMD00036377) | human gut metagenome | host: Homo sapiens | study: EMG produced TPA metagenomics assembly of... | reverse complement strand
GGGTCTGATATTTCGAACTGTTCATCGCCTTTTGCCTCTTCTCCATGTCCTCCAACGCTTACCTTTACCCCCGCTGATATCTTAGTGGCGCACATACCAATGACATGATCCCGAAATCCCTCTCTTTCCCTTGTGGAAATGGTTATCCCCGCAAACGGCATGAAGAGGCGGTATGCCAGCATGACCTGGAGCAATTGAGTTTCGTGAACATCTTTAGAATTGATCTTATCATTATTAATAATTGGGCGTAGCCTTGGCGGAGAAAAGGCAATTTCCGCATGGGGATATTTCTGCTGAACCAGATAGGCATGCATTCCGGTTGCAAACGCATCCTTACGAAAATCGTCCAAGCCCAAAAGGGCTCCAAATGCTACGGATCGCATTCCTCCTTTTAGGGCTCTTTCCTGAGCATTAAAGCGATAAGGATAAATACGCTTGGGTCCGCTTAGATGGAGCCTCTCATACCTGACGGGATTGTAGGTCTCCTGATAAACACAGACGTAATCTGCACCGCATTTATGCAGATATTCGTACTCATCCGTATTCAATGGGTAAATTTCAACTCCCACTAAAGCAAAATACCTTGCCGCTATCCTGACTGCCTCTCCGATATAAGCAACATCGGACGCCTTTCTGGATTCTCCTGTTAACAGCAAAATATCCTGTAAACCGGTGGATGCAATATTCTTTAATTCCGCTTCTATTTCTTCCATGGAAAGTTTTCCCCGGAGAATACGGTTTTTACAATTATAACCACAGTAAATACAGTTATTTTCACAATAATTTGCAATATACAATGGAGTAAAAAGTGAAACCGCATTGCCAAAATGCTTTCTCGTCTCCGCCTTCGCTTTTCTCGCCATCTCCTCTAAAAAAGGTTCTGCTGCCGGAGAAAGGAGTGCAGCAAAATCTTCGGGAATCAGGCTCTCCTTTGCCAGCGCCAGTTTTACATCTTTTGCGGTGTATGCTTCATAATCATATGTATTTACCTTATCCAGGACTTTATCCATAATATCGGATTGAACAGCTTCCATTCCCGGCTGGTATTCCATATGGTTTGTTTCTTCCGTGATAAACCTGCCGGATTTCATACCGGAGAACTCTGCTTTGGGATACTCCGGTTTCTTTTCATTTTCTGTACTCATTTTTATATACCTGTTATCTAGTACAACATTTCTTAAATAATTAAGTAATCCACACATGTTATTCGTATCAGGGGATTTGAACCATTCTACAAGTGTATCGGGCTACATCAAAGAATAGTTTGGATTTCCTGGTGCAGATAGCCGAAGTGTTTACTAGATTATTTATGTAATGATGTAGTAGTTTCCTTTCTTACATTCGAAATCTTAATATTGCAAACTGCCGGGGCATTCATTTTGATAAAGTTTTTCAAACGCTCTCTGACACCACGATTTTCAGACACGCTCTAATCCTCTAAAAATCCGGTCAAGGGGCTGGATGCCTCCGCCCTTTGTTCCAATACCCTGCCTGGTCCTGCCAGATATGCCATTCTTCCTGAGATTACAGCCAGCTTAAATGCTGCCGCCATCTGTGCCACATCGCCTGCCGTTGCGATCGCCGTATTTGCCATTATGGCGTCTACACCCATCTCCATTGCTTCACATGCCTGGGAAGGCCTTCCGATACCGGCGTCTACGATGATTGGCAGGTCTATTTCTTCTACCAGCATTTTAATAAATTCCCTGGTACACAGTCCTTTGTTGCTTCCAATGGGTGCTCCCAGAGGCATAATTGCCGCTGCTCCGGCATTTGCCATATCTCTGGCTGCATTTAAATCCGGATACATATAAGGCATTACAATAAATCCTTCTTTTGCCAGTATCTCCGTTGCTTTGACTGTCTCATAATTATCGGGGAGGAGATATTTGGAATCGTGCACCACTTCGATTTTCACAAAGTCTCCGCATCCGATTTCCCTTGCAAGGCGTGCGATACGGACAGCTTCATCTGCCGTTCTGGCACCGGAGGTATTCGGCAGCAATGTTATGCCTTCCGGCATGTAGTCCAGTATGTTTTCTTCCCCTCCTACATTCGCACGGCGAAGTGCCAGCGTTGCCATTTCCACACCACCGTTTTGAATCACTGCATTGGTCATCTCCAATGAAAACTTGCCTGAGCCCAGAATAAATCTGGAATTGAAGGCATGACCGCCTATTACTAATTTATCTTCCATTTTCTGTAACCTTATCCTTTCGAAACATTTGTAATTGCATGGTTCTGCAGAATTGCTCTGCAGATTCCCCATTGAGGTTGAAACCGTAGGTTTCTCTATACCTCCGTGATCCCAAGTATCAGACGAAGCACCATATTCGCCTGATGCCCGGCGCACACCTGGACTCTGGGTGCCATCAGTCCTCTTCCTTCTTTTGCTTCATTTTCCATATCTCCGCATACATAGAGCCTTGACATCTTGCGCACGGTCTTGATTTCATTGGCACTGTCATATCCAGCCATCCCGGATGCAGAAACTATCCTGGATCCAGGTAGTTCCATCAATACAGCATTGACCAGGGCTGCCTTGGCTTCCGGGCGGTCAAATGCTTCGCATATGATGGGATATTCCCCGAAGATAGCAGCCGCATTCTCTGCGGTTACTCTTCTGTCAATTGTCTCCACATGGATGAAAGGATTGATCTGGGCAATCTGTTCTTTTAATGCCTCTGTTTTCTTCTTACCCAGATGGGAAACCAGATAGTTCTGGCGGTTTAAGTTACTCGGCTCTACTACATCAAAATCAACCAGTAAAAGCTTTCCAACCCCTGTCCTCGCAAGCATTACCGCTATATGGGAACCCAGACCGCCAAGTCCGGCAACTGCAACACGGGCATTGTTTACTTTTTCCCAGACGCCGGGAGTGTGCCTGGATGCCATCATTGCCTCTAGCTCTTCTTGCCCCGGCATCACACCTCTATGTATAAAAAACACCTCATCCATTTCATTCAATGTTCTTATCCCACTGAGCAATTCCTCTATGGGAACAGAAAACCCATTTAAAATTACGATATCCTCTTCTTTGCCGTACTGTCCTTTTAATTCCGCCAGGGTATTGCACCGGATACTGGTAATCTTTCCATTTAATCTGATCTGCATTGCTCATCCTCCGCCTACGAAACTGACGATCTCCAGGCAGTCTGCATCGTTTAAAACAACGCCTGCAAATTTTCCTTTCGGCACGATTTCTCCATTTAACTCTACTGCGATTCTGGAAAGATTATAATTCTTTTCTATGAGAAATTCTTCCAGTGTTTTAGTTTTTAGAAGTTCTGCTGTCTGTCCATTTATTTTCATAATTTATCCCATCCTGTTCCTTTATTCCCACTTCAACGGGTAAACGGGCATTCCTATATATAAATTCTTATTTTTCCGTACAGAATTCTACTTTTTTGCCTTCCAGAATCATATTGGTGGTTCGCACTGCACACATTTTCCCACACATGGAGCAGGTATGGCGGTCTGCCGGCGGCGTGCTCTCAAAATATTCTTTTGCCTTTTTACCATCAATGGCTATGTCAAACATTTCATCCCAGTCCATCCTATGTCTTGCTTCAGCCATACGGTTATCAATGTCTCTGGCTCCTTTGATCCCTTTGGCAATATCTGCTGCATGGGCTGCGATCTTGCTGGCTACGATACCTTCTCGTACGTCACTCACATCCGGCAGGCGCAGGTGTTCCGCCGGTGTAACATAGCAGAGAAAATCGGCGCCGTTTGCAGCCGCAATTGCCCCTCCGATTGCAGATGTAATATGGTCATAGCCCGGTGCAATATCCGTTACCAGGGGCCCCAGAACATAGAAGGGTGCATTGTGGCAGATTCTCTTTTCCATTTTCATATTTGCAGCAATTTCGTCCATTGCCATATGTCCCGGTCCCTCTACCAGTACCTGTACATCCTTTTCCCATGCCCGTTTGGTCAGGCTGCCGATTTCGATTAACTCTGCAATCTGTCCCGCATCTGAACTATCCGCAATACATCCCGGACGCAAGGCATCCCCAATACTGATTGTCACATCATGTTCCCTCAGAAGTTCCAGCACTTCATCATAGTATTCAAAGAATGGATTTTCGTTTCCTGTCATTTCCATCCAGGCGAATAACAGGGAACCTCCTCTGGAAACAATATTCATTTTCCGACCTGCCCTGCGGAAGCTCTCCACCGCTCTGCGGTTTAATCCGGCATGGATGGTAACAAAATCAACGCCTTCTCTTGCATGAGCTTCTACCACTCTTAAAAAATCCTTTGCCGTGATCTCTAATAAATCTTTCTCTAAATAACCAATGGCATCATACATGGGAACCGAGCCAATCATTGCCGGAGACATCTCAATTAATTTTTCACGAAAATCATGTGTTTTCCCATAGTTACTCAGATCCATGATTGCCTCTGCTCCAAAATCAATTGCCATCTGCACCTTTTTCAATTCCCGGTCATAATCTTTGCTGTCCCCGGAGATTCCCAGATTTACGTTTATCTTGGTGCGAAGTCCGCTTCCGATGCCTTCCGGTGATAGGGAGGTGTGGTGTACATTAGCCGGAATTGCTATCTGCCCGGATGCCACCAGTTCCATTAATTTTTCAACCTCCATGTTTTCTTTTTGGGATACGATCTCCATCTGGGGTGTTACAATACCTTTCTTTGCTGCTTCCATCTGCGTGTAATATGCGCGCATTTGCTGTTCCTCCTATTTGTTTGTATTAATGAATAGCAAATGCCTGGTTTATTCCCGCGAGCGTCAAAAAAGACAGGTAATTGCTTACCTGCCAGTTCACTCTTATTTTCATAAAAAAATGTTCACTAAAAAGTGAACATCCAACTATTACTCATCGAATGCTCCCTACCACAGTGTTAACTGTCAGGTTCAAAGGGTTAGATATGTACATATCAATCTCAACTATTATTAGTTCCCCTGCATAGCTATTCAGTTAGTGTTATTATAGGCGTGCGGGTTCCAAAAGTCAATAGGCGATGTGAAGGAGTTTGGCACGCCGGCATTTACGAAAATCAGAAAGAGCTATCTCCAGAATCCCGGAATAGCTCTTTCTCTTCTATATTACCACTTTCCTTTTTTCTTCATAAAATACAGGAATCCACCTGCCAGTAACAGAAATCCCGCAAATGCACTGCCGAGTATCAGCGGCATATTTGTTGAAGACAAATCTTCTGACGGCTTATCTGCCAAAGGAACTTCGCCGTCGGTAATTTCTTCGGTTGCCTGAACTGTCTCCGGCTCATTTACGCCATCTGTACTGCCGGTTCCTTCTGGCTGATCCGCCAGGGGAACTTCTTCATCGGGAATATTTACATTGTTCTCATTTTGATCTGGTGCAGGATTTGCATTGTTTTGGTTTTGATTCTGATCCTGATTTTGGTTTTGGTTTTGATTCTGATTCTGATTCTGTGTGGTATTATTAGCTGCCGGTGCGGTATTGTCTGCAGCTGCATTATTATCAGCCGGTGTGGTTGTGCCCCCCGGTACTGTGACAGTCTCATTTACAGTTGTCGACGGTCCCTGCTCATAAGTCGTATTGGTTATGGTGTCGCCCGGTATCTGCACCACCTGGGTAGTTGGCTGTTGGGTACTGGTGTAGTTAAATCTTATTTCATTTCCGGCACTGTCTGCAGTCAGGGTCAGCTGTTTTACATAAGAATCATAGGCATAGCCCTGTATCGTCTTTGCCGTATAGGTGATTTTGTCGTTTACATTTCCCATGGTAATTACCGGTGTCGCAACATCTTCACCGCTTTGGGCATCCACGAATCGGATTGCATATTCCACAGAATCGGTTAGTGCACCGTAATCTACTACATAGTCTCCGTTTTCCGTGACTGTTTCCTGGGTTGGGCGCCAATCTGTCTTCACATAATACTTCCCCTTATGGGCATCGTCAAATATCAGATCTGACGCATCCGGTGCTGCCGGGCAGGGAGCCCCTGCAGTTACAGTAATTTTGATACTTCCGGTGGCTTCACTGAGAGACACCCGCTCTTCGCCGTATGCAGCTACATAACCGGTATATAATTGATCACTGAACCTTGCAATTTTGCCGGGACGATAGGTAACTGTATAGGTATTTTCTGAGGCAGTATTATCTGTTGCCGCATTATCTGAAGCTGTACTATCTGGTGCTGTATTTGCTTCTGCGGCCTTTACCTGAATGGTCATGGCTGCTGCCAGCATGCAGATACTAAGACAGCAAACTACTCCCATTCGATATATATTTTTTAAGATACTCATAATAATCCCTCCGCCCTTTTCACCCAGGTATGCATCTGCTGCCGCAGGTTTTCCCGGTTTTCGATCAGGTAATATGTCAATTTCTTTGCTTCTGAGATAATTATAGCAGACTGCTGCTTTCATCATCTCTTTCGTGAAGCTCTTTTTTGATTTTTTTACTTTGCGGCGAAATGATCATGCTTTTCTTTTTTCTTTTTGCCATATACAGCCGCCAGGATTACGATTAGAAGAGAGGCTCCTGCTGCCATAAGCCAGAATCCAACCGGGGTGTCATCTCCGGTTTTTACCTGTCTCACTACCTTGTTTACCGGTCCGGGTGTGGTAACTTTATTCGTGACTATTTTATCAGCCTGCTTTTCCGTTACAATCTCGGTCTGAGGCGGAGCATCGTCATAGCCTGCGCGAAACTCAAACTGAAATGTTCCGTCTGCCGCCTGATAGTCATTGGTATGGGATTCCCCGTCCAGGAAAACCGTCATTTTTAGGGTTGCCGTCTTTGATGGCTTTAATTTCACAAGCATCAGCCATTCCTGTAAGCTTCCGTTCATATCCTTCAAACCGTTTTCGTCTGCTCCGATTCTGGCTGTCCCATCGGATTCATTTCCGCCGTATATGGTTTCTGTCTTGCCATCCTGGGTGATGGTAAGGCTGATCTGATAGGCCGCTTCGCTTGCTTTTTTTGCATCTTCAAAAGCCTTTAGCACTTCCGTCCGCATAAAGAAATCAATACTTTTATTCGACGTATTTTTCAACAGGATTTCCTGAACCCGCTCTTCGCCGGGCTGCATATCATTAAACTTTGTTCCGAAATTATCTGTATCATCGTAATTGTATTTGATATCTTCGCTGCCATCGAAGGTTACCGTCGGTGTCTCTTCTGCCCCATATGCAATTGTGGAGAGACTAAGCAAAAGTGCCAGCATCATTCCAAAAGCTATTATTTTCTTCTTCATGGCAACCTCCCTGTTTTACTCTTCAATCTTCGTAATGTAACCCTGATCATCTATGGTGGCAAGTACGCCCCATTCCGACATAATTGCATCCTGCCCCGCCAGAATCTGCACTGCATCTGCCTGCATTTTCAGTTCTATCCCCAGGTCCGCATAATCATTTTGCAGGTCTTGGGATATCTGAATCAGATCCATAAATATTTTTGAATTTTCTCCCGGTGCCAGTGGTTTCGTATAATATAACACCATTTGCTCATTGTCTTCCTTCTGAAGAATCCAACGGGCTTTGTCACCAGAGTTATCTTTATCCTGAACTGCCGGTATTTTAATTTTTTCGGCAATTTTATTTCCATCTTTTATAAATTCGCTGCCCTTGAAACTGCCCCAATATTTTGATATGGTTATTCTTGTATATAAATCTGTGTTTTGTGTATTGGTAATACATACTTCTTTTTGAATTTCTGCGCCCGGCAAGATCTCCTTCACATATACGGTACCATTTGGAATCTGCGTATAAATGTCTTTCCCCAAACCGTCTTTCCCGACCTCATTGAACTGAATACCGAGATTTTTCGTATTAATCTGCTGTTTTACCCGCTGCCCGGTTGCCTGGAAATACGCCAGGGACCCGCCGATTAATGTTGCCGTAACAAGAGCGGCTGCCACGCCCATGAGTATTAACTTTTTCTTCACTTCGCACGCTCCTTTGACTTTATCTTATCTGCAGTTACCCACAGCACAAACGCCATTACAAATGCTGCCATACAGGTGATTGCGCCTGACCAGGAATTCAGATAGAAAGATATGGTACCCAGGACCGGAATACCAAACACTACTTTTCCGATGACTCTGGAAAAATCAACGGGTGTGGTATCTTCCGATTCATTGGCATCTCCTTTTGTTCTGAACTGCTGCTTTTCTTCTTCAATTCCAACTACGCGGTGAGTAGCCACCAGTCTGGTATCTGTTCCCATTTGAAAGGTAATTGGATCACCTGTTTTTATCTCATCAAACGCTGCTTCTTTTACATAAACCGCCGAACCTGCTGGATATTCCGGTTCCATACTCTCTGTTAAAATCCCGTAAATATGATATCCAAACAGTTTTGGCAGCGTTAATGGTATGGCTATGAGGATGACGCCTGTCATCAAAAGAATTCCGATTCCGTTTAAAAGCTTTGGCAGCATCCTCTGACCTCCCGTTGTTATGTGAACCTCTTTATTTCTTATAAACTTCTGCTTCTACTTCCTTACCCTCTGTATTTAGCCATGAACAGGATATAATTTTTCCGTTCTCTCTTTCATATGAGGGAGTAAAATGATCTGCCTGAATCGCTTCTGCCTTTATATCCACGACAACCTGTGTGTCATTCATTTCGTTCTGCCACCTGCCCGGCAATTCTACTTCACTGAATAACTGCAGCGTCTGCCCCGGACTCACGATTCCTGCGTCCTCTCCTCCCACATCATAGCAATACCAGATATTTTCCGCTTTATCATCCGGGACAATGACCCAGTCTTCTGACACATTTATATCGGCAATGGTTAATGGCGGTTCTGCTGCCGCCGGATTGGTAATCGTTACTACTGCACGGATATAGCAGGCAAGTGAATCCTGTTCCACCGTAATCTTTGGCATCTTCGAGATCACATCTCCCGGCATCAGGTTTGTGGGGTCCTGATAAGGAACAGCCGGACCATCCGGATTAGAGGGGTCCTTCATTTCTTCCGTCAGACTGATATCAACGTGCCCCATAGAAAGTATATTGGAAGCAGATTGGCTGTCTGTAAAATAAGCGAAAGTCGCACCTACTCCTGCCAACAGAATAATTGCTGCCAGACTGGCGATCTTTACGATGTTTTTCTTTTTCATGAGCCTTAATCTCCTTTTTTACTTTTCCATTCTATTGGCACATAGATGCCAGATGTGTTAACAGTTCCTGGAATTCTGCCGGAATCATTTCTGTTCCTGCCGCCCAGTCGCTCTGTATTGCTTTAGCCGATGCCTGAAGGGACTTTGCAGTAATATTCAGATGATAGGAAGCGTTGTCATATCCTTTTTCTGATGTCTCGAACGCAAATGTCTTGACACTTTCACCTTTTTCTTTATCGTAATAAGCGGTCTGACTTGTTTTTGACACGGTGCTGTTAAGCGCGGGATTCATGGTTACGCTTTGCAGAAGATACGGAGTGGAATCTCCCGGTTTTATAATTCCCATATAGATAAACTGGTAAACGCAGGTCTGGGGATTGTAGGAATATACCCATTTTCCTTCATAATCCGCCGGATCAGTCCCTGGGGTATATTTTACTACTTCCGTACCGAACTTTTTAATTCCGACTTCTTTATAGGAAGTAATGGTTTCCCCCTCTTTTATTACACCGAAGATCACAGGGAGTTCTTCACCGGCTTTTGCTGCTAATATGTCTTCCAGCTGTTTTGTCTCATCATTATATTTCTTAAGGTAGACGTCTTCTCTTCGTACACAGCTTTCATCAAATCTGGCTGTAACCACCATATCGACCGTTCCGGTGTTATCTACTTTTACCTTCTTATCAATCTCAGTTCCGGGCTTCCAGTCACTGGGCGGATCGAATTCTTCATTTAAAACCGTATCGAATTTGCCCATGGCAAATGTATTTTTAGCGGATTCCTGATCGCTGAAATATGCGATCGTTCCTCCTACCAAGAATACACATAATACAGCAATCAGGGAAACCAGTTTTTTACTGTTTCTCTTCATTCACTTCAGCCCTTTCTTTTTCCCTCTTTTTCTTCGGGAAGAGACTGTCTAATAAAACACTAATTACAATTATCGCTGCCATAACAACAATGACCGGGATATTTTTCCCCAGGGAAATAAAATATCCTGCGTAGGGAATTGTTAATTTTGATGCCTTTCCCACTATATCTGAGAATTCCACTGGATTTGCATCTTCTGTGGAATTTGCATCGCCTTTTGTCACAAAGGTTGCACTCAAATCATTTCTTTTGACTACCCGGTGAGTTACCAATGCATGATCGCCAGCCTTAAATGTGACAGCATCTCCTTCCTGGATATCTGCAAAGGAAGTACTCTTATAATAAATGACACTGCCTACATGGTAGGTAGGCTCCATACTGCCGCTGAGGACGACAACCGGTTTATAGCCTGCCACCATAGGTGCTACAATGAGAATGTAGCAGAAAATTGCAATGTAGACAATCCAGGATAGGATGTTGAATAGATTTTTTAGTATTTTCATTCAAGTACGTCCTTTTACTTTTAGTCAGTGTTATTATTTTCCTGGATATGTTAACCAGCCGGATGCGTCAGCTGCCTGTGCATCTGCCTGAACAAACTGTGTTTTGATCGACAGTGTGTAGTTATCAGAAGCGTACCCTTTTAAGATACTGTCTAACTGCTTTAAGGCATTGGTATATACATCTTTGCCTTTTACCTGATCCTCGGGAAGTTTCGCTAAAGCATCCTTTAGTTCTCCGGTATACGATGTCCATGATTCATCAAAAGCTGGCTCTTCTGCATCTTTTTCTACAATTTTGTAGTAAGTTGATTCACTATATTTACCCATATCCGTATTGTTACATAAGGTTACAGAATCCATTAAAGAGTTCGTTGTTTCTCCTTTACCAAGGGTTTCTTTGTAGTAATACCAGCCGTCGGATCCTTTTGTCCAGTCTGCAGCATCTATATTTTTATAAACAACGGAGCCGTCACCTGCTGTCTTACCATCCGTTGCATCTAACTGCAGACTATCGTTTACGGAACCTGGAAGGAACTGATCACTTTCTGAGCCAATCACAACTCCTGCATTTGCCCATTCTTCATCAAACCTTACTCTTACCCATACATCACCCTCGCCGGTGTTTTTAGCCGTTACTGATTTATCTACTTCTGCGCCTGGTTTCCAGTCACCGCCGTCCGTAGGATTAAATTTTTCCACTGTGGTACCTTCAAATGATGTGGTACTGAAAGGGTTGTCGATGGTTGTTGTCTGATTAAAATATGCCCATGTTCCTCCAACTACTGCTACTGCTAATATTCCAAGACCTGCTATAATTTTTTTATTTTTCATCTCTGATATCCTCCTGAGTTTTAATTTGCATTCATATTTAAATATAAATTTAATTTTTTTATTGGAAATTAAATTTGAAATTTAATTGAATTCTAAAATGTCTATTTTTTTAATACTTGCTTTCCATGAAGTTATAAAATATTATTTGTAATAATACTTAACTATGGAATTATTCTCCATCCACTAAATTCCAGTTGTTTAAGCAATCCTGAGGAACTGAAGCACCAAATACTTCTGTTACTGCGCCTGTTGTTGCCTGAACGGTCTGAGCAGTTACTTTTAATGTATAATCTGCATTGCTGTAACCGGTTGCTGTCGGATCCTGTTCTGTAACGGATAAATTAAAGGTTGCATCTTTTGGCATTTCACCATCGTATGATGTCCATTTGCTTAAATCAGTTACATCCGGTTTTTCTGTTTCTTTGGTATAATATTTTTTATTCACATATAAACCAAGGTCAGCATCTTTTATTAACTGTACACTGTCTAAGAAGGTATCGGTGGTTGCTCCTGCAGCAAGTTTATCTTTAAAGTAGTACCATCCGTCTTCTCCGCGAAGCCAGGTTGTGCTTACACCATTCAGTGTCAATTCTACAACAGAACCATCCTTTTCTACTAAACCATCCACAGCGTTATCCTGCTTTGTTGTACCATTTAACAGATTGTTTTCTTTGATTGTTTTGTTACTTGTTTTATTTATCCATGTCTCATCAAACTTTACTCTGACTACAACATCCTGATCTCCGGTGTTTACCACTTCTACATCCTTATTTACTTCAACGCCCGGTTTCCAGTCATTACCATCTTCCGGCTTAAATTCTTCCACCATTGTTGAACCATATTTTCCGGTGTCAAATTTATTCTCTGCTGTCATAGTCTGATTGAAATATGCTAATGTTCCGCCTACCATTGCTATTGCTGCTAAACCTACGATACCTGCTGCTAATTTTTTGTTCTTCATATCCTTTTCCTCCATAAATTAAATTATTATTTGATTTGTTTTATTTTTATATTAATTGGCTGTTACCAAATTAATTTTACTGCCATGTTACCTGGTCATTTGTTAATGTATATGAGCGCTGCCAAAGTGCTGACGCTGCTTCTTTATTGACCTGTATGGTCTCTGCGGTTATTTTAACCTGCAGTTTATACTGCGAATAATCGGTTCGGATGCCATGAACATCATTTGAAAGTCCTTTGCTGAATGTTACGGATTTCAGTACAGGTAATGTTTTTGCCTCTGCTTTAAATATCTGATTGTAATAATAGAAACCATCCTGTTTATCTGCCCAGCTCTTCATGTTTTCATCAAACCAGTTTAACGTACAGAATTCATTTCCATCTGCTGTTACATACACATTCTTATCCGATTTACTTGCTGTTATCTTTACTGCCTGATCTGCCGGATCTCTTAATGTCACTTCTACTTTAAAGCGAAGGAGAAGATCCATATTTCCTAAATTCTCAAACCATACCTTTTTTTCTTTTTCTTCACCCGGTACCCAATTATCTGCCTCATTAAACTTTTCTGATAAATGTATCCTGGGCTCTCCTGTACGGAACGGATTCTTTATTTGAACCTCGCTTTGATAATAAGCGTATGTTCCGGACACTCCAATCAGCGTTATGATGCAAAGGGCGATTACAGCAAACATTTTTCTATGAAATAATCTCTTCATTCTATCACCCCCACTTACTTTTCCCAGGTGACAGTTATTCCATCTTCCTGAATCTGTCCCTTCTTGCCAAATACTGTTCTAGTTGCATCTTCGTTTACAGCATCTTTATTTAAAGTACCGGATCCATCACTGCACTGGACTACTTCTGTTCGAAAATACAAATGGTAATCCGCTTTTTTATAATCCTGGAATTCCTCTGCTGCGAAGTTCTGGAAGGACACACTGTTCAGTACCAAACCGGTTGATGCTCCTGATTTCAGAACTTTTTTATAATAATACCAGCCGTCTCCACCGGAAACCCAGTTGCTGCTCTCCCTTAGGGGATTAAAATTTTGATTCCAGTTTTTCACTGCTACATCAACATTTCCAACTTGATTTGAAAGAAGATTTCCGGTATCTTTGCCCCCTGACTGCCAATACTCCACATATGACATTCTGAGAAATACGGAGGAAGAACCTCTATTGATGAACTCTACTTCTTTCGTTACATCTTTTCCTGTTTTGGGATTATCGGGAAAGTTCTCCACAATCTCAACATCTGTATTATGAGCAGTCAGGTTATTTGTTTTTTCCACCTCTAATTTTAGAAAGGAGAAAGTAGAACCGATTCCCAGCAGCGCAATCATTCCAACTGTAAACAACAGTAACTTACTTTTTCCTTTAATTCGATTACGCAATATTCTCTGCCTCCTTTCTTTCAATTACTATAGCTTGCAAAATCATTTGATTTCGTATCATAATTGTGAAAATAATTTTGGGGAGTGTATTGGTTATGAACTTCAACGATTACATCATCTCCCGGTTTAATCGTAACGGTGCCTTTTTTCAGGTCAATTCTGTTGCTGCCCACATCCTTGCCATCGGCGCTCTTAATTACCAGTGCCGGATCTCCGTAGGTGTATTCCTGGGGCATAATTTCGGAAATCTGAAATACGGTCTCATGATAAACGGTTATATAGGAACTGATCTGATTATCGGTCAGTATGGCTGCTGTCTGGAAGGGATCACCGCTGATACTGTTGATTTCTATCATAAACTGATCTTTTGAAAGCTTTTGACGTACCTCGTCATCAACACCATCGATTATTTTTTGTATTCTGACTTTGCCTTCCTGTCTCAGGGGCTTTACAATTGGAATGTTATAAGGTAATTTTTTCGGAGTCCATACTCCATTATCTACCCAGTAAAAGGATACATTCGTCTTGCTTACATCGCCTTCATTAGAGTACAATCCTTTTTTTCCTTCACTGAAAGGATACAATTTATCGTAATCTGTATTCTCCTGACCGGTATCCACCGGTTCACGATCCTTTGATCATTCCTCTAACACGTTGTTACAGGATACG
>ENA-OQNO01001664-OQNO01001664.1-human-gut-metagenome-genome-assembly--contig:-NODE-1664-length-14325-cov-3.201085_pt1 | contig 14325 bp, 9 predicted proteins | sample MGYA00242629_ERZ504880 | MGnify/ENA primary metagenome ERZ504880 (study PRJEB26092, sample SAMD00036377) | human gut metagenome | host: Homo sapiens | study: EMG produced TPA metagenomics assembly of... | reverse complement strand
TTGGTAATAGCTCCGAAACCGGCAGTGTGCATACTGGTTGTGAAAAGATGTTTGATTACCAGTCAGTTTGTCACTGCTCCGAAACCATCAGGAAGTGTATGGGGTATCGATCAGGGTTTGACTACCAGTCAGTTTGTCACTGCTCCGAAACACACTATCGACAGCGATGGCATGATTGTTTGTTTGACTACCAGTCAGTTTGTCACTGCTCCGAAACACACTATCGACAGCGATGGCATGATTGTTTGTTTGACTACCAGTCAGTTTGTCACTGCTCCGAAACATGGCCATCATCGCGTTAATTACGCTTTAGTTTGACTACCAGTCAGTTTGTCACTGCTCCGAAACATCAATATGCTCACTACCATCCTCCATTCAGTTTGACTACCAGTCAGTTTGTCACTGCTCCGAAACAAGGAAACGAGCTTATTGCATATGCCGTTGGTTTGACTACCAGTCAGTTTGTCACTGCTCCGAAACGCAAACAGAGTAGTAGTTCTTTGCCGGAACGTTTGACTACCAGTCAGTTTGTCACTGCTCCGAAACCGTTGGAGCAAAACTCTTTCTGCAGAAGAGCGGAAAACCGACTGGACGAGTGCTTCATGATTGGAGAAATCCCCTATCAATCCGCATTTTTCTCTCATATTCAAAGCTTGCATCATCAAAGGAATTCTCCAACAGCAACACGTTCAACCCGGAAAAAACTGCTTGCCGATAGAACTCTTGAACCTCGTTTTGCGCCAAAAAACTCTTGAGATTCACGAAAACAAGCTGCCGATCGAATTCTGCATCAGACGTAAACTTTAAGAACTTCATCAAGTTATCAAAGAGCGAATCGGAAGGATCAACCTCAACGCCGAAATCGAAGGCTTTCAGGTACTTCCGCATATCACATTGTACCTCATAGGCATAATCAGATTGCAGCTGCAACCCCAGCGATGCCACCTGATCGGACAGCATCCGCCCCATCTCTTCGATACGCTGCCGGACCCCATCGTCGGACAAGAACAGGCCCTCTACACGTTCATGCACTTCGCCAATCAGGCACCTCTCGGACCAGGGGAGATCGAAAGGATTGAACACGAACAAGAACCTATTTTTCGAACTGCGCTGATCCTCGCCTTCCCACAGTGCATACGGCTCCAATGCCTCACCATCCAGCTCGGAAAAAAGCGACTGGCAAACCCTCGAAAACAGCGTAGGCTGGTGAATCTCCAAAACCGAAACGGCATCGCTCCCCAAATCGAGAGCTTCGTCAAAACCGGACAAGCACAGCCTCATAGCACCACGAATCCTTCCAAAGTGTCCAATTCATCGCGATCGCGCCGTGTTCCGGTGATGAACTCCATCGATGCAAATTGCTTTTCGGTAACTTTAAGCGCCTGCACCAACCCCGTCGGAGGACGCTTTTGACGCAAGCGTCCGATCGTCGCATTCGCCTGCGCATCGTTCATCACCAATTTGGCGTACACCGATTCCTGCAGCATGAGAAAGCCTTCTTTGATCAAGTACTTTCGAAACAGTCGGTACTCTTTCCGTTGCGAAGCCGTATCAACCGGCAAATCGAAGAACACGAAGACCCTCATGTACCGAATCCTCTCCCGAGCACTCATATCTGCTCGAAACCCTCGATTTCGGAAACCGCGATATTCTTATTCAAAGCCCCAAGGCAATCTTGAACGTAGAGCGACACAACCGAATGCAGACGATACGAACCGCCCCGATACGCCACCACGCGATTCCCCAGGTCGCCGAGCAGCAGGCGAACCTCTCTGTCGAAAAACTCCTGGGAATACTCGCTCGCAAGCCTGTCGACAATAGGACGAAACGGCTCCATCAAATCGCATGAGAAATTGAATTGATTGTACTCGTTACGATGGCAAATCCCGCACTGCGTCAAATACCCTCGAGAAACTATCTCCCTGTTCACCATCGACAAAACGACCGCATACCCGTAGTTCAAAGCAGCGTTGATCGGACTATCGTCATCGCGCGAAAAGCCCCGTCCGAACAACGCTGAGAAGTAGAGACGGGCCGCATGGGCTTCGCGATTCGTCGTATCCCCCGACCTCACCTCGTCGCGACAAGCGTACAGGGCCTTCGCGACCTCGGTACGCCCTCCCTCTTCAAGCAGTCGCGCTTGCTGGCGGATCTTCTCTCTAACGACATGCTGCCACACGCGCTTCTTAACAGGCTCGCCCCAAGACAACTGCTCGGCAACGCGCTTGCTCGCGTTATGCGCGCCATAGAGCGGCAAGTATTGGCCAATAGGATTGCATTTCTCGTCGGCAACCACAAGCGAGATCTTGCATTTAGCCAATTCCGCCAGCAAATAAGCGCTCACGTACACCTGCGTGCTCTGAAGGATAATCGACGAAATCTCCGAGAGGTGGATTTTCTTCGTGTCGTCCGTCTTTCGCACAACCAGATACCCGCCCTGATAGCTGCAGCGGCATTGGCTCTCGATGAATATGGTCCTAAAGGCCAATCGTGCACCGCCTCTCGAACATTCCGGTAACGGAACTGTCTACGAGCACGATTCCGTTCGTGGAAAGCTCTTTCGAAATCGTGACCTTCATGCAGCCAGCACACTTCGAGCCGCCAACTGCCGACAAATCAATCATATTGACGTGCGCGGCCGCAATAGAAACAAGGGACAGCACAACCCGCCGCTTATCGTCCAATGACGCCGCCTTAAACGAGTCCCTCAGATCAGAGACTCCGATCTGCCGAGCCAAACGAGGAGCAAAACGCTCGTACTTGCTCTGCAAGGATCGTAGCAGATTCAATAGCTCCTCTTCCGAACACTCCTTGCCCTGCTCGACCCGGCAGATCAGCTCTGTCTCGCTTTGGCTGAAGGCGAACTGTCGCGCATTGCGGACCTCTTTCTTACCCGTAATGTACAGTCGCGAATCTCCCACGATGATCTGCTGGTACTTGCGCACCTTTCTCCGACGAATACGCACAAACTCAAGACCTTCCGCCTGCGCAAGCTCGCGCGCGTAGCTGTCCAGCGCGTACGGATCTTGGACAAGCGCCGACGCAACCCTCACGGGAACGGGGGCGAATTCGAGCACCCGCTGGTTCTTTTTGGGCTTCATGGCTTCGTATATGAAGAAATACGCGAACTGCTCGCGCGAGTAACTGCCGTACTTCTCCGGATCCAGACCCTTCTTCAAAGGAAGCGACAGGCTCTTCCCGGCTTTCGGCGAGTAAATCGTAGCATCCCAAAACGCCCCGCTCGTCTCCTCGGGCATGCGCGAAACAAAACAGTCCTTATAGTCGAAGCACCGCTTTATGCGCCCCATCTCCCAAGAAGCGTCCCAGCCATCCGGAAGAATTTCGCCCGTCTCCGCATTGAAATCGGGAACCCTGAAACTCGAAACGATAAATCCTGCCGAACCGGGCATCTGACGCGTCTTTCGGCAATCCTCGCCTTGCCCCTTAATGAACTGCCGCACCGCAGCGGCCATCTTCACCGGAGCCTCATACACATCCGCATGGCGATGCAAGATGAAGCGACCCACCTGACACGCCAAATACGCATCATGGGCGTGATGGAAATCGTTGATCTCGCGACATTTCGCCAAATCGCATGCCTTGCGCAGCTGATGCGAAACGCCGGCCTTCACCGGATACACCTTGCTTTCAGAATACTGAGCCTGAAGCAGCTGCTGAACCTGCTTCACAATTTGCCCCGTCTCGACAAGCTGGCGGTTGACGAACTTCTTCATAAGCTCATCGCTCACGCTTGTGCGCGTCAGATTGTTGTACTTCTTCTCCCCTATCAACCCAGCATCCAAGAGCGATCGCCAAAATCCACGCTGACGCGCAATGATCGCCTGATCCAGCAGGAGCGTGTCGGACTTGCGCTGGTTCTCTCCCGAAAGCACCAGCGCCTTGTTCTCGAAGCTATCGTCCTTCACGTAAGTCTGAGGCAAAATATGATCGACCTGATAGGTTGACAAAGCGTGAATATCCAACGGCTTGCCCGAGTACATGCACTTCCCGCATTGCATGAAGTAAAGCGTCAGCTTCTCGTCGTTCAAATCGTACGCAACATGCTCCTTGAGCTCGGCATACACGGCAGCATGCTGCGCTTTCAGGCTCGAGAGCGCAGCCTCCAGCGCCTTGTAGCGGCTCTTGGTCCATCTACCCTTGTTTCGGGCATCCTCGTCACGCGTCACCTCGACGAATATGTTCGACGGAGCTTTCCCGGCAATGCGAACGATCTCGTCCACAATCCGGAGCGCCTGATTGACGCCGCGACGCAAAGCAGGCGATCCCGTAACCTCGTCAAGAGACATCCCGCCCATTTCGATCGCTCGAGCATGATTGCGCTCGTCGATCTTCGCTCGAAACTCCAGTAGATCGTCGTTCAGGATCTCCATGAGATTCATCGCCGCACCCACGCGACGAGCATGGTTCGGGTCGCCGTCCAGCAGGATGTCCATGATCGATTTAGGCCCGTCGTCGGTCGCGCTTCGCAGCCCGCACAGAAGTTCCTTCGACAGCCTGCCCCAACCGGTATAGCGCTTGCGACACAGCTTGCCAATCTGAGCGTCGGTCAGGCGATCGCCGTAAGCCAGCTTGATCTTGCGCTTCAAGATCGATCGGTCCTCGAACACGGTGTTCCACAAAACGATGTCCTCGGCCATAGCAGCGTCAATGTCCGACAACTCGTCAACTTCGAGAATCTTGCAGAAATCGTTGTACGAGGACAGCTTCGACTCGAACGCATCCTCCCCTTGTCCACCCGTCACGTGATAAGCGCCGCCAACCGACTTACCGCCGCTGGGTCCATGAGTACGCGCCAACCATTTCTCCACCGCCTCGTATGTAACGCGCTTGCGCTTCTTGAAGAGGTCTTCCACAATTCCCAAACGATCGGCCGCATCGAAACGATAGCTCTTGTCGCCGTCCTGCGTCCAGCGAGCCCCGTTCAGCTCGTTCAAAACGCAATACAGCTCGTACACAAGCGAAGACCGCGCCAAAACGGGTTCGCCCTTCAGGTAGGTGCACGTTCCCGTCATGCGTCGAATAAAAGCCTCGGCACTTTGGTCCTTATCGATAACCTCTTCCCAGTTCCAAGGGTAAACGCGCGCATTCTCCATTCCGGGATTGCGCACCGACCAGGCAAAACGCGCTTCTCCTTTCGCATCGACCGCAGCGTTTTTCTGCGTCAACGGTCCCACGTAGTAAGGAATGCGAAACGTAACAAGCGACTTGAGCTTGTCCTTCTCCTGTGCAAGAAACGGGTAGTACGGCGCCTGTCGATCGATGATAGCCTCAAGCTCTTCGCAATGCAGCTGGTAGGGGATCGTTCCGTTGTCGCTGGTTTTAAGACGACGCAAGAACGTGCCCGCATCGATCGAACGCTCGACCGATGCGTAGCGCTCGTCAACCTGAGCACCGGACGTCTCAAGCAGTTTGCGCGCCTCTTTCAAAAAATCCTCATGCGACAGCTTGCTCGTGCCCAAGTTGTACCTGGTGAATCCCTGGGCCTTAGCCGGATCGTAGTCGTGAGTGCCTTCGTAGAAAGGACCGCGGAAGAAAGCGTCGTATCGCTCCCGAGCGTACGTGCGCACCAGATCCTTGAGCACCGCAAGGTCTTCCCTGTAGCGCTCGTACTCCTTCACCTTGCAAGCCGAAAGCGTTTCGCCGCGACCTTCGCTCAAAATGCCCATCAACACGTACGCCGAATACACCGCACGCAACGCATCGTACAGGTCGCGTCCTTCGTCAGGGCAGGCGAAGGCCTCCACCTTCTCATCGTTGGACAGCGCGAACTTGCTTGCTTCGTTCTCGACGAAGAAAATATGCGCGAAATCGACCGCATACCCTACCGCAGCTCCGCTGATCGCTTTCGCCAGCTTCTTGTATGCCTTCTCCACGCCGAGCGCCGCCTCCGCGCGCTCCCTCTTTTCGGCAGGGCGCAAAGCCGCATCTCCCAGAATTTCCACCAGCCCATCAACCCTGCAAGCGCATTCGATGCCGTTGTCCTCGCACCAAGCCTCAAGCTTTTCGCACAGCTTCTCGACCGACCCCCGCATATCGGCGTTCTTCGCGCTCAAACTAGGGTTGTCCTGGTGCAGGAAGTTGCCCCGATGCTTCACGATATTGTGCAGCGCCAAATACACCAGCCGAATATCAACCTGCTCTTCGGTCTCCAGCAAGTATTTGCGCAGGTGGTATATCGTCGGAAACCGCTTATAGTAATCGATCTCAGTAAAGTCATCCTTATTGAAAAGCGGCCACAAGTAGGCCGCATGCGCCGGATCGCGATCTTCAGGAAGCAAACGAGACTGATTCAAACGGATGAAAAACTCTGGATCAACCCCCGCCATCTCTTCAGCAAAGAATCCCTGTAGCAGGTCAAGACGCTGGCGACGGCGATCGTAACGGCGTCGCTGACCGCGATGAACGCGCGTGTCGGCAGCCGTATCGGCCGAAGGGAACACGCGGCTGCCCCATGTGGGTTTACCTTTGAAGCGGCAGAGCTCGCCTTGAGCGTCGAGCACCGCCCACCCCCCCGACGCCGTTCCGATGTCCAAACCGATTTGATACGACTCAACATTGCGCAGATTCATAGGTTCCCCTTTCAGGATGTACCTGATAGAATGGGTCATATCTTGATACCAGTCAAGATGTCACTGCGAGTCGAAATAAAGGCTGAGCCTTACCTGCCCTTAGGGGCGCCGCGGAGGCGGCAACCTTGACTTGCGAATGGAGAACCCATACGGGTTCTCCATTTTTTATACCCGAAATCGGAGATCGCCCCGCGCGTCGCCAAGAACCGAGCAGCCGACGCGTGGGCGCCCGTCCGCTCCTACGCCTTCTCCACCCGAATGGCGCACACCTTGTACTCGGGCGCCTTCGACACGCGGTCGAGCGCGGCGATGGTCAGCCAGTTGCTGTTGCCGTCCTGGAAATGGAACGGCATCCACGTTTCACCCGGGTTGGTCTTGCCCGATACGCGCGCCGTCGTCTCGATCTGGCCACGACGCGACGACACGCGCACGCGGTCCCCGTCGGACACGCCCAAAGCCTCCGCATCGCATTCGTGCAGCTCGATGAACGAACGATCCGCAACCTCGTTCACGCCCTGCGCGCGAGCGGTCATCGCGCAGGCGTTGTACTGGTACAGAATGCGCCCGGTGGTGAGCATGAGCGGATACTCCGCATCGGGCAGCTCTACCGAAGGCTGGTAGCTTGGCGTGGAGAACGACCCCACGCCCTGCGAAAACTCGCTCACATGCAGAATGGGCGTACCCGGGTGATCTTCGTTCGGGCACGGCCATTGCAAACCGCGCCCGGCAACGCCCTCGCCGTCAAGGCGCTCGTGGCTCATGCCGCCGTACGTGGGCGTGACGGACGCCACCTCGTCCATGATCTCAGCCGGCGTCAGGCAAGGCTGAGCATACCCCATCCGGTTCATGACCTCGATGAATATCTCGGTATCCGGACGCGCGCCCGCCAAAACGTCCACCGCCTTGCGCACGCGCTGCACGCGACGCTCGGTGTTCGTGAACGTGCCTTCCTTCTCAGCGTAGCTGCAACCGGGCAGAATCACGTCGGCGTACTTCGCCGTCTCGGTCATGAACAGGTCGTCCACCACGAAGAAGTCCAGCGACTCCAGCGCGCGAATCACGTGCCCCGTGTCGGGATCGGTGCGCACAGGATCCTCGCCGAACAAAAACAGCCCCTTGATGCCGCCCTCGATCATGGACGGGAAGCACTCGGTTGCCTTCACGCCGCGCTCGCGCGGCAAGCTGGTGCCCCACGCGCGTTCGAAGCGACGCACCACCTCGGGATCGGCCACCTTCTGATACCCCGGCAGATCGTCGGGTCCGGCACCCATGTCGCACGCGCCCTGCACGTTGTTCTGACCGCGCAACGGATTCACGCCGCCGCCGCGCTTGCCCAAGTTTCCCGTGATCATGGCGATGTTTGACAGCGCCATCACGCCGTCGGTGCCGGTGGAGTGCTCCGTCACGCCCAAGCAGTACACGATGGCGGCCACGCGGGCCTTGCCGTACATCTTGGCCGCAGCCACCAGATCGCGTTGGTCGACGCCGCAGATGTCCTCCACGCGCTCCGGCACGTAATCGCGCACCGTTGCGGACATGATCTCCACGCCTTCCGTGCGCTCCTCCACGAAATCCGCATCGTAGAGGCCTTCGCGCAGGATCACGTTCACCATGCAGTTGGCGAAAGCCACGTTGGTACCCGGGCGCAGCTTCAAGTGAATGTCCGCCTGCGCGGCCAGCCCGATGTCGCGCGGATCCACCACGATCAAGCGGCACCCGCGCTCCACCGCGGCGCGTATCTGCATGCCGATGACCGGATGAGCCTCTTCGGGGTTCGACCCCACCAGCATGATCACGTCGGCTTCGTTCACCACGTCTTCAATTGAGTTCGTCATCGCTCCCGAACCAAGCATGGTTGCCAGACCGGCAACCGTGGGAGCGTGTCAAACACGCGCGCAGCAGTCGACGTTGTTCGTCTGCAGCGCCGTTCGAGCCATCTTCTGGAACAGGTAGATGTCCTCGTTCGTGGAACGCGAACAGGCGAACGCCGCAAGGGAGGCTCCCCCGTGCTCGTCGCGCAGCTCCGTGAAGCGACGAGCCACCAGATCAAGCGCGTCATCCCAGGTAGCAGGTTCGAATTCGCCTGTTTCGCGATTCTTGACAAGCGGCGTGCGCAAACGATCGGGCGCATCGACGAAGTCGAAGCTGGCCGAGCGCCCCTTCACGCACAGAAGGCCGTTGTTCGAGGGACCGGGCGCTCCCTCCGCATCCACGATGCGCCCGTCTTTCACCACCAAGTCGAGCTGGCATCCCACGCCGCAATGCGGGCACGTGGTGCGCACGCGATTCGTCTCCCATGAGCGGTACGTCGCGCGGCGCTTCTCCGTGAGGGCCCCGGTCGGGCAAGCCTGCGCGCACGTGCCGCACGACTCGCAATCGGTCATGCGCCAATCGGCTCCGAAAGGCGCCTCGATAACCGTGCGGACCCCGCGCTTCCCCGCTTGCAACGTATGATTGCGCGCAGCGCTGTTGCACGCGCCCACGCAACGCTGGCAACGAATGCACAGGTTGGGATCGTGCGAAAGAAACGGATTGGCATCCAGCACGGGCTCGCGCTTCTGCGCAACCTCGAAGGAAGACTCCAGCACGCCGTACTCGCGGCAAAGCGCCTGCAGCTCGCACGCGCCGTTCTTGTCGCACGAGAAGCAGTAGTGCGTCGAATCAAGCCCATGATCGGCGATGATGAGATCGAGCGCGACGCGACGGTACGCCTCCACGCGCGGCGAATCCGTGGTCACGACCATGCCGTCTTGCACGGGCGTCGAGCATGCGGGAACCGGATGGTCCAAGCCCTCCACGTCCACCACGCACACGCGGCACGACGAAACGGCTCCCGACCTCTTCAAATAGCACAGTGAGGGAACGCGCACGCCCGCCTCGCGCGCAGCGTCCAAAACGGTCGCCCCCTCGCGCACCTGCACAGCGCTCCCATTGATCGTGATGCTAGGCATACTGAACCCGGCCCCCTTCCAACGTTCCCGGTCCGAAGCAGTCGCAGCGCAGGCAGCGCCCGCACTCCTGCACGGCTTCTTCGCGGCTCATCTCAATCTCGACTCCTTGGAAATCGCGTTTGCGCTCGCGAGCCGGACGTTCGGTTATCTCCACGCGCCCCTTGGGCGTACGGTCGTTCGGACGCGCAACGGGAACCTCCACGTCGCAGCGCAGCTTATGGCTGTACCCCAAGAACTCGTCGATGTTGCGCGCGGCGACCTTACCGGCCCCGATGGCGCGAATGGCCGTCGCGGGTCCCGTCTGGCAATCGCCGCCCACGAACACGTTGTCGAAGCCCCCGGCGCGCAAGCGCTCGTCGGCGTTGAAGCAACCCCAGGTGGTCGCCATGCCGAACTCCTCGAACGGCGCCGACACCACGTTCTGCCCCACCGCGATCAGCACGATATCGGCCTCGATGCGGCGCTCGGGCTTGTTCGCGGCCACGGGCGCGGGTCGACCGCCGCGCACCGCGCCGATCATCTGCGGTTGGGTGACAAGCGCCGCGCATCGCCCTTCCGCGTCCTTCTCGACGGCCACGGGCGCCTCCAGGACGATCATCTCGACGCCCTCGGCGATAGCGCTCTCAACTTCGATGGGCAAAGCGGTCATGTCTTCCTTGCGACGGCGGTACACCACCGACACGTCGTCGGCGCCTGCGCGAACCGCCGTGCGCGCGCAGTCCATGGCCACGTTGCCGCCGCCCACCACGACCACGCTCTTGCCCGAGAAATCAGGATAGTCGCCGTCGCCGATGCGGCCCAGCATATCGACGGCCGACATCACGCCTTCGGCATCCGCGCCCTCGATGCGCAGGCTCTTGCCCGTTTGGGCGCCGATGGCCACGTACACGGCATGGTAGGTGTCCGCGATCTCGCGCATCTCGGTCAAGCCGATGGACTCGCCGCAGCGCGCGGTGATGGTGCCGGCGTTCATGATGCCGCGGATGTCCTCGTCCAGCCGCTCGCGCGGGAAGCGATACGCGGGGATCCCGTAGCGCAACATGCCCCCCAGCTGCTCGCGCTCTTCGAACACCGTCACGCGATGCCCCATGAGCGCGCAGAAGTACGCGCAGGTCAAGCCACTCGGCCCGCCGCCGATGACGGCAACGGTACGCGCCGTGTCAACGCTGCGCGGCGGCACGGCAACGGTATCGGCGGGAGCCTGATCAACGGCGAACTTCTTGATGCCACGGATGTTGAGCGGCGCGTCGATGAGCGTGCGACGGCACCGCTCCTCGCACGGATGCCCGCACACGCGCGCGCACGCCGTGGGGAACGGATTGTCCTTGCGAACCATCTGCACGGCACCGGCGTAGTCGCCTTCGGCCACCAGCGCAATGTAGGCGGGAACGTTCACGTGCGCGGGGCAGAGCGTTTCGCAGGGAACCGACTGGCCCACGCCCGCTTGGCAGCACCCCCGCTCCACATGGCTTTCGTATTCCGCAGCGAACGCGTCCATGCCCTCGAGCAGCGCATTGGCGGCTTCATAGCCGATGGCGCAGTCTGCCGTATCGCGCACCATACAGGCCAACGCGCGCAGTCGTTCCAACGTCCCGGCGTCGGCGTCGCACGCCACCACGCGCTCGAGCAACGCGGCAAGCTGCGGCAAGCCGTCGCGGCACGGAACGCACTTGCCGCACGTTTGCAGAGCGCCGTCGCGCAGAAGCGACAATTGGGCGGCAAGCGGGCACATCCCCGGCGGAGACGCCTCCACCCGTCGTTCGTGCCTGTTCAGCTGTTGGGCGATACGCGCGTCGTCTTTCGACTTCGGCGCAATCGATAATGCGGTCACGTCCATCCCCCACATTCGATGCAATGATTCGCTCGACATGTCATTTCGGTAATGCTTAAAAGTACTCGAACAAGCAGAATACCAGAGGACGAATCTGCGCAGAGACATGAAATCGCCGGAAAACGGCGCCGATCCGCCCGCCCGAGCCGCCTTAGTCGAACACGGAGAAATTCAAGCAGTCGACCGGACGCCGACCCAGCACCACGTCGATCGCGCTGCGCATGGTGCGCGTACGCAGCTCTAGCCCGGATTCCTCGGACCAGTACGCCGCATGCGACGTGAGCACGGTATGGGGAGCGCGCAACAACGGATGGTCGAAATCGACCGGCTCCCCTTCGTACACGTCGATGCCGGCGCCCCACAGCTTCCCCGCCTCAAGCGCCGACGCCAAGGCCAAGGTATCCACCACCGCGCCGCGCGCCGTGTTCACCACTACGGCGTCGTCCTTCATGCGGGCCAAACGATCGCCGTTCACAAGATGATGGGTCTCGGGCGTAAGGGCAACATGAAGGCTGACCACATCCGAGGACTCCAGCAATTCATCGAGCGGCACGATATCGTAACCCTCCGGCGTACGCCGACCCGGCACCAGCGAACGCGACCAGCACGCCACGTGAAAACCCAGCCCGGCAGCCTTGCGCGCGGTGGCACGACCTATATCGCCCATGCCCACCACGCCGAACACCCGGCCGCGCACCTGGCCTAAAGGACGGCGCCGCGCATAGTCCCATACGCCCGCACGCATGTCCGCATCGATTTCGTTCAGTCGACGAAGGACGCATAAGGCCAGGGATATCGCGTGATCGGACACCACCTCGGTGCCGTATCCGGGAGCAGTGCATACCGCAACGCCATGCTCCGTCGCCGCCTCCACATCGATGGCGTCGTAGCCCACGCCCGTGCGGCTGACCACGCGCAGCCGAGGAAGCTTCTCGAACGTCGCGCGCGTCAACGTGCTGTACGAAGTGACTATCCCGTCCGCGTCGGCCGCAAGGCGAGCGACGTCCTCGGGCCCGCGCGAATCAAAGCACGCGAAGTCCACGCCCGCATCGCGCGCCATGCGCTCCTCGAAGTCCATGTTCTCGAAATCGCTGTCGATCATAACGATCTTGGGCATACTTCGTCCTTCCTCAATGCGCGGTCTTGACGAACGCTAGGGGTTCCAGTAGGGTCGCGTAAACCATAGAATCGCGCTTGGGAAAGGTCGCAGTATGAAAAAATCGGTCGACGGCCGCAAGGTCGCCATCATAGGATGCGGGTTCGTGGGGTCGGCCACGGCCTTCACGCTGATGCAAAGCGGTTTGTTCTCGGAAATGGTGCTGGTCGACGTCGACCGCAATCGGGCCGAAGGCGAAGCGCTCGACATCAGCCACGGCATGCCCTTCGCCAGCCCCATGAACATCTACGCCGGCGACTACGACGACCTTGCCGACGCGGCCATCGTCGTGGTTACGGCCGGAGCCAACCAACAACCTGGCGAAACGCGACTTGACCTGGTACACAAGAACGTGGAGATCTTCAAGTCCATTATTCCCGAAATAGCGAAGCGAGGCTTCGGCGGCATCCTTTTGGTGGTGTCGAACCCGGTGGACATCCTCACCTACGTGGCCTTGAAGCTCTCCGGCCTTCCCGAGGATCGCGTGATAGGATCCGGCACGGTGCTCGACACCGCGCGCTTCAAGAACATCCTGGGCGAGCACTTGGGCGTGGACCCGCGCAACGTGCACGCCCGCATCATCGGCGAGCACGGCGACAGCGAGATCGCCGTCTGGAGCCTGGCGAACGTCTCGGGCATTCCCGTGAACGACTTCTGCGAGATGCGCGGCCATTTCGAACATGAGGAGTCCATGCAGCGCATCGCAGAGGACGTGAAGAACAGCGCCTACGAGATCATCGCGAAGAAAAAGGCCACGTATTACGGCATCGCCATGGCGGTCAAGCGCATCTGCGAGGCCATCGTGCGCGACGAGAAGCCCATCCTTCCCGTATCGAACTACCAAAACGGCGGAGAATACGGCTTGGACGACGTGGTTCTGAGCCTGCCCGCCGTCGTAGGCAAAGACGGCATCGAGTATCGCGTGCCCGCACCCATCAACGAGGAGGAGCTCGCCGCCCTGCAAGCATCCGCCGCCAAGCTGAAGGACGTCATCGCAGAGCTGGATCTAGACTGAATCCGGGGCAAGGAGCAAGGCAGATACCGGGGGGTGCTCCGCCCCCGGTCTCACCCACCCCGCGAGACGAAGGGACGGGGTCAATGACTCATTTTCAGCCGCGGGTCAGAAAATGAGTCATTGACCCCGTCCCTTCGTCTCTCCTTAGTCTCTATCGCCACTTCGTGCGCAGCTCCCAAAAGGCAACGGCGCTGGCAGCGGCTACGTTGAGGGAATCCACGTCGTGGTCCATGGGGATCTTCACCGTGTAGTCGCACGCCGCCACGGTAGCCGGAGCAAGGCCGTCGCCTTCGGTGCCCAGCACGAGCGCCAGCTTCTCGCATGAGCGCAGGCGCGCGTCGTGCAGCGGGATCGAATCGTCGGAAAGCGCCAACGCTGCAGCCTTGAATCCCAGGTCGTGCAGCAAGGCAACGCCTTCGACGGCCCATTCGCGCACGCTGCCGATGCGCGTCCACGGCACCTGGAACACCGTCCCCATGGACACGCGCGCCGCACGACGGTACAGCGGATCATGGCACGAAGGCGTGACCAACACGGCATCGATGCCGAGCGCGGCGGCGGAGCGGAACACGGCGCCGATGTTCGTGTAGTTCGTGATGTCCTCCAGCACCGCAACGCGGCGCGCATCGGCCAGCAGATCTTCCACCGACGGAAGCGGCGGACGCTCGAACGCCGCCAACGCCCCGCGCGTCACCTGGTAGCCGGTCAGCGCGTGAAACTGCTCGCGCGTTGCCACGAACGCCGGAAGTTCGGGGTCGATCCGCAGCAGCCGATCGATCAGC
>ENA-OQNO01001658-OQNO01001658.1-human-gut-metagenome-genome-assembly--contig:-NODE-1658-length-14355-cov-3.899143_pt1 | contig 14355 bp, 5 predicted proteins | sample MGYA00242629_ERZ504880 | MGnify/ENA primary metagenome ERZ504880 (study PRJEB26092, sample SAMD00036377) | human gut metagenome | host: Homo sapiens | study: EMG produced TPA metagenomics assembly of... | reverse complement strand
GGGGACGGGAGAACGGACATTTGCCTCATAAACGGAAGTGGAACTTATATTTACTCATATCAGGGAGGTGCTTTTGTGCAGATTGCATATACAAGCGGCATTAAGAGCACAGATATATCGGGTGCTTCCAAAAGAGAATTGTTGGTTGAAGATATTAACGGTGATGGGCTCACCGATTTTCTTTTAGGTCCGAAGAAGAATGATTACTGGATTGAAATGAAAAAACGCCCTTGTGGTGAATGTAGTGGCTGTAGAGGTGAGATTATTGATGATCCGATAATAAGGGATCCCTTCCTCCCTAATAATGGTGGTAAGGTTGATAGCGATAAGGCTTTTGAATTTACCACTCCGTGTATCAGACCCATTTCTTATCCGGTAACTCACTATAATAGCACGTATAAAACCTGGACTGCTTTATTGGCAACCGGTAGTGGATTTGTAAGCAGCACATTTGAGTTTTTATCTAATTCCGATACCAATTATCAGTTTCTGTTTCATGATCTGAATGGTGATAAACTTCCCGATTTAGCTGTAAAATCCGGAACTCAAATCAGTGTACATCTGAACCAGAACGGTAAACTGAATACTGTGGCCGAATCTGCAAAAGTGACTGTAGATTCTGATTCTCATTTTGTAACAGGAACTATAGGAGATGGTTATAGTTGTAGGACCAGCCAATTGCTAAGTATAAAGGATGCCACTGTCACTCCAATCTCCTTTACACGTAATGATGCCCGGGGAAGAATGCTGACCGGCATGATTAACAGTTATGGGGTAATTGAGAAATTTGATTATGAAAATCTTACTAATGGCAATATGTATTGGACGACATCTGACTATAGTGTGGGTTTTCCATATAATAAGCTGTATATAGACGTTAATATGGTGAGTAATGCATACTCTATTTATAATGGCAAATACATATCTTCTGTATCGTATTATTATAATGATGCTGTTGCGCATCGTCAAGGCTTAGGCTTCTGTGGGTTCAGGAAAGTTAGGATATATGACAATAACAGGGGAATTCAGACTGAACAGACTTTTGATCCCATGAAGTTCGGGTTCATTACTCAAGTGGTCACTCCAACGGCGGAATCGTCTTATAACTTTCATATGGTTACCTTATCAAATAAGGTAGTCAGAATGATTTCGAGCAGCAAGGTAGAAAAAGATAAGTTGAAAAACGTGACAGTAAATTCCAGTTGTGTCTATGATGTTTATAGTAATGTAACGAAAGAAACATCAGTTTACAGCGATGGTCTCACGATAACAACTGATAACTCTTATCAGAACATAGACAATGGCACGACTTATAGAATAGGACTGTTATATGATCAGGTAACCACTAAAACAAAAGATGGTTTAACATGGGTCGGCAGAAATTACATACCTGTATTTGATAATAATCAGCTTCCGATTGTTACAGTGAATTATGTAAACGGGAAATCAGCCTCTCAAGTCAATCGTTCATATAAAGATGGGCTGGTTACTCAGGAATTTCTGAAAGAGTATGGAGCTACTACTAGCTTAAAAACGCTGTATGAATACGATTCTTATGGGAGGGTCATAAAGAAAACGACTCCTTTGAATTTTGTGAGTACGTATACGTACAATCCAAAGGGATTACTTTACTCTGTAAAAAATCATAAAGAACAGGAAACCACGTTCGAATATGATGATTGGGGTAGAAAAGTAAAAACTGTCTCTCCGGATGGTTCTGTAGAAACTACTTCATATTCTTGGGCTACGGCTCCGGCTTCAGCTTTAAGGCTTACTACCATTTCTGCTACAGGCGCTCCGGCTTCCCGGACTTATTATGATGCTTTAGGGAGGGAAGTAAGAAGTGGAAAACAACGCTTTGACGGAAATTATATTTATACCGATAATGTGTATGACGAGAGAGGGAGGTTGGCTAAAGTTTCCGTGCCGTTCAAGGGAGCCACTCCTGCGCAATGGAATACATATACTTATGATTCTAATGATAGGATCATATCATTAAAATATGCATCCGGTAAGGAGGACACTTTTTCATACTCTAATACAAGCGTAACTTCGGTGGTAGATGGTGTTTCAAAAACAGAAAAACAGGATGCTTCCGGAAATATAATATCAGTTACCGACCCCGCAGGTGCCACTGCTTATAATTATAGACCAGATGGTCAGATGAATAGCGTAATTGCTCCGGGACAGATTACAACTACATTCGGGTATGATGATTTTGGCAGACGAATTACGATGAATGACCCAAGTTTCGGACTAATCGAATACGGTTATGACGCTATGGGGAATGGCGTTCTGGAAACTGATGCCAATGGAAATACTACGAAGAAAACTTATGATAATTTTCATCGTTTGACAAAAAAGGAGGTTGCCGGACAGACAATAAATTACAGCTATAATGCTGATAATCTCATAGAATCTGAGGTAAGTTCAAACGGGACGTCTAAAACCTATACTTATGATGCTTTGATGAGGCTAAAGACCATGAAAGAAACGAATGTGGATGGAAAATGGCTCAAAAAAACATTTACTTACACCAGTGGGCGTATATCAGACTTGGCGTATGCTTCTAATGTCAGCAGTATTGTGACTGAAAACTATACATATTCCTATGGTAATCTTTCGGAAGTGAAACTTAATAGCTCGACATCTATCTGGAAGTTAACTGCTGAAAACTCATTAGGATTAACGACCGGTGTAAGCACTGGTATTCTGACCCGTACATATTCTTATGATGCAAACGGGATTCCAACGGGTAGAGTAGTTAAAAACGGTTCTACTGTTATTCAGAATTCCGGATATAACTTTAACGCTAAGACGGGCAATCTGAACTGGAGAAAAGACAATGTGAGGAACATTCAGGAGAGCTTTGGTTATGACAATCTGAACAGATTAACAAGCTTTGCCGGAAAAACGGCTGCTTACAGTAACAATGGAAATATAACCAATATATCTAATGTAGGAGCTTTTGTGTATAATGATGAGAAACCTTATGCAATAGCTTCGATTACTCCTTATGGTACGGAAGTTCCACTTCGGGAACAACAGATTACCTATAATGCTTTAAGAAGGCCGGAGACTATTACTGAAAATGGTTATGTAGCAACATTTACATATAATGGGGAAGGTAATAGGGTCAAAATGAATCTGAAGAAGAACAATCAAGTCCAACTCAATAAATATTATTGGGGAAATCAATATGAATTCGAGACAGGAGTTGCGGGTTCAAAAGAAATTCTGTACCTTGGCGGCGATGCATATTCAGCGGCAGCAGTGTATGTGAAAGAAGGTTCAGGGGCTTGGGTTGTTTACTATTTGTGCGGGGATTATCTGGGTAACATTACCCACATTGTTAATTCCTCCGGTGTAGTCAAGCAAGAGTTAAGTTACGATGTGTGGGGCAGATTAAGAAATCCTGTTAATCAGGCTTTATATGCAGTTGGCACAGAACCTGTGTTATTCTTGGGCAGAGGTTATACTGGGCATGAGCATCTAACTGCCTTTGGTTTGATTAATATGAATGCAAGACTATATGATCCGGTTATTGGTAGGTTCTTATCTCCTGATCCGCGATTACAGAATCCATATTCGAGCCAAAACTATAATAGATACTCTTATTGTTTGAATAACCCATTGGTATATACGGATCCGAATGGGGAATTCTTTTTAGGGTATATGTTTGGATTCTTTCGTGGATTGTTTTCAAAAAAGCCTTGGAAAGCTTTTGAAAAAGGATGGAAAGGTGGTGTGAATGAGGTGAAAATGTGGGGTGGGTTGTTTGCTACAGGTAGTTATATGAATCATCAAAGTCATCGGAATTTCTGGACTGCCTCATGGGAACTAATTTCACGCTTTACGTGGCAATTGCCTCAGACTATGATAGGTCATGGGTACGCTCAATTTTCGGGGTATGCTGGTCAAGTAGATAATGTGGATTACTGGGGAGGAGCAACTGTAATGAGTGGCAATAACTGGGGACAAAAAGCAGTAACTCTGAGTAGTTTTATTATTGGTGATCGTACAATTTCGGCTGATCCGAATAACTCGGTATTCCAACATGAGTATGGGCACTACCTGCAAAGTCAATCGATGGGGTGGGGATATTTATCCAGAATAGGCATACCGAGCTTGATGAGTGCTGACGGAAGTGGGGAACATAAATATCAGCCTCACGAACAGGATGCGAATGCCAGAGCATTTTTATATTTTAATAGGCATGTCTCTGGGTTCTATCAGACAGAAGCGCAATATGATACTAATATTGAAAGGGGAAACAGTATTGGATGGAATTTTAAAGCTAACCCTCTGGATATTAATTATACAGGTAAAGGATATGAATATCGTGATTATCATAATCTTGGCGTTAGGAATGCTATTAGTGATTTGAAACTGGATGCAAAGTGGTATGATCATGTATCATGGTTAGTACCTGTTATTGGCCCTATTGGTGTTGGAATTTATAATAGTAGTACTCGATAAGGTATTTATTTACAATTATTAATTATGAAATTAATGAAAATTGCCAAAATACTAGGCTTATGTTTATTGTCATGCATATTTTCGGCATGTCCGGAACAGAGCGAGAAATACATTACACTTGTTAATAAGTCAGAACGGGATATTGTTTACCAAGAATATAGAGACAGAAATCTTACAATTGCTGACACATTGTTTCTATGTTCAGTTGGAGCTGTTGGAGTTTTTAAGGGTTCGTCATCTCTTATAGAGAGCGTAGACGATACAGGCTGGAAAGCTGATTTCAATGTTGTTCCTTGTATGCAATTTCTGATTATGGATCGTGAAATCTATCGCAAATATATGTTTGAGCCTTGTGATACAATTCGCAAATATGTTCCTATTCTTCATCGTTATCTGGTTTCATTAGAAGATATGGAACAAGCAAATTGGACAATAGTTTATCCCCCTGAAGGTGAGAACTGAAACATTAAACTAATACATAAAATATGAAAAAACAAATCATTCTATTAGCAATCAGCATCTTGGGAGCATTCTCTCTTCATGCTCAGGAGATAAACGAGGGTCTGGTACAATCCAAACAGGAGGTTATCTCAGAACCACGTAAGGGCACGGACTGGAATAAACAACCTATCGGTTACGTTTTTGCAGGTGCAGGCATAGGATATATTCCATCGGTAGAAAAGGTTGAGGGACTGGCTGCTTCTAATTACGTTACGGGACTTGATTGGAGAGTAGGAATGTCTCGTTACTACAATCGTTGGGGATGGGGAGTACTTGTACAGCAATTTCGTTCCAAGCAATCAGTTGCTTTCTATGATGGTGTACGTGGTATGGTTATGGATGATATAGGGCGGCTATTGTATATTGCCCCCCAATTTACCGGTCGATGGATTTTAGGAGAGAAACTAACCATTTATGGCGCAATCGGTTGGGGGTGGTTGCGCTATAAAGAGACAGTGAAAGGAAGCGGATTGGGGGAACTCAGTGGTACAGCCAATGCTTTAGGTGGAAATTTCACAGTGGGTCTTGAATATCGTTTGAGTTCGGTAGTAGGTATGAGTGTAGATCTCGGTTTAATAGGAGGCGAAATTGGGAAACTAAAAGTTGACAATACTGGGCTGCAGGCAGCAATTGATGAGACATATACCGGCAAGATGGATGCCACCCGCCTATATGCAACGGTAGGGGCACATATTTATATCTGGAAGAAAAAGAGATAACGTCTTCTATCTGGATACCGGGTTGCTTTATTTGATGTTTAATCATGCCATGCAAAACATTTTCCTCAACTAAAAGGTTATTAATATGGTATGGTAACAAAGATACTATTTATTTATAATTTGTCATTATCTTTGTAGTCATATCATATTAATGATGTCATTGAGTTAGGAAGCTACACTTTTGAATTGATTAAGAATGAGTAATATTTTGAAAAAACTATTCTCCATATTGGGGAACGATGAAAGTAAACCGGACTTTCAGACTTGCTGTACCCCTATGGAGGTATTTGATAAACAGAAAGTAAAAGCCATTGTAAAACAGTGGCTTTTGTTCATTGCTGAATACGAAACCCTGCCTAATGACATCATTGCATTGAACTTCAACTTGTGGGAAGCTGTCGAAGAAAATGGGCAGAGCTGCTATACACTCGAACTGACAGGCTCTAAACAATATGACGCGGAAAATGATGACTGGGCTTGTGAAGAAGATTTCGATCCGAGAGAAAGGAACTGTGATGCTTTGCAACTTTCCAGCGAAATCCCGTGGGAGGAAGTACTGAACGGCCTGGTGGAAGTTCTGAGAGAGTTAAAGAAAGAACTGAAAGTAATAAGTCTTTTTCAAGTGAAACATATAACAGTTGGGTTTGCGGAAGGCGATCTGATAGTTATAAAATAGAAACCTTCCGCAATGTGCTGTAAACAGACCTGATTCTAAGGTCGTGCTACTTGAAGAATGAACTGGGCGTTTGCTTATATTGTTTCACAAAGCAACGGGTGAAGTACTTGGGGTCATTAAATCCCACCCGGTAGGCTATTTCTGATACAATGATGTTATTGGTGCTACTCTCTAATATTTTCTTGGCAATCTGTAGCCTGTATAATTGGATGAAACGTACCGGCGGAAGTCCGGTGAGTGATACGAATTTCTTATAAATCACTGTATAACTGATGTTCAGCCTTTCTGTCAGATCCTTTACACCGAATTGAGGATCAGCATAGTTCTTTTCCAGAATATTCATAACTTCGTTCATGAACTGCTGGTCGGGCTGTCCCACTTCCAGCAGGATAGGATTCAAGTCTTGTTCTACGAATTTCTTCTGACGCAAATCCCTGTTCTTCAAGATGGAGTCTATGTGGGCTAATAATACGGATTGTTCGAAAGGCTTGGTGATATATCCGTCTACTCCGTTTTCATAGCTTTCTATCCGGGCAGTCTCACTTGAATTTGCCGTGAGAAGCAGGAAAGGAATGTGACTTAAAAGCTTGTCCTCGCGCAGTCTTTTGCAGAAGTCGGAACCATCGCATACGGGCATCATTAGATCGGATACAATAAAATCGGGCACGATATTCTGGGCTGTCTTATAGCCTTGCTCACCGTTGTTTGCTTCAGCGATATTGTATTTTTCTTTCAGCATATTCTTGATATAATGACGCATGTCGGGATTGTCTTCTACCAATAACAAAGTCGGCTTGCTCCTGTCTATAGGAATGAACGGCTCGATTTTGTCTTCAACGGGTACGGGCTCTTTATATTCCTCATGAATTTCATTTTCCGCTGCGTCCGCCAGCGTAATGGGGAAATATAATCTGAAAGATACACCTTCTTTTTCCGAACTCTTGACTTTAATCGTTCCGTCTAATAGGTTGATAAGCTCTTTTACGATGTGAAGTCCGATGCCCGTACTGCTCTGTCCGTAGTTTGTATATTTGTTCTGTTCGGGTATCCGGTAGAAACGGTTGAATATTTTGTCTATTTCGTCAGGAGCTATTATGCTGCCACTGTTGGTGACGGAGATAAACTGCATGAGTTTGTTCGACTTGTCGATGAATTGGTTGGCATGCAATGTGATTTTTCCTTTATCGGGAGTATGCTTGATGGCGTTGGATAATAGATTGAACAGTATCTTATGCAGGTTTTCCTTATCAGAATAGATATGGTCACTCTTCAGGCGGTATATCTTTTCAAAGCTGATGTTTCGTTCTTTCATCAGGTTGGAAAAGTCGGTTATTGTTGTGTTCAGGAACTTGCTGAAGTTGAATTGAGAGTAATTGAGCGTTAAGTTCTGGGTATCGATCTTGCGCAAGTCAATCAGTTGGTTGACCAGTGAAAGCAGGTATTGAGCGTTCCGGTTGATAATCTGTAAGTCCTCTTTTTCTTTGGGATCGGTAGTTTGCCTGACAAGCTGGCTTGCCGGTCCTTGTATCAGGGTTAGGGGTGTCTTAAACTCATGTGCGAGGTTGGTGAAATAGGATAGCTTCTCTTTGTTGATAGCCTCCATCTGCTCGGACATGCTTTCTATCTTTTCTTTCAGAAGTTTCTGGATATGTTGTTGCCTTGCATTATACCAATAGATGATATAAAGCAGAATGGACACTATCAATATAGCGATAAGTGAGTAGAACCATCCTGTTTTATAGAATGGGGGATGTACAATAATGCTGAGACAGGTGGCTTCGGTAGACCAGGTGTTGTCGTGGTTGGTGCATCGTATTTCCAGCGTATATTTTCCCGGCGGCAGATTGGTGTACTTGGCGTTTCTCTTTACCAATCCTGTGTTCCAGTGCTCCTCCAGTTCATGAATGCGATGGAAGTAGAACACCTTTTCCTGTTCGATATAATCCAGGCAGCTGAATGTGATTTCAAAGGAATTCTGTGGTGGATATAAATGCAGTTCCTTGGTTGTTGAGATACTTACGGGCAGATTGTCGCTGTTCAGATAAGGTATCAGCTGGCTGCCGTTACAGACAACGCTGGTGAGGGTTATCGTCCGTTGCTTTTGCTTGGGCAGGTTTACCAGTGGACTGAATGTTACGAAACCATCGATAGTTCCCAGTAACATGTTGTGATTGATGGTCTTACAACCGGATCTTTTATAGAATTGGGGTACCAGCAACCCGTCTCCTTCGTCGAACTTGAAGGCCCGTTTTGTATTGATATCGAAGAAGTAAATGCCTTTTAGGGTACTGATCCATAAGTTCCCGTTCTCATCGTCCAGAATGTTCGAGATGCTGGTGTCCGAAAGACCGCAGCGCACGGCATAGTTCTTGAAGGTATATTTTTCGTTGTTACCGTTGTCTTCCAACAGGTAGATGCCATTTCCGAGGCTACCCAGATAAATCTCCCCTTTTTTAGTTTCGAATATACAAGTGATCTTTTCATTGATTTTGCTTTCGGGATCATCCAGTTTGTGCTGATAGTATATACATTCGTAGGTATTCCTGGAATTTTCCAGGTCGATGACGTACACGCCGTTTCCGCCAATCCATAATCTTGACTGTGAGTCGATGAAGATTGTATTCATGTTATGAACGGGTTCTTTGGACTGTGTGTAGAATTTTAGCCGGTTGATGGCTCCCGTAGAGAAATCGAGTGTATTGATATGGCTGCCGCTGCATATCCACAGTGCATTTCGGGCAGAGTCCAGGGCTATGTCATGGATGTCATCGGAGGTCAGGGAGGAATTCAAACTGTTGTAATGTTCGAATACGGGATGTGACAGATTGTTTTTATCCAGTTTATCCAGCCCTCCGCCTATTGTTGATATCCAGTAATTGCCATGCAGGTCCTGAATGATATCCGAGATGTTGTTGTGAGCCAGTGAGTGCGGATCTCCCGGGTTGTGTTTGAAGAGCGAAAAGGAGTCAGCACCTTTCCTCTTAATGGCAAGTCCGCCATCTACAATTCCTGCCAGGATGTTTCCCTCTTTGTCTTCGAGCACCGTGCTGATGATGTTGGGCACTCCTTTCTCATACCCTTGCAGTGAATAATTGAAAGTTATGCGTTGCGGAGCCATGATATTAATTCCGCCGAAGTCGGTCCCTACCCAGATATTATCATTCTTATCAACAAATATCCGGTTGACGATATTATCATTCAGGGACCGGGCTTGTATGCCTCTGCTGAAAGTAACGAATTGGTCATTTCGCTGGTATATGTTCACTCCGTTTCTGGTTCCGATAATGATGTCGCCTGATGAATTTTTATCAATATCTGTGATGAAGTTGGAGGAAATGCTGTGAGGATTATTGGGATTATGCTGATAGAGTATGCAGAACTGATTCTGGGTGTTATAGCAGTATAAGCCACTTTGGGTACCGATCCACAGATAGTCATCATACGAAAACAGGCGGTTGAAGATTAATTGTGAAATATCTAAGTTTGTAACTACGGGGATATTGCTGTAATCCTGTTTGCCCGAAGGAGTGAAATGCAATAAACACTTGTCGCCTCCCGCCCAGATATCACTACCGTGTTTTACGATGGTTTTGATATCCACATCTTTCTTCAATATCCGGATATCTTTTATCTGCCTTTCTTCGTTCAGAATGATGTAGGCCAGTCCGTCACTTTTGCCTACCCAGAGATTATTGAAATCGTCGACAAGCAGGGCCTGAACGGGAGAGTAAAGCACATTATTGTTCTTACCGGAGTATTCCTTATAGAAGTTGAGGTTTTCGTGAAGGAGATCAATGCTCATGATGCCGGCTTCGGAAGCTACCCACAAATAGTTGTTGTCGTCTTCGTCAATGTCATTGATGTAATTACTTTCAATAAACTGATACGGTTGCCTGGGAGCTGTGGAGTAGTGTTTCAGTTCGTAACCATCGTAACGGTCGAGCCCGTTGGAGGTTCCGAACCACATGAATGAGTTGTGATCTTTGTGTATGGTTCGGATAGAGTTGTCGCATAATCCGTTCCGGATAGTAAGATAAAGGTAATTGTATTGGTTTGGATTATCCTGGGCAAGCGCTAAACCCTGCCCTTGTAGGAAGCAGAGCAGGGTTGTGATTAGCGCTATTGTCTTTGTATACTTCATATCCGGCATGGAGATTTAGTTATTGAAAACTGATCCAGTCGATTTCAACTTTACCGTTTCCTTTTAGAGACACGTATAAATCGTGGATACCGGTCTGAGCGGAACGAACCGAGGATTCAATATTCGTCCATTTATCGGTTTTGGGAACTTTTATTTCCGAGATAACCGGACCGTTTGTTCCGTTTATACGTATTTGCAGTGTTCCTCCGTTGTCCGAGGTTACTCTTGCTTTCACTTTCCGGGGGGTGCTATCTCCGAAGTTCACCCGGTTGTACTGCACCCATGCACCGTTTTTGCTCAATAAGGTTTTCCAGCCTTCGAATTTGTTTGCTTGGTTCAGGTAATCGATGGCTGCTCCCTGATTGCTTAACCGGCTGTAGCGATCCAGTTGAATTTCTTTCCGGGCGTCTGTTATGCCCACTCCGCGCAGGGTAGGGGTTACTTTTTGGATAGTGCCGTCCGGGTTGAAGAATAAGGAATCGACCCGTGCCGATCTGTTTTTATCGAATTCGGGGGAGTAATCGTTGTGGTGATAGAACAGGTACCACTGGCCTTTGTATTCCACCAATGAGTGGTGATTGGTCCAGCAATCGGTTGGTGATTCATCCATAATGATACCCTTGAACTCAAAGGGACCCATGGGATTGTCTCCCATCGCATAAGCCAGAACTTCCGTTTTTTCCTTTACCCAGGGGAATGTGAAGTAATATTTTCCGTTGCGTTCAAAGGCGAAAGGTCCTTCTTTGAATCCTTCGGGTAATCCTTGAATTTGCATGGGTTCTGAGGTGAGTTCAAGCATATTGTCTTTCAGTTTTGCTACTGACATTCCGCGGCCTGACCAGTATATGTAGGCTTGCCCGTCTTTATCAATGAGCACGCAAGGGTCGATGCCGTTGACTCCTTCAATGGGAGTGGCCTGCGGGGTGAAAGGGCCGTAAGGCTTGTCGGCTATGGCAACTCCGATGCTGAAACCGCGTTTGCCTTCGCCTTTAGGGGTAGATGGGAAGTAGAAATAATATTTCCCATTCTTGTATACACATTCGGGGGCCCACATGGAATAGGAGTCAGGAGCTACCCAAGGTACATTTTCCTGGCTTAGGATCACTCCGTGGTCTGTCCAGTCAACCAGATTGTCTGACGAGAAAACATGGTAATCTGCCATACAGAACCATTCTTTCAGACGCTCGATGGGGCTCGGAATGTCATGTGAAGGATAGACATACATCTTGCCTTCAAAAACTTTGGCGGTGGGATCGGCGGTGAACTGATCCGTAATAATGGGGTTCTGAGCTTTTAATGTACCTATTATTACCAGAAATGTGGATAATAAAAATAGTCTTTTGTTTTTCATAAGCTAATTGTTTTTTAGTGCGCACGGACTGTTATTTCTTTATCCGGACACAAAGATAAAATAAAAATCCGTTGGCGGAATTAATTTCTTTCTGGCGGGTTATGAATTAATTCACCACAGATTACACAGATTGACACAGATTCTATTTTACTGATTATTAGATTAATAAATCTGTGTGAATCTGTGTAATCTGTGGTGAGTCTTATTCATTCCTATCCCGTAAAGTGACTTTGACGGATTGCAGATCCCGGGCTGCGGAACTCGTTCCATAGAATAACTCGTATTCACCCGGTGCCACACGCATGGTATTTGTAGAAGGATCAAAACATTCGAATGATTCGGATGGCAACTCTATCTTGACATCCTGTTTGGCTCCTGCTGCGAGTTCTACACGTGCATAGGCTTTTAGGGACTTTAATGGTCCGTCAGCATCATCTGTTTTGCGTATGTAAACCTGTACGACTTCAGTTCCGGAGCGCTTGCCTGTGTTGGAGACCGGTACAGTCAAGGTCAGCGACTCATCTGTACGGAGTTGGGTTTTGTTGCAACTGGCTGTACCTACGGCGAAATCCGTGTAACTTAATCCGAATCCAAATGGGAACAGAGGGTCGGACATATACCGGTATGTACGTCCTTTCATGGAGTAATCCTCATAGTCGGGAAGTTGTTTCGTACTTTTGTAGAAAGTGACGGGCAGCTTGCCGGAGGGGTTATAATCACCAAACAGCACGTCGGCTACAGCATATCCACCCAGTTCTCCTCCATACCATGCCTGGAGAATAGCGTCGCAACTTTCCGTTTCGGGCAGCAATGCCATAGACGATCCGGAACAGTTGACAAATACTACTTGTTTTCCGGCATCTTTCAGAGCTTTCAGGAAGTTTCGCTGTACAGCGGGTAATTCTATATCCGTACGGTCACCCCCTTTGAAACCGGGAATATTCACGGGCATTTCTTCTCCTTCCAGTTGTGGCGAAATGCCACCTACGAAGACCACTACATCTATGCCTTTAAGTTTCGAAATGCTTTCACTATAATTGATCGGGAATTCTTTGCCGAGGTTGAACTTCAGGTTTGCAGCCCAGTTTTCTACTTGTGCATAGAGTATTTCTATCTTATACTCTTTCCCTTTCTCCACTTGTAGCATGGTGCGGGTATCGGTGGTTCTCCAAGTGCGGTGTTTAGTCATCGACTTGCCGTTTACCAATAATTCAAAGTAACTGCAACCTTCGAGGTTGAGGAGAATTTCGCCTGATTCCTTCGGAGTTAATACGGTTTCGTATTTGGCTGAGAACTTTTCAAGATTCACTCCGGGGCCGAAAGTATGTAATCCGTATGTAGTTACGTTGATAGGCTGGGTGGTACGGAGCGAAGAGACAGGTTCTCCCTGGCGTTCCGGATTGTTCCAGAATGTAGCTTTTATGCCGGGTTTCCCATCTATGCTGCATTGGTCAAGATAGGATTCCAATGTTTGGTCATTCACCAGGTCACAGCCTTTCATGTAGACGATCTGATTCTTTTTCAGTTTACTTTTGAAGCCGTCCAGGATGGTAATGGTCTGATTCGGAGTTCCGTTGTAGTTGCCCCACAGCATAGGTTTGTCATCAGCGTTAGGACCGATAACTGCAATCTTGCGGATGGATTTACTTAAAGGCAATACATTGTTCTTGTTCTGTAAGAGTGTCATTGTCTGGCGTGACATATTCAGTGACAAATCTTTGTGAGCCTTACAGTTGACTACCGACATCGGTATTTTTGTCCAGTTCACTAATGACGGGTCGTCCATTTCTCCGAGTTCAAAGCGTCCTTCCATCAGGCGGAGCACATGTTTGTCCACTTCTTCTTCCGTTATCAATCCTCTGGATACGGCTTCCGGCAGTTTCTGATAAGCATATCCGTATCCACATTCCACATCTGTACCTGCCATGGTTCCTTTGACGGCTGCATGTACGGCATCGGAGGAACTTTTGTGGGAAGTCCAGAAGTCGGCAATGGCTCCACAATCGGAGACTACGAGATATTTGAATCCCCACTCATCACGGAGTATCTGTTGAAGCAGACGGGTGTTTCCACAACAAGGATCATCGTCCAGGCGCTGGTAGGCACACATCACTTCGCGTACATCGGCTTTTTGTACCAGTGCCTTGAACGCAGGCAGGTAAGTTTCCCACAGGTCGCGGGGACTGACGTTGTTCAGATTCGCGGTATGACGGCTCCATTCCGGACCGCTGTGTACGGCATAATGTTTGGCACAGGCAAGTAGTTTGCGATACTTCTCATTTTCAGGTCCCTGCAATCCTTTTACCACTGCAATACCCATTTGTGAAGTCAGGTAAGGATCTTCCCCGTAAGTTTCCTGACCACGTCCCCAACGGGGATCACGGAAGATGTTTACGTTGGGAGTCCAGACGGAGAGACTGTGGAAACGGACGTCTTCCCGTCCGTTGCGTACGCGTTCGTTGTGTTTGCCACGCATTTCATCGGAGAC
>ENA-OQNO01001656-OQNO01001656.1-human-gut-metagenome-genome-assembly--contig:-NODE-1656-length-14359-cov-3.448286_pt1 | contig 14359 bp, 24 predicted proteins | sample MGYA00242629_ERZ504880 | MGnify/ENA primary metagenome ERZ504880 (study PRJEB26092, sample SAMD00036377) | human gut metagenome | host: Homo sapiens | study: EMG produced TPA metagenomics assembly of... | reverse complement strand
CCGTCCTGATTGCCATGTCAGCGTAATCAGCCAGAGTATGGCGGGCTCCGTTTGCATACTCTACACATGTAAGACCACGGGACAACATATCCTTTGTAGCCATGTCCACGGCCTTCTCGTAAGTTCCGGCGCCGGTATTGGCATAGACCTGAGCGTTGTATATTACCTTCCGGTACTCATCATTAGCTTTCCTAAGGATTGCTGTCTCTGCCCGTTCCATATCGTTCGTGGTGGCTTCGATCAGGGCTTCCAGTTTCCGGTTGTTTAGACGGAAGAACTCTGCCGCGGTACCCTGGGAGACTTTATTTGCGCCGGTAAATCCATTCTTAATGGCGTTCAGGATCTGGATCTCTTGCTGCATATTCCCAGTCTGCCTTGCCTTGTAAAGGATTTCTCCAATCTGACCGTTGATATCCTTAAACTGCTTCCCGTAGCGCTTCTGATTGGCTTTCTTATACTTCTCCAGCGTTTTTAACTGTTCTGCCTGCCACATGCTCCACTGGATTCCCTCGTCATCTTCCCAAGCGCGATGACGGTCCATATTCCGGATCATGGAAGCAATCAGTTCGTCCTCGATCGCCTCGAAGGCGGCGCCGATATCATAATCCGCCAACAGCATCACCTCCCGTTTGCATATACTTTGAATCCCTGCGCCTTAAACTGCCGCGTTAGGTTTTTAAGCTGGGTAACGCTCGTACACTTATCGCAGCGCAACTCCGCATATCCCTGTTTCTCAATCGCGTAGATTCCGAAAGGGACCTGCTCACTTGCCGTCTGGAGTAAGCCCTGGTATTCCTTCTGGTTCATCTGGTACAGGTGGTTCATTACTTTGACCTTCATCTGGATTTCCTCCTTCCGTGTTGACCATGAAGCCACCGGCAGCCATATTCATGCCTAGTTCCTCAACTTCTGCGATTCCCTGCTCTGCCTTCAGGCGCTTTACTTCCTCTGCCTTCCACGCCTCGTCCTTGCTATCTCCCCACATCTCCTCCACCTGGGCCTCGATGCTCATAATACTGGCACCAGGGCGGGCCTTAGCCAGCGTCTCAACCTGACTCTCGAATGACGGATTCGCATACTCGCCAAACGGTATCTCGACCTTCACCTCTTCGATTGGCTGCCCCATTAGAACATGGTAAGCATTGATGCAGGCTGATATCACTTCCGGCAGCTCCTCCTGCAAGGCTTCCACGATGGCGTTACGGGTGTAGAGGGTGGCCTTCTCCTTTTCGCGCTGCGCCTCGGCATTGTCCAGCTTCTTGACGTCGATTCCCAGCGTTGATGGGGAGATGATTCCTTGCAGGCAGAGGTCTAAGGCTGTCACATAGCTGGCAAGATAGCTCTCATGCGGGATATCTGGCTGCTCCGTTAAAATCTGGTTCTTTCCACCTTCACCCATATTGTCGTCGCCGGCAATAAAACGGTTATCAAATGCACTCGCCTTTAGCAGCTCCCCGGTTTCCGGATTTCGTGGAATATATGACTCTGGAATGTATGTCCTGGCCCTTCCTGCCCGGAGCGCGTCCATCCATTGCGACCAGGCCTCATCAAATGCATCGAAGCTGTCCAGTTTGCCGTCAAAAATAGAGCCGCCACGACCCTCGTATTTCGTGCTCTCATACACCTTGAGCGGCACTGCCAGGATCACCGTCTCATCAAATTTCCAGTCGGATATATTCCGCGTGGCTTCGATGGTCTTCATGTCAACCTCGCGTTCTCCCTTATAGAGCTCATTCCGGATGTATCCATAACCATAATGCTCGTAGAGGACATACTGCTGACGATGGTCTATATATGGTGTTTTAAACACGACCTCTTTTAGCCGGCCACGCTCCTGTATGATCTCGATCCGCTCCCCCGGATACCATTCCAGGATCGGGTACTGGCTTAAGTTTGTGTCGATCGTCACCTTGTAGGCGCCATCACCAATATACAATACTTCCTTAACAGATCGCTCCAGGGCCTTCCTGAACTTATTTTCTTTCTCTATCTCCTTCCAGAGTTGTTCCTGTGCCGGGCTCTCAAACTCAAAATCATTCATATCGGCCAACACAATCCCGGAGAGGATCCGCACGATCAGACCAGGGAGGCCCGTATGAATCTTCCGCATCTCCATGCCAGGTGTACATTTACTGGCCCAGAACTTATATTTATCTGCATACTCATTGACGCTCTGGTACATCTGTTCCAGTTCGTTACTGTCCCCGCGGTACCAGATCCGGTTTCGGATGGCATTAAGTTCAAAGTCCATTGTTTCCTGAATCTGTATGCTCTGCCCCATGGCCGGCTGGACATCAAGCCAGCTCCGGATCCCTCGTTTGATATTCTCATTCAATGTTGATAGCCACCTCATTTCTCTGCCTCCTCAAATCCTATAAGTCCTCTATATGGGATCCAGCCATACTGTGATGCATTAATCGTATGATCGTTACGGTCCTCGGGGAGATCCTTATCTTCCTGCCAACTGTACCGGTCCAGTTCTCCCAGGTGCTCTCTGCACGTATCTACAACCAGGTAACAGCCCTGCTGGATCCAGCCCAGCATAAACTTAATACGGTCCAGAATCTCAACTTTCTTATAGCTGTCGTTAAATGTGTACAGGCTACCATGAAGGCGCTTCCACTTCTTAAGCTCCATGATTGTCGCCTGATCCGCACAATCGATAAATACGTCCCTGGCAAGCCCCCATGCCTTCCGGTTGTGCTCCAGGAAGTCCAGGAACTTACCCACCGTATCCGATGGCGCCAGCGGCTGCGATAGGTCCGCATTACTGTATACCTTCTCATCCAGCACGATCACGCGCCGGTCCATGGTAGTCCCCTGGAAGATCATGGCGATGGTGTCAGGGGACTTGCTTGAGTAGGACGTATCCAGGCCGGCCGAAAACTTCTTAAATTTAATCTTACCAGCTGCGACCTGTGCCTTCACCCAGGCAACCGTGACCACATGCTTAGACCGCTCGAAGTTCGGGAAGATCAGCCCGGTTGCCCTGCCCCGCAGGCCCTGAATCTTATTCTTCCAGATCTTCGTTCCCTTCGGCGTGTTAGTCATGATCTGATCCAGTTTCTCCTTACTCAGACCTAAGTTGTGAGCAAAAGAAAAGAACCAATGCACCCAGCCGGGTTTCGGTTCCTCTCTCAATTCCTCTCTAATTTCCTGCGGAGTCTCTTCCTCCCATTCGGGCAGCGGCCGGGAGCAGTTGATATACTCCTTGTAGACGTCCAGCCCCGGATCATCGGGGTTAAGCGTCGCCATCATGTAATCGCAACGCATGGACGCTTCACGGATAAACTCAATGTCTGCCGTGTTAATCTCATCGATGTACAGACAGCCGTACTGGCCGCCGAGGGCCTTCTGCCATTTCGTCTTATCACCGTAGCCCATTACATAAATGACCTTGTCACCGCCGGACGTGTGGAAGAGGATATGCGGGATCTTATCGTCTTTGGATCCGTTGCCGTTGTACTCGGCCAGGATCCCGAAATCGTCTATAATTCCCAGATCCTTGTTGATGATGTTCTTCTCGGCGGTGCCGGTGTCTTTGGCCGCGATGATGTGCAGCTTCTTCGGACTCTCAGCCACCTTGAGCATGAACTTAAATAGACCGACTGTTGTCTTACCTGCATAGGTGGTTAAGTACCCTCAAGAAATTCGACGGGTGCATCACACCTAAGAAACGCTTTATACTTCTCTGACAAAAGTAATCGTTCAGAACTCATGAGGTAGCATCACCACCTCTCATCTGTCCGATCAGGTCGTCCAGCTTACTCTTTTCAGTATCGAGGCCGCCGGATAATTCAATCCTATCCTTGAACATTCCCAGGTGCTTCCCCAAGAGCTCCAAGGCTTTAAGCTTATCGGCCATTTTAATCTCACGCTCCAGGCCGTCCTCACCGAAGGTCTTAACCTTCACCGACTGGATCGCCGCTGTATCCTCCGGAAGAGCATCCTCCTTAACCGTTGCGGTCTTTGGGTCGATCACCTCTGCAGCGTTCACGAAGGCAATCTTCGCCAGCTCCTGGATCACGCGCTCTGCATTAACGCCGGTCCGCTTGGAGCGTTCGGCCATCGCGCGGTCAATCTGTGCACGAATAACAGGTTTTGACAGGTTCTCACTTCCAGTTTGCTGTGCCGTATCAGGCGAGTACCCGGCTCGGATAGCGGCCTGGGTGGCATTTAAATCGATCAGGTACTCTTCTATGAATCGTTTCTGTTTCTGAGTCATTCAGGCTCACTTCCTTTCTACTTTGTGTAATAGAAAAGGCTCCCGTCTCCGGAAGCCCTAATATCTTTTTTACAGTATACCACAGGTCATGTATCGCTTTCTATCGCCTCTTTTGGAATTTTAAAATGTCCTAAACCCCTAGCATGAAGTTTATGTACCCATTGCAGACAGTAACCGGTCTTACGGGCAATCTCATCCCAGTCATAATCTCGAAGGTATCTATAAGTCAATATAGTCTTTTCCTTCTCATTCTCCATTTCTTCAATTGCTTTTCTCACTGAGACAAACCGCTTCACGCTCTGATACCGCTCTCTTATAATGTCTCGCTCAATTTCATCATGTTTTGCTGCATAGCCGGAAAGATCAGATTTCCCATTTCCGTGAGGCATTCCATCACCAGTTACCCGTATGGATAATTTATTTTCTTCCAACTCTTTTAGCTGCTCGTCCATTCGGATCATTTTACATTTAGAGTCCTGATATGACCATAGAAATATTTTTTTCTTATCGTTCTCTGTCATTTCCTTGTCCACCGGCTCCACCCCCTATCCTCGGATGATTATAACCTCCAATCGCATACAAATGCCCCTGCCTCTCACAATCACAGTTCTTCCGGCCGCACTCCGCTGGCCATCGCTTTCTGCAGATCAGGCAGATCCTCTCTACCTTCGCGGCTCGGACCGCCGGTTGACGTCTGTGCCTTCTCCAGACCGGCTCCCGCAGCTCCGGATCCGGACATGCCGATGTGTAGCAGTAGGCCGGCTCGTCCATGGCCCATGTTCTTTCGGGCGTCTGGTCCTTTAGCAGATCCTCGTATTTCCGGTGCTTTGCCATCTCTTCCTTAAGGCTCAATACTTCGCCCCCTATCGCCACCATGGGAGTCTTCTACCGGTTCATTATCTGTGCTCTCCTCTTCTGACTCTCCAGTGACCATCTCCCGCATGTACTGGTGAGGCACATTGCATTTAATGCCTTTGGCAAGGAATTCTCTTTCTGCACAACCTTTCATCATTTCGTAGAAGGTAGAAAATGTAACCTCTATTCTATCTTCTTTTGCAAATGCATCTACTAATCCCATTTCTTATCCTCTCTTTCTTTGATCACAAATTATCAGTTTAACGGACTAATCTCTGCTAAACATAATCACTTCATCCGCATCATAATCTGTTGAATCATTATAGTGACAAATTGTTGTTTCCAATGGTTCATTCGTGAGAGTACAATAATTACCAAGCGGAGTGTCGCATACATATTCACATTTTTCACACTTCTTCATAAATTCAAGTTTTTGATCCAGAATTAATTGTTTACATTCATCTGATTTCAATTTACAAGCACAGCCCTGGCATCTCTTATCGGTTGCCTCGCATTTGTAATCTTCGTCGTATTCATTTCCGTTACGAAACGGAATAACTGCAACATAAGGGCAATTATAAAAATCCATACTCTACCTTCTTTCATTAAATCTTAATCTTCATAATGAGGGCATGATTCATAAGATTCTCTATCTACAGCGCCATCAAAAATTTTGTCGCATACACACCCTTCTGAATAGCATTTCTCAAATACTTCTTTCTGACATTCAAAACAGCATGTATATTCTTTTGTAATAGAACAGTTTCCCCAACCACATTGTGACATGTTCATTCCTCCTTAAAATTTTAAGTTTCTTGAACTATTTCAAATTCACCGGGCTTTACGCCAAGTGTTTCACCATTCTCGCAAATTGCCGTAACTGCTCCGTTTTTATTGACTGTGGCTTCGTAAGTTTTCCCAGCTCGCAGTATCGTACCTGGCTTTGCTAAAAACAGGAAATCCGGTCTTACATTTTCCAGCATAAGTATTTTCATATTCCGTTTCTTTCCTCCGGCAGCACCGGAAACATTAATTTTTCAACTCAATCAGGACATCGAAAATATTTTTCGATAAATCGTAATGCTTGCAACACTTCGATTCATTTTTAATAACCAGATCACCGGTTATTCCAAACATCTCTGAAACGTCGATTCGCTCCTGCTTATTTGTGCAATTTCCATTTTCATTCCATGCGCAGTTAGCGCACTGCTTCTTAATCTGAATTTTTCCGGCGGTGTGGTTTAGCTTACCAAACATGCAATCACAGCCATCATCTTCGGTTTTTGACGGTATGTACCGACTGCGTCCGGTACAATAGTCCACCTCATCGTAGCCATCTCGGTATGTATACGTCCGAGTTTTCCCGCAATACGGACATAATTTTGTAAGCGTCTTCCGCCGTGGTGTAGTGCTATACATATCTTTATCCTCCATAATTATCAATTTTCAACTAAGACAAATCCTCTTCTGCCGTTTCCGGTTCCTGATCTGCCAGATTAATAATCGTCATGGATTTCGTTTCCTTCGTATTTCCCTTCCTGACACTTACCACATACCCAGCCTTTAAAAGCAGCTCTCCCAGTTTATACTGCTCCTCTTTGGTAAGAGTCCCACGTGCTATTGTTATCCTCATAATCCGCACTCCTTCATTTTTTTATGGACCAGTATCCGCAGCCGTTCCGCACAATTCAGCACCTTGTCCATGTCCTGATCCTGATATACTGCCTGGTTGACCTCCTGCAAGATACCGGATTCCACAATGACCTTATTAATCACCGAATACACATCACTGGCCTCTTCGCGTTCCACCTGCCAGCCATACAGGACGATATCCTTCAGGATCTGGCTGGTCATGTCTGCTATATCGTTCCTGAGTTTGTTGTAAGGTTTCTCATATTTTATCAGCAGAAGTTCACGGGGAACGTTTTCTTTATTCTTTTTGAGGCGCTGGAGGAGTTCCCGGTATTGATCCATATCAACTGTTATCGCGTCGTTAGCTACCATAATCCACCTCATATTTTCAATTAGTAACAATCAGTTACACTAGTTTGTAACCTTTTTAGTGTACTCAAAGCCGCATATTTACTAGGATTTTTATATCAGGTTACAGGGTTACAATGTTACAAGTTTTTTCTCTCCCGTGCGAGGGCATATTTATAACACTATTTTTCTCTGCATATGTGCCTCTCTATAAGCTTATAAAAAACCTGTAACATCTGTAACTTTGTAACCGCACCCCTCAAAGCCGCATAAACACTAGGTTTTCAAGGTTACAAAATCTATATTAGCAGTTGTGACCATTACCTGTTTTTTGTAACACCGCTACTTAAATGGCAATTCCCCATCATCAACGGTAATAAACTCGTCCGGTTTATACATCTCCTCAGCCATATTAATACAGGCGCAGCGAGATGCTTTTCCGTTTACCTTTGCAGATTTATATAGGCTGTCCCTCCCCTTTGAAAGACGCCCTGCCTGATCCAGCCAGGACAGTAATGCCTTCGGGTTATACCCCCCTTCTTCGCACACACGCTCAAAAACACTTTTTATGAACCGCACCTCATCACCAGCTACAGACCCAAAGCATGGATCTGTATTAGCTTCGAATTTGGCTGAATTACTTACATAGAAGTCATGGATATACTCATACCCACGCGCTCCCACGTCAACCGATTCTTTCGTCCGAAGATACGGTTCTATATCGTCCACGGTGAGTCCCCGGCCATCGCAGAAAATCCATTCTGTTGCCAGTGCATCCGCTGTTAGGATGATTGCTGCAGCCATCGTCTGCTTCTCTGTACTGGCTGTCCCCATCTCCCGGTAAAACCGCTTATAGAGGTTAATGGCCTTCTCTTTGGATTGATCTGCCGACATGAAACCCATGAATAGCTTTCCGGCATGTCCGTAATTTGCACGGATCACGTCCAATAATTCAACGGCATCGTCAAATAGCATTTCCCGGCACTCGATCTCAATAATACGGTTCACAGCGCCGCCACCAGAGGCCGCGTGTGTGATCGGAGATTCACCGGACGTAATAATGCAGTTCTTCCATGTTGGAGTCTTCTGCAGACCTCCCGTTTTCGCGCCTCTGGTCTTCCCGATCCCCTCACACAGCATGTACACCGTCTGTTCAAACGATTTCTTATCCTTTACAAGCTGGAATTCGTCCAGTATTAACGGAAGATTATTCACAAAGCTGGCAAGCTGCTCCAGGCCGACCAGACTTGCATTAAATGTCTGTACAAAACCAGCCCCATCGTTCGGATCCGCCCACACAGATGCGGCAAGGAACTGAGCTACTGTCTTTCCAGTTCCACTTCCGCCCCAAAAATGCACTATGAAATTGAGTTTGCCAATCGCTTTGATAACCACCGAGGCGAACGCCGCTGCCAGTGCTATTCTGGCAACAGAATTCGTCTTTCTGACGGTTTTTGTAGCCTCAAGCCATAAATTATAGCTGCCGCATGAATGAACGGCATCAAAGACCTTCCTGAAGTTGTCAAGCCCATCAAATTCCAGGTTATCCATATATGGACTGAACAGACCATTAGACGTCCATCCTAAATGGCTGACAGACTGAAACTCGGGTATAGTGTTATGATTCAGATCCTCTATGTCCTGCAGGTATTCCACCAGATAAGATGCATTTTTGTCAGAAACTGATATGTCCTTATCGGCCAGCCGCTTAATCTCTTTTGAGCTAAATAAGGTACTCTTATTGGCAACAACCTCTTTCCAGCCTTTGTAATCCCGGCGAAACATAAGCTTGAGCCGTACAGTCCCATCGTCAATGTTTATGAGACGCTGCACTGGCAGTATTGGGTGAACACAGGCGATATCCATACCCTGGCTGTCATTTCTTCGCACAATTCCCTCATCGTCGGCAATCCAGTCGCCAGTAAACAGTTCTATTGGCTGATCCCGGAAGTTGGTAAGATTATTTACCACACTGTTGATTCCGCCCTTCCTGTCTCCGTGTTGGTTGAAATAGGCTTTCACCATGGTCCCGAACCGTTTAAATCCCACCTTTTCCGCGTTGGCGTTCAGTTCATTGTATAGCTGCATATATGTAAAACCGGAATCCCGGTGCTCAAACAGGAACTGGTACGGCTCTTCTGTATTAAATTCTTCCTTTGTGTAGACCTTTACAGCATCATTCATCCAGTTCCCTCATTTCCTCCTGCTCTTCTCTTGTTCCAAAGGCCAGAATTAAATATTTATACCAATTGTCTTGTCTCATGTTCATGGCAGCCTCCCACTCGTCTGTAAAAGGCTCCATGTTCCTGCAAATCTCATCAAGCATTCTCAGTAGTCTACAAACCTGCAAAAAACGTGTCGCCCTCCACTCCCGGAACTGCCGCTCTGCTTTTTCCCTGGCTTGCTTTTGGATGATGAACTGGCGGCGCCTGATCATGGCAGCTTTTCTGTTCCCTTTCTCATACACTCCACCCAGACTCTGGTATGCTGTCCTAAAATCAACATCATCCATCATCTGGATAAAAGTAAATATATCTCCGCTAGCGCCGCAGGCATGGCAGTGGAAGTCCCGATCATACACCTTCAACGAAGGCTGCCGGTCGCCTGAATGGAAGGGGCAGGGAATGAACCCCGCCCGTGTTGGGTGAAAGCCGTACCGCTCCACGATATCTCTCATGCTGTATGCTGCTTTAATTTCTTCCACCGTCAACCGGCTCACCTCCCAGCAGTTCTATAATCCGACTTCCGGTCTCCTCCTTATTACAGAACAGGAACTGGCAGCCATATTTCCGTTGGAAGGTCGAAAGGATCTTATACAACTTCTCTCCGGTCAGTGCCTTGGTTTCCCGCTGCAGCCATTTACCTGTATGCAGATCCTTGTACCTCTCAGTCCTCCTGGGATTATCCCACCAGATTACGTCTTCCAGACGTTCGATGCCTTTTCCGTGTTCACACAGGATTATAATTTCAATCCCATGCTCATTGGCCCGCAGTATCTCATCTCGGAACCGGTTATGCTCCTGGCAGACGTTGCCACACAATTCTGTCAGATTCTGCTTTCTGTCTATGATTAGCCGGGGATTATCGAAATTCATGTAATCCCCGACGTAAAGCTTTGAGACAAAGTGGTTCACACCCTGCCGATCAAACTCTTTTATTATTTTTTGTATCGCTTTGGCCTTCTCTCGGCTGTCGATCTGTATATTCAAGCAATAATCACCTCTAGTTAAATGGCAGACTGTCGTCCTCCAGGTCGTCAGGTATATTGACAAATCCGTCTGCGTCTGCCGGTTCAGGTCTTCCGCCTGCCTGGCCTCCTGATGCCGCTCCCTTACTGTCGGCAAATTCCTGATCGTCCACAATAATATCCGTTGTGTAAACCTTTATGCCGTCCTTATTTATGTAGCTTCCAGTCTGGATCCTTCCGGAAATCAATACCCTCATGCCCTGGCGGAAATACTTCTCAGCAAACTCGCCCGCCCTGTCGAACGCGACGCAATTGATAAAATCTGCGGTCTGCTCGTTGTCGCCCTGGCTTCTGCGGTTTCTTCGATCCACGGCAAGCGTATACTTTGCTATGGTTATGATTCGCTCGCCCTGGGAGTACCGGACTTCCGGATCCCGTGTTAATCTGCCCATTAATATCACTCTATTCATGTGCCGGCTCCTTTTCCTCGTAGAGTTTTAATTTGTTTGCGCAATCTTTGTACTGTTCTGCAGACATGTCGGCTATGGCCTTGATCTGGTACATCTTCAATATTTTTTCCATCTTCAGGCCCTTGGAGCTGTACTTATCTATTAGCCCCTGAATGTGCTCAATATCCTTCTGCGTCACTTTATCCGATCCATTTGCCTGCGTCTTGTCGGCAGGCTCTGCTTTTTTCGCGGAAGCCTTTCCTGTGGCCTCTGAGCTTTTCGCGGTCGCAGTCGTTTTTTTTGTCTCTTCCTTCGCAGTATTTTTCTTGCCCGCCGGCGCTACGTTATACCCTTCTGAATCCGGATCAACCATCTCTTCTGTAGGAATACAAAACAACTGGAAGCAAGCGTATTTAAAAGCGATTGCCATGGCCTTGTTTGTCGCCTTGTCCCCGCTGTCCATTGCCTCACCAACCATGACCACTTCCACATGTGATCCGTCGGCCGCGTAAAATGTGTATTTTATCCTGCAAACAGAATATATCAATCCGGATCCTTTTGCCGTTGTTCTGTCTTCACGATTCTGATCCAGGACTTCCGGAACAACAAAAAGTTTGTGCTTAATGAAAGCCGGATTTAAGGCGTTCATGACGTCGTCAATTCCACGATAGTTAAATCCCTGCTGGCTGCGCTTATCTTTTCCAATTGCCCCGATTTCCTCCATCACATTAATGACTGTTTCGTATATCTTTGGAGTTTCAGCCATCAGGAATCCTTCCTTTCGTAATATAGTCCCAGGCTAATCATTGCCATCTCCAGATCCCTCAGTTCATCCTCAGTTCCAACAACGGTATAGACTGCTGTGAAAGATTCCGGCATTGCCAGCGGAGCGGCACTCTCATTGTCCACCGTCCGTACTTCCTCCATGACCTGCTTCTTCGCTTCCTGCCGGATCCGCTCTTCATCAGCTACACGCTGACGTTCTTCCTCCCGGATTCTTTCGATTTCAGCCCGATGCTTCCGCTCCTCTTCCTGCCTACGCCGTTCTTCTTCCCTGCGCAGTACATCGGCCTTCTGAGCCTCGTAAGCATTGATGTGGGCCAGTGCTTCCGGAAGGTTCAGTGCTGATTGGAACTTCCGTAGCGCTTCCGGAACAGCGTCGGACTGCATCGCCTCAATAGCCAGCTTCCCGGCCCTGGCTTTCACCACGGTCTCTGACAGTTCCTTCCGGATTGATTTAAGCGACCTACTGGCGTTTAGCCACTTCTCATCCTGAATGCGGTACAGAGGAAGAAAGTCCCCCCTATCTCCGATCTCCTCGTTGTAAATAGCCTGAATCTCCGCCCGGCGTTCTTCCAGGCGTTTCGCCTCGAATGCCTCAATCTGGCCGTTGATGTGGTTTATTGGTTTGTCTGCTTTAACTGCAAGCTCATCGACCCTCTGTTTGAATTGGTTCAGTGGAGCCATCCAAAGCTCCTTCACGGCCTTGAAGCTATCGGTAATCTCCTTTTTATCCTTGCGCAGATCTGCCACTACCTTTTTAGCATCTGTCTTCTTGTCTTCCGTAAAGACGATCCCGTCGTACTGGCTCATTCTCTCTTCAAATTCTTTTGCTACCTCGTCAAAGTTCGCCGCAATAGTTCCCACTACCGGACTTACCTGAAATTTAACCTCGCTCATTTTCTCCTCCTGTTTCCTGTCTTTGTCGTCTCAATTGTTCTATGCGTTTCCTGTCAGCCTTCCGGCAATCCTGACAAGTCCGAGTATCTGCCTTCCCGGATGCAATACAGGCATCGCACTTATCCATATCCTTCATCGTTCCAGAATCACCTCCGCTTCGAGAATTGCCATATCTGCTAACAGCTCTGTCATAGCTCTTCTTGTGTCTGCAGGCTGCCGTTTGTCTTTGACAACTCTCGCGATCTGCTCCTTTTGCAGAATCCACATGGCGTAATATGGGTTATCTATTCTCCCCGCCTCCCATCATGTCAACAACCTCTACATCTTCGTCCGGGCTAAAAGCAAACTCCCGTTGAAAGTTGCAGATGCTGTTTCCTGTCACTAAGACCATGTTCTGAAAATGTTGGATTCCAGCAATTCCAAGGGTGATCCAGTTGTCTTCACTGCCGAACTCAAACCGAATGGTTTGTCCTGCTTTTAATTCACTCGCCTTCATCGCAGCCTCCTTACCACTCCACATCATCCGGATTAATCGGGCCGGAACTCTGGCGGCGTTTCGGTCTGGGTGGAAATGCCGGCGGTACTGCTTCTAAGCCGATAGTACGGTCGTAATTCCCCATAAGCTCGTCCATCTGGCGGCAGAGCTCGATCTCCCTGGCCTCTAAGGCTCCCTTAGCTACCATTACGATAGCGGCCTGACTTTCTTTACTTAACCCAATTTCATCACTGTTAAGTATGAGGTCCTTATCCCAGCCGTCTGAAATCAGCAGGCGCATAGGCTGCCCTTCCAGCTTCTTAATTGCTTCGCGGCAGAGATCAATCGCCTTCCTGCAGTCTGTTACATCTTTCATAAATGCGTCCATGCGCTGTGTATTCATTTCCATCTTGCACTCCGTTTCTCCCTCTGCTATAATGAGGGTGTTAAATAATTAGTAGTTACCTTGATTCCCTGGGAGTTGCAGCTCCTGGGGTTTCTGCTTTTATCTCTTTCAACTGGCAGACTGCGCGTTCAAGCCCGCCGGCTTTATCTGTATATGCGCTTACTTTTTTATCCTGCACATCGTCAATACACCAGCCACGCGAATGAACATGAACATCGATACTGGCAGTATGCCCTGAATAATAGAAAAATGCTGTCGGCAGGTTGCCGGTAATAGCCTGTTTACGCACGCCCAGTCCGTTGATATCCAGCGCCAAATCAAGCAACCTGTGGATCTGTTCACGCTTCCGCTTCTCGGCCTTCTTTCTTAATCTGTCTCTCATTATCCTTTATATCCTCCTTCCAATTCCTGCACATGGGTATTCATATAGTAGATTGTCATGTGACTAATCTGTGCGAATTCGTCATAAGTAATTGCCTCCAGCTGGCGCGCCATACAAGCCTGTCCATATGTCTGATAGAGCAGATCGCGCGACAGGTAGCGCTGCGCATACCTCGCCTGTTTTTCCAATTGTTTCATGATTGTTTCCTTTTGCATCGGATTCCCTCCTTTCAAATTAATCTCATCAACAGCAGATATACTATGTAAGTACAGGCTGCTGCTCCGGCCAGATCAAAGATCCCAACCAGCAGCCATTCCACCCAGTCCACAATCGGCGGCCGGCTGTCGTCCTCGAAGTCGTCGAGGTTGTCAATGTACTTCTGCATTCTGTATCACCCCCTTAACTCCACTATCCCCTCTTCCGAAGGTAAAATAGATTGTCCGTCATAGACATAGACCGTTAAGCCCATGCCCCAAAGTTCTTTCAGGGTAAAATCCTCCGGTTTCTTCATTCGTCGGTCCAGTGTAGGGGCGGATATTCTGGCTTTATTAGCCATCTGGGCATCGTCCCAACCATTCAGGATTTTTTTACTGGCAATACAGGCTAGAACAGTACGCCGTCGCTTTTCCAGATCCGACAATCCCGTTTTGGGAAACTGCCTCACTCCTTTACTATTTTTTCATATTGTACCTGTCTCACCCCTGTTGAAATATCGCCCTA
>ENA-OQNO01001653-OQNO01001653.1-human-gut-metagenome-genome-assembly--contig:-NODE-1653-length-14380-cov-2.689048_pt1 | contig 14380 bp, 15 predicted proteins | sample MGYA00242629_ERZ504880 | MGnify/ENA primary metagenome ERZ504880 (study PRJEB26092, sample SAMD00036377) | human gut metagenome | host: Homo sapiens | study: EMG produced TPA metagenomics assembly of... | reverse complement strand
GCCGTAAGTGATAACTTTTCACGGTTTAAATGCGGAGGTGAGACCCCAACAGCCCAAAATGTATATTTTATCAATCTCCAGTAGATTAAGGGAATCCGGTTTGGTACCATAAATCCCATTAACTATTTTGATAATTTTTATAATGCAGAACTTTTCCTGCGGGCACATGGAACGTACTCCATTAAAATTACGGATCCTCTCCTGTTTTATGCGGAAGCAGTGCCCAGAAACAGCGGCCAGGTAGAAGTCAGTGAGATCAACGAGCAGTATCTCTCCGAATTCTTAGAAGCCCTTCAGACATCCATTAACCAGATGTCTGCGGACGGTACGAGGATTTCTTTTGTTTCTTCAAAAGCAAGGGAACTGGGTAAATATATGGCGCAGACTCTGGATGAAGACTGGCGCCAGATGCGTGGAATGGAGATTCAGTCGGTAGGGATTGCAAGCATTTCCTATGATGAAGAATCCCAGAAATTAATCAATATGAGGAATCAGGGAGCGATGCTTGGAGATCCGTCTATCCGGGAGGGATATGTCCAGGGAGCGATTGCCCACGGTCTGGAAGCAGCCGGTTCAAACCCGAACGGCAGTATGGCTGGTTTTATGGGAATGGGCATGGGGATGCAGAATGCTGGTAACTTTATGGGAACTGCTTCGGCTAATAATATGCAGCAGATGCAGATGAACCAGGAAGCCGGAAACGCAGCAAATGCAGCCTCAGGTGCAGGAAATGCCCCGGGTACAGTCAATGCAGGTAACCAGGGAGATATTCAGGCATCGGCAGACGGCGCAGGCAGCTGGAATTGTCAGTGCGGAACTTCCAACAGCGGAAAATTCTGCTCCAATTGCGGAAAAGCAAAACCAGAACAGACACAGGGCTGGGTATGCAGCTGCGGAGCTTCCAATACAGGAAAATTCTGTTCAAACTGCGGGAATGCAAGACCGGTATCGGCAGACTGGACATGCGGCTGTGGAGTAAAAAATACTGGGAAATTCTGCTCGGAATGCGGAAAACCGCGCCCATAATCAGGAGGTAATGCATGGCAGTTGTAAGCTACAAATGTCCAAACTGCGGTGGGGATCTTCGCTTTGATCCCAAGACCCAAAAGTACAAATGTGAATATTGCCTTTCAGAATTTACGGAAGAGGTTCTGCACCAGCAGGAAGAGAAAGAATCCTCCGGTCAGCAGAGTGCGGAACAGGAGAGCCGGGACGGGCTTGTCTATTCCTGTCCAAGCTGCGGTGCGCAGATCATAACAGATGAAACCACAGCGGCAACATTCTGTTACTATTGCCACAATCCGGTAGTTCTGGAAGGAAAACTCTCCGGTGATTATAAACCGGATCAGATTATACCGTTTAAGGTGGATAAGAAAGAAGCGGTGTCCCATTTCCTGGCATATATGAAGAAGAAAAAGTTTGTTCCGAAAGCCTTTTTTAATAAAGACCAGATAGAAAAAATTTCCGGGGTGTATTTCCCGTTCTGGATGTTTGAATGTGATGTGATGGGGCATATGGATGCCACGGCTACGAATGTGCGTATTTACCGCATTGGTGATACTGAATTTACGGAGACCAGGTTCTACAATGTCCAGCGGGAAGGCGGCCTGCATTTTGAGGAACTTACGAAGAATGCATTAAATAAGGCAAATCGAAAGCTTGTTGAAGGGGTGCAGCCATTTATGTTGAATGACCTGCAAAAGTTCTCTATGGGCTATTTATCCGGGTTTCAGGCGGAAAAAAGGGATATGGAGAAACGAGACTTTGAAGACGAGGTCAGAAGAGAGATCAGCGATTATTCCAAAAGTATTCTAAAAGACAGCATAAGCGGCTATACCACGGTAAAATCATCGAACCTTGCCCTGGATACTCCGTCTGAACACTGGAAATATATTTTGCTGCCTGTCTGGGTGCTTACCTATAAAGGCAAAGACGATAAGATGTACTACTATGCCATGAATGGGCAGACAAAAAATATCTGCGGCGAGCTTCCCATTGACTATAAGAAGGTGGCGCTGATGTTTGCAGCCATTGCAATACCGGTATTCTTACTATTATTGTTAGGAGGGTATTTCATATGGTAAAAGGGAAAAAGATTCTTCTGTGGCTATGCCTTTTGTTTCTGTTTCTGATGACAACTGGAATAGGGGCATTTGCTTCAACCGGCAGCCAGGTCTTTGATGATGCCGGGCTTCTTAATCCGGATCAGGCTGCAGATCTGGCTCAGAGGGCAGATACACTGCGGGAAACATATAAAATGAATTTTGTGGTAGTAACTACGAATGATGCCCAGGGAAAATCAGCAAAAGAATATGCAGATGATTTCTACATGGATCATGGATTCTATGACGATGGGGAAGCCAAAGGCGGAGCCACATTTTTAATTGATATGGATAACCGGGAAATTTATATTTCAACGGCACATGATATGATCTACTATATGACTAAGGATCGGATAGAAAGTGTACTGGACACCGCCTATCCCTATATCAAAGCGGGCGAGTACTATAAATGTCTGAACAGTATGATGGATGCAACGCAAAATTTTATAGATAAAGGTGTTCCCGCAGATCAGTATACCCTGAATGAGGAAACGGGAGAGATTACAAAATATCTCAGCCTGCGCCCTATTGACTGGGCGATTGCAGTAGGAGCAGCGCTGCTTTTAGGAGGTGCAGTCTGCGGCTTTACGGTGGGTAAATACAAACTGAAATGGGGAAGTTATACATATCCTTACAAACAAAAGGGCAGACTGAACTTAACGAACCAGTCAGATCATTTTACCAATCAGGTCGTTACCCAGAGGCAGATTCCAAAGAATGATGATTCCGGAGGATCCGGCGGCGGAGGCGGAAGTATGTCATCTACCCACACCTCAAGCGGAGGAGGAACCTTTGGCGGAGGCGGCAGAGGATTTTAAGAACGCCCCAGATCATAATCAGATAAGAAGAGACTAGTGCAACAGGGAAGCTTCCATGCAGGCGCATGGATTTCTACTATCGCAATAGTCTCTTTTTATCCGGCTGAGTGATCTGCATCAGGAGCCGGTTGATTTGTATTTTCTCATGCCAAGATTCCATACAAAGAGGCAGGGAATCAGAAAAAGTACGGTTAACACTGGCAGAAAGCAGTAATACGCCGGTATATTCTGCCGGATCAGATAGAGAAAGGGATAGTACTGGAAAAGTGCAAAAGGTACGATATAGGTGCAGATGGTAAGCACTGTTTTCCCGTAGACGGCTACGGGGTATTTTCCGTATTCTCTGGCGCCGTCGGTAAAAATATTCATGAATTCAAGCCCTTCCAGTGTAAAGAAGCAAAGTCCGGCATAGAGAATAAATAATCCGGCAAAGGTTGCCACTCCGCCCAAAATCATCAGAATCAGCGTAAGAACCCGCAGAAAGGTCCAGTGCAGGTCGATATTGGCAATGCCATAGACCAGCATTACAACCGCCTGTAAAAGGCGTCCGATGCGGGTTAATTCTATTTTGCTTGCAAGTACCTGGAAGATGGCGCCGCCCGGGCGCACCAGGATGCGGTCAAACTCCCCGTTGCCAATCATAGAGGCGAAGGTGTCAAATCCCCGGAAGAAACATTCCGCAAGAGTAAATGACATCAGTACAATGGCAAAGCATAAAAGGACTTCACTGTACGAGTATCCGTTGATCTGATGGAAGCGCTGCAGCATAAAATAAACACCCAGGAAGACATTGAAGGAAACCAGAAACTGCCCGAGTACGGTAAGCAGAAAGGATACTTTATATTCCATCATACTGCGCAGGTGTATGGATAGGTAATGCATGTATAGTTTCATATCAATTCTCCTTTCAACCGCCCTGGACAACCACTTGCTTTAATGCTTTGTGCATCAGCAGCTTACCGGCTGTGGTTAACAGTATCAGCCAGAATACCTGTAAAGCAATAGCCCGGCAAAGTGCACTTTGGGCAATGTCTCCGCTGTAAATACGCAGAGGGGCATTCTGTATGGAAGCAAAGGGCAGCAGCTCCACAATATAAGAAATCTTATCCGGCAAAAAAGGCAGCGGGATAACCGCTCCGGAGAGAAATTCAGCCAGGGAGGTGGTAATCATACGGATGCCCTGTGAGGATATGGTATAAAATGCAATTGTATATATGACCATGGACAGCGAAACTACCACGCCCAGTCCAAGGGCCATAGAAAGCAGAAACAGCAGTGCCGTTTCCGGATCCGGCGGCAGTGTGATGCCATACGGCGCGGGAAGGATGGATGCCAGAATCAGTACGGGGAAGCAGCGCAGGACAGCTTTGGAAAGCCGGGATGCCAGGTTTTTCGTAAACCACATGGTGTACAGGTCCACAGGACGGCAAAGTTCATAAGAGACATTGCCATTGGTAATGGAATCGAATATATCGTTGTCCCAGAACCAGAACATATACAGGGCTAAAAAAGCCTGCTGCAGCCATACATAAGAAGTCAGCGCCTGAAAAGACATGGGGAAGGCATTTGCATCTGCCTGATAAAATGCCTGAAATAACAGAATTTCCATGGCTCCCCAGATAAACTGTGTGGATACACCTGCTATAGCGGCGGTACGGTACTGAAGCCCGGTGATAAAGCGCATGCGAAAAAAAGAGAGGTATTGTTTCATGGAGTACCTCCTATATTTCGTACTGCCGGTAGATGCGGGCAACAAGTTCGTCCAGGCTTTCATTTTCCATAGCCCTGTCCTTGAATTCCTCAAGGGAGCCATCCATGAGAAGGCGTCCTTTGCCGATCAGCATAATGCGGTTTGTAAGTGCTTCAATATCCTGCATATCGTGGGTGGTCAAAATAATAGTTGTATTGTGTTTTTTATTCAGATCCAGAATAAAATTACGAACGGCAATCTTGGAAACGGCATCCAGCCCGATGGTTGGCTCGTCTAAAAACAGAATCCTGGGATTATGTAAAAGAGAGGCAGCTATTTCACAGCGCATTCGCTGACCCAGAGAGAGCTGTCTGGCAGGGGTTTTGATAATATCCTCCAGGTTCAGAAGCAAAATCAATTCCTCCTTCATATTCCGGTAATCGTTTTGAGGAATCTTGTAAATATCTTTGAGCAATTCAAAAGAATCAATGACAGGTACATCCCACCAAAGCTGGGAGCGCTGCCCGAAGACCACTCCGATTTCTTTCACATGGGCTTTTCGTTCCTGAAAAGGGACTCGTCCGTTAATCAGACAGGTTCCGCTGTCCGGATTCAGAATTCCGCTTAAAATTTTAATCGTGCTGCTTTTGCCGGCACCATTGGGACCTATATAGCCCACCATTTCTCCATCTGGGATTGTAAAAGAGATATCATTCAAAGCTTTGATTTCACGGTATTGACGGTGAAACAAAGCCTTCAGGGCAGCTGTAAGCCCTGCATTCCGATTTGAGACCCGAAAGGTCTTGCATAAGTGTTCCACTTGAATCATGGTAACCTCCTGGTAGTAATATTTTGGAAACAACAGTTAATATGTTACTTCAAATATCTTGCCAAGCGACAGAGTCTGGGAAACAGACCCATTTCCCCTTGGATTTTGCCAAGGGAACCCGTTGTGGTAAATATTTACTTTTAAGAAAAAGCAGACGTGAGCGGCTGCTTTTTAGTAGAAAGGATATTTATTTTAGCACTATACAGGAGGGAAGTCAAGTAAGAATGAGGGGGAGTTTATCCCGCTCGCCGCCTTATGCCATGGGGGCAATACTTCCTCCATCTTCCAGAAAAATCGTTTCATTATTTAACCATTTATTTGCTTCCTGGGAAGAGTCATAGTAGATGGTATTGCCATTGGAGATGATATTGCTGCAGGAAGTATCATCATTGGTAAGAGTAGTCAGGTAAGAAGTTTTGGTAACTTCCCAGGTAGAGGTGGAATCCAGAGAGAGATTGATTTCTTTTGCCGTATTTTCTTCGTTTACAGCCCCTTTAAATACAGAGGAATCTGTAAGGCAGACGCTGACTGTGCTGATGAAATCACAGATGATATCTCCTTCAAAGGTCTGCTTTATGCCGGTTAACTGAAAGGTTCCGCCGTTAGAACCGGGTGTCCCCCAATTATTTGTGTCGTTTCCGGCAGCGTTCACCAGGATACCGCTGGAATAGTTTAAAGTAGTGTTTTGCAGGGTGGCTTCCGCCTGGGTATTGGTAATATAGAAGAAAGGACCTTCAGAGGTGCTGGATATTACAGAATCCGAAGCATGAAGAGATGCTGTTCCTTCAGCTGCATCCCCGGATGTACTCTGATAGAGCATGATTCCGTTTTCTCCTGCGCCGGTCAGGTCACAGCTATTAAGCGTTATGGAATTCTTGCCTTCCACCACGGCTGCCTGACTCCCGGTGGCAGTTCCGGTTATATTGGAGGCGGTAATATTACCTGTTGAATAAATACAGGGACTGCCGTCACCGGAGGCAGACAAGGTTCCTCCATCTACCGTAATGGTACCTTCTCCACGGTCTGTTGCAACAGGAGCGCAGTGCGCTCCTTCCGTAGTAATATCTACATTTGTTGCGATGATGGTACCATTATAAGTGGCGTCCAGCCCTCTGGAAGAATCCCCTTTGGTATGGATGGTTACGGTATCAACCGTGACAGAAGCATTTTCACCGGTTGCAAAAATAGCATTGGAGCCTTCTGCATCGGAAGTCAGAGTCGTGTTGGAAATAGTGGCGGTACTGCCTTGTGTTACTGCGAAAATAGCATTCAATGCGTAAAAATTACTTTGATCCGCATTGGAGCTGTCCCCGGCTTTATCCAGGGTCCCATTATCCAGTTTGAGAGAGCCGCCATTTTTGACTAAAATGGTATTTTCATCAGCAGTGATTGAGGAAACCGTATCACCCGAAGCCGTTTCCTCCGTGCCGTCAATTGTTTTGGAACCGTTCAGATCGGGAGCTTCTTCTGTGCCGCCGTTCATGCCGCCTCCCGGACCGCCGCCATTACCGTCAGGACCGCCGCCGTTGCCGCCGCCAAAGGCTGAGATCGTAACGGAAACAACGGTATCTCCATCCATAACCACCGTTAGAATCGATCCTTCCGTGATATCTTCCACAGTTGCATCACTGCTCTGCCCCATACTGTCCTTGGTGATCTTTGTATCATCATCAATGGTAATTTCCTTTTCTTCGCCGGTCAGCGTTAAACCGCCGGGACCCATTCCGCCACCGGAAGGAGGAGTGCCGTCGTTGTCTCCGGAAGGAGGCGTGCCGCTGTTGTCATTGGAGGCTGAAGTACCGGCATTATCATCGGAAGAGGGAGTACTGGCTTCATCACCAGAGGCAGTAGTACCGGCATTATCACCGGAAGCTGAAACAGCGGCATCCTCACCCGAAGCGGCGGTTTCATCACTAGCTCCCGTTTGCAGGGTATCATTGCCGCCTGTGGTAGATGGTTTTTCCCCATTTTCCGGTGGTGTGAAGTCTCCGTCAGGTCTGGATGCCCGTTCTCCCAGTGCAAGTGTTATGGTATTCCCATCTATGGCGGTAACCTGGCCGGTTATGGCATTGTCATCTTGTGTATTTTCGCTCTGGGTGCTGTCAGAGGTTTTGTCATCGGTGTCCACGCTGGATGAACTGCTGGTGGAACTATTCTGGGTACTGCCGGAAGAAGTCTGGCAGCCTCCTAACAGGGTACAGGAAACGGTAACGCATAATAACAGGGTAATTAATTTATTTTTCATACAATCATCCTTTCTGGTATCTGCAGGTGAACAGGTACGAATTCATTCGTTGTAATCATACAATCCAATGCTGAAATTAACCTGAAGAAAAGTATGAAGAATTTGTGATGGAATACGGTTCCCAGGGAGGTAAATTAGAAAAAACTATTGCACTTCTAATCTAAATATGTTAGTATCTTCCTTGTGAATACAAATGTATTTGTGAAGCAAACACGAGGAGGTTCCAATGTCGGAAAAAAGTCAGTATTTTGTGGTTAAGCAGAAGGCGGTTCCGGAAGTGTTATTAAAAGTAGTGGAAGCGAAGCGGTTATTAGAGTCGGAACGAGTAGAAACGGTTCAGGAAGCAACAGACCGGGTAGGCATTAGCAGAAGTTCGTTCTATAAATATAAAGATGATATATTTCCATTTCACGATAATGCCAAAGGAAAGACCATTACCTTTGTAATACAGATGGATGATGAGCCGGGTCTTCTTTCAGATGTATTGAAAATAGTTGCCCAGTTCGGAGCAAACATTCTTACGATCCATCAGAGTATCCCCATCAACGGAGTGGCATCGCTTACTTTAAGCGTAGATATTTTACCCACTACAGATGATGTATCCAAGATGGTAGAAGAAATAGAAAATAAAATAGGTGTGCATTATTTGAAAATATTAGGAAGAGAGTAAAACTACATATAAATAGATTTGATCGCATCATAGAGAATGCAGATAGGAGGAAGTCATGATTCAGATAGCAGTGTTAGGTTACGGTACCGTAGGTTCAGGCGTAGTGGAGGTGATCAATACCAACCACAGCAGCATCAATAAAAAAGCCGGGGAAGAGATTAATATTAAATATGTTTTGGATTTAAGGGATTTTCCTGGAGATCCGATTCAGGATAAAATCGTACATGATTACGAGGTAGTGGTGAATGACCCTGAAATCAATATTATTGTTGAGGTAATGGGTGGCGTAGAACCAGCGTATACATTTGTAAAGCGGGCATTATTAAGCGGCAAAAGTGTGTGTACATCCAATAAAGAATTAGTGGCAAAACATGGTGCAGAACTTTTGGATATTGCAAGGGAACGAAATATCAACTTCTTGTTTGAAGCCAGCTGCGGCGGCGGTATTCCCATTATCCGTCCGTTAAATTCTTCTCTTACGGCAGATGAGATTGATGAAATCACCGGTATTTTAAATGGAACTACCAACTTCATTATGACAAAAATGATTGAAGAGGGTTCTGAATTTGAAGATGTTTTAAAAGAGGCCCAGGAAATGGGGTATGCGGAACGCAATCCGGAAGCAGACGTGGAAGGGCATGATGCCTGCCGTAAGATCGCTATATTATCTTCCCTTGCATTTGGCAAACAGGTTGATTTTGAGGATATCTATACGGAAGGGATCACGAAAATCACAGCGACAGATATTAAATATGCAAAAGCCCTTGGCAAGACCATTAAATTACTGGCATTCAGTAAAAAAGTTGGAGAGAGCTTTTATGCCATGGTGGCTCCGGTACTGCTGGGACCAACAGACCCGCTGTTCAGTGTAAACGGTGTATTTAATGCCATATTTGTACATGGAAACGTATTGGGAGATGCAATGTTCTATGGAAGCGGTGCAGGTAAACTGCCTACGGCAAGTGCAGTGGTATCTGACGTAGTAGATGCAGCAAAGCATTTACACAGAAGCATTATGTCATTCTGGAGCAGCCATAAGCTGGAACTGACAGACATCAGCAATTCCCAGAGAAAATTCTTTGTCCGTGTAAAAGGGAACCAGCAGGATGATCTTGCCAGAATTGAAGAAATCTTTGGAACCGTGAAACCTGTAATAGTTCCTGGAGTAGAAGGTGAATTTGGATTTACTACAGAGATCCTGTCCGAAGCAGAATACAGTGCAAAGGCAGCGAAACTGGGAACGGTAATTAACAGAATCAGAATGAGATAAGCTTACAGCGCTGCATTTAAGGGCAAATGACCGGGAATATCCTCCCAGAGGGTATGAATGTCATCCGCCAAAGGTGCAGGGCTGTATTGCTGTTTTCAATTAAATAAAAAGATGAAACAAAATAGGTTGAAAGAAAATAAAAAAAGCAGAGAGGAAGCCGCAATGAAACTTTCAACTAATCCAGTGCGGCGCTGCTGCAGTACGGCTGCAGTATGCAAGGGTGATAAAATGAAATATATAGTAGTCTTAGGCGATGGAATGGCAGATGAACCAATTGAACAGTTAGGCGGTAAGACTCCGCTTGCATATGCAAAAACTCCTGCAATGGATGCTCTGGCGAAAGTATCAGAGATCGGCATGGTCCATACAATTCCCAAGGGAATGAGCCCTGGAAGTGATACGGCGAACCTCTCCGTAATGGGATACGATCCAAAAGAATATTATACCGGCAGGTCTCCGCTGGAAGCCCTCAGTATCGGAGTACCGATGCAGGCAACGGATGTAGCCCTGCGCTGTAATCTGGTAACCCTTTCCGAAGAGGAGCCTTATGAAGAAAAAACAATTATTGATCACAGTTCCGGCGAAATCAGTACGGAAGATTCAGCTGTTTTATTAAATGCAGTGCGTCAGGCACTGGAAAATGATATTTATAAATTCTATGTGGGAACCAGTTACCGCCACTGCCTGATCTGGAACCAGGGAAAAGTAGTAACGCTTACGCCGCCCCACGATGTTCTGGGCCAGGTAATCGGAAAGTATCTGCCAGAAGACAGCGTACTGGCGCAAATGCAGAAGAAGAGTTACGACATTCTGGTGAATCACCCCATTAATATCGAGCGGAAGAAACAGGGAAAGAATCCTGCGAACAGCTGCTGGTTCTGGGGCGCAGGAACCAAACCTGCACTGTCTTCCTTTGAGGAAAAATTCCATAAAAAGGGTGTTATGATCTCAGCTGTGGATCTGCTCAAGGGAATTGCAGTGGGAGCCGGGATGGATAATATCACGGTAGAAGGTGCCAATGGCGGACTGCATACCAACTATGAGGGTAAGGCACAGGCAGCAGCAGATGCACTGTTAAAAGACGGTTACGACTTTGTATATATACATGTTGAGGCACCGGATGAGATGGGACATCAGGGAAGTGTAGAAAAAAAGGTTCAGGCTATTGAATTTTTAGATGAACGTGTGATAAAATACGTAAAGGAACAAATGGATGCAGCTGGTGCAGATTACCGTATGCTGGTGCTTCCTGACCATCCTACGCCGATCTGCGTTCGTACACATACCTCTGATCCTGTGCCGTACCTGCTGTATGACAGTACTGCACCGTGTCAGGAGACATGGAATTATAATGAGGCAGAAGCAAAGGATAGTGGAAACGACATTGCCAGGGGGCACCTGATGATGGAATATTTGTTCTCTAAATAAAGCGAATTGGCTTGTCCGGTAATTTTGTATTTCCCGGGAAGCCCGGAGCCTGTTTGAAAATAACACGCTCAAAAGTAAATGTAGACGCAGGAGAAAAATATGTTAGTAGTGAAAAAATTTGGCGGTACTTCTGTAGGCAGCAAAGAACGAATTCTAGGTGTTGCAAGAAGATGTATTGAAGAACATCAAAAAGGGAATGACGTGGTAGTCGTTCTTTCCGCTATGGGTAAGACAACGGATGAATTGCTTGCCAAGGCGAAAGATATTAATCCAAGAGCTTCAAAAAGAGAAATGGATATGCTTCTGACTGTAGGAGAACAGACTTCTGTTTCCCTTATGGCTATGGCGATGGACGCTTTAGGCGTTCCGGCAATTTCTTTAAATGCATTCCAGATTGGAATGAAGACCACATCTGCTTATGGAAATGCCAGACTTAAGAACATTGATACGGAACGTATCAGACATGAACTGGAAAGCCGCAAGATTGTTATCGTTACAGGTTTTCAGGGAATCAATAAGTATGATGATTATACCACACTGGGACGCGGCGGATCAGATACCACGGCTGTGGCGCTGGCAGCAGTGCTCCACGCAGATACCTGTGAGATTTATACGGATGTGGATGGTGTATATACAGCAGACCCCCGTATCGTAAAAGATGCCAGAAAGATGAAAGAAATTACATATGATGAAATGTTAGACCTGGCAACACTGGGCGCCGGCGTACTTCATAACCGTTCCGTGGAAATGGCAAAAAAATATGGAGTAACACTGGTAGTGCGTTCAAGCTTAAATGATTCAGAAGGAACTGTGGTTAAGGAGGAAGTTAGCGTGGAGAGAATGTTGGTAAGCGGTGTTGCTTTGGATAAAAATGCTGCAAGAATTTCAGTAATGGGGTTAAAGGACGAACCGGGTATCGCTTTTAAATTATTTGATACATTGGCAAAGAAACATATTAACGTAGATATTATTTTGCAGTCTATCGGACGTGAGGGAACAAAGGATATTAGTTTCACAGTAGATGAAGATGAAGCAGATGAGACAATAGCCATTCTGACGGACAATAAAAACCGTATTACGGCAAAAGAAATTACCTGCCAGAAAGAAGTTGCGAAGATGTCAATTGTCGGCGCCGGGATGATGTCAAATCCGGGAGTTGCTGCAAAGATGTTCGAAGCACTGTATAATGCCAGAGTTAATATTAACATGATATCAACTTCAGAAATCCGGGTGACCGTACTGGTAGATCAGGAGGATGGCGAAAAAGCACTTCGTGCCTGCCATGAAGCATTTGGGTTGTCTGAGGTTTAAAGGACGCTTGCTGTAAAGATCGCGATAAGTGAAGATTACAATAAAAAAGAGCAGATTTTTCTGCTCTTTTTTTGTACATTCAGACTTTAATGCATCTCTGCCGGAGAAAGTTCACCCCGAAGGTCCATATAAAATAAGGTAAGTGTGGTATTCATATAAGGTCCGATCCAAAGCATTCCGATATAACAGGAAAGAACGCTGAGCAGGATAAGACCGAAGAAGCTGATGATCAGATAAAACAGGCGGCCTTTGTTGCCACGCATCATTTCTTTGCTTTCCCGCAGGGCATCCATCACTTTCATGTGTGGATCATCAATATATAGATATACTGACTGGGAATAGGTCAGCATTAATATAATCGAGATAACCACTCCGATAATCTCAAACAGGATCAGTAACAGGTCCAGGAGCAGAAGATCCACAGCCTTGCTTAATGCCCCCAGTATGATGACCGGCAGGAAACATGCCAGAACCATAAGAAATAACAGGATGATAATGCCAATCACATGATCCGGATAATTCCGGAAACCATACAGGATATCCCCGATTTTATATTCTTTATTTCTGCAGAAATTCAAAAACAGGCTGGACATTCCGGCTGAAAGAACCCCTAAAAGGATGGAAACGATAAATTCACAGAGTGAACTGACAACGAATCCAAATGTTGTTATCGTTCTGAAAAAAGTAAAAGTACTGAAAAAAGTAATTATAAAAGTAATCACAAAGAAAATGATCACGGCGCCCATTGGTATGGAATAATTACCAAGGAGTTTTCCTTTGGCTATACTTTTTAGTTCGGAAGATGAACGTTTCATTTTGTATACTCCTATCTACTACAATATATTTGTCAAATCTCAGCGAACGGGTGCTGAAAAATTTTGCAACTTTTTTGGTCCTATGTTATACTGGAACAGCAAAACTTAACTTTACAAAGTTCAGAGCAATTCCTAAACGCTCTAGACCGGAGGTGCTGCCTTGAAAAAGGAAAGCGAAAGAAAAAGCTTATATAAAATCGGCTGGATATTTCTCATACTGGGAAGTATTCTTTATATCCTGGTTAAAGTATCACACATATCGGCGGGATCCTTTTTGCTGCCCTGCCTGGTACATAAATATACAGGGCTTTACTGTCCCGGATGCGGCGGGACCCGCGCATTTACATTCTTAATGGATGGCCATTTTCTGAAATCGCTGTATTACCATCCGGTAGTCCTGTATGGTGCGGCATTATACCTGTGGTTCATGATTTCCAATACGATAGAACTCCTTTCCAAAGGACGGTTCAAAGTGGGTATGTACTACAGGGACCGGTATATCCATCTTGCAGTTATCATAATTATACTAAACTTTATCGTGAAAAATGCTGTTCTCATCATTTAGAAATATCCTATGATCCCATAAGTCCCGGATGCTTATATGGCATCATTTGGGACTGACGGAACGTTGGATTTGGGATTTTCTCTGATCTTTGGCATATTGTCGTTGCCGTTTCCGCCTCCCCCGTTAAAATATTTATTAAAATAGTCTTCCAGGTCTTGTGAATTCTGGTCTGGCTGTTGGGACTGTCCGCCGGAAGAACCACCGGATGAACCGCCGGAAGAACCATCATTTCCATAATAATACTCTAAATAATCCTGATACAATTTTTGTGTATTGCCCATATAAGTGTCGCTCACCAAAACCGCAATAATCATAACAAAGCTGATGCAGATTCCGGCAATGGATATTCCAAGTCCCGTTTTACTGCGGGAATCCATTCTGGAAGAACCGCCCATTTCTATCCGTGACGGCAATATGATCCGTGATGGTTACAATACGGATGTAGATAAATATCGTACGGCCAAGACAGAAGGAAAGACCTGGCTTGCCCAGATCGAAACGAAGGAGCGGGAACGCACCGGAATCAAGAACATGAGGATCAAATTTAATAAGGTATTTGGTTATTATCTGGAAGTAACCAATTCTTATAAGGATCTGGTGCCGGATGATTATATCCGCAAGCAGACTCTGACAAATG
>ENA-OQNO01001641-OQNO01001641.1-human-gut-metagenome-genome-assembly--contig:-NODE-1641-length-14436-cov-3.918862_pt1 | contig 14436 bp, 8 predicted proteins | sample MGYA00242629_ERZ504880 | MGnify/ENA primary metagenome ERZ504880 (study PRJEB26092, sample SAMD00036377) | human gut metagenome | host: Homo sapiens | study: EMG produced TPA metagenomics assembly of... | reverse complement strand
TAACGCCGCTTCCACGGCTCAGAGTGGAGACAAAGTGCAGAACCCGAATACAGCCTGTCTGGGTGCCTTCTTGCGTGATATCAGCCATTTAAGCCCTTTCTGTGGTACTTCCCATAATCGCGCTTATGCGACCTAAACCTTCGGATAGTATACCACCTAATCTCTTATTAATCAACTTTTCAAACAAAATGTGTCAATTTACTTCTTACATTTTTTCCATTAACGACCATATGATCCTAAATCAATCCTTTATGCTTGATGCTGCCGCTTCCTCTCTGGCAGATTGTTCAGCCGGACTTTCCTTTACTCCCTCTGTACTTTCTTTCAAAAGCATAATTTTAGGAGTCATAAGAATCAATTTCAAATCCAGAAAAACCGAATACTTCCTTATATAAGTAAGATCGAGTTTCAACTTATCATATGCAGTCGTATTATACTTTCCATATACCTGCGCATATCCTGTTAAGCCAGCTTTAACCTTAAGGCGATAGGCAAATTCCGGAATTTCTTTTTCAATTTCAGCAGCAAGTTCTGGACGTTCCGGACGCGGCCCTACTACAGACATTTCCCCCTTCAATATATTGATTAACTGGGGAAGCTCATCTAATCTGGTCATTCTGAGGAAACGTCCCACGGGAAGAATTCTGTCGTCAGATTCTGATGCCAATCTGGCGACGCCATCTTCTTCTGCATTTTGTACCATTGTTCGAAATTTATAGATCTCAAAGACCTTTCCGTCTTTAGTCAAGCGTAGCTGCTTATAGAACACAGGCCCCCGGTCTGAGCACTTAATCATTAAGGAAATAACTGCCCAGAATGGGGAGGTAACAATCAATCCCAAAGAGGAAAAAAGTATGTCTATCAGCCTTTTAAAAAACTTCTGTTCAACCTTTAAATCCTCGTTCCTGGAAAGGTATAACGGCGAATCAAAAATATTCAACTCTGCCGATGAGCTCAAAAGAATATCCGAGATTTTAGGAACCGTATAGCTCCTTATTGATGACCCAAAGCATTCCTTCATTAAGCAATTTCTTTCATGTGATGGAACATCTCCGATGATTACAGCATCATAATCTTCTGCCATCTCCATAATCCGTTTTATACCAATTCGGATATGTACTGCTCCACATATCTGGTACTTATCTTCCCGTGAATTAATCTTTTCCTGTAAATGGAACGCCGGAATATCTCCATATACAAGCAGCATTCGCTTTTTAGGAAACATCTTCTCATATACAGATTGAAAAATCAATGCCCATAAAACTATTAATATAACGTCAGTCAACGTCATAAGAAACATTACTCCTACTGGCGGAAACCCTAACGCAAGTAATGCGATCTGGAGGTACGTAATAATATTAACAAAGATAATTGACAGTATTTGTGAATATATCACATTACCTGTCTTGTAAAAGCCAATCTTCAATCCTCCATAGGTTTTTAGGAAAAATAGTAAAAGAATTCCGTATACTGCTACCATTAACCAGTTTCCCCGTCTAAAAAATGGGGCTATTATAAGATTATTGTAGTAACGGTGCCATACAATCCAGTAGGCCCCAACTTCCAACAGTACGATCACAGAAGATGAAAATAATTTTATCAGCCTCTTATATTGCTCGTAATTTCTCATTTTCCTTTATCCTTACTTCCAACCTGTCTGCAGTGTTCTCGTATCCCCAACTCTCCCAGCATTAAAAACATCCACATAATCGGAGTTGCAATCGGTAAGTTCAAATTGACAAATGCCTGTGTACTGTAACATATCACTGCAAAAAATGCCGCTACGATATATTGATTTTTTCCAGCTTTACGAATAACTCGAACTATAAAAGAGATTATAAAGACAAGGTACGCAATTAATCCTGTAATTCCTACAGTGATAAGATAATGTAAATACTCATTATGAGCATTATCAAAAATCTGACCATATATATTTCCCTGCGTCTTATCTAATAAAACAATTCCAAAAGTATCAGGTCCAAAGCCAAATACTTTTTTCATTATTGGAAACTGTTCGAAACATTCCATAGCATTACGCCATATGTAGCCTCTGTGAGTCCCCCAGTCATCATTAAACAGCAGGTATCCCCCAAGAGCTCCATATCGTTCCGTATTCCCCTGGACATTAACATCAAATAATGCATATCCAACTCCTAAAATACAGATTATCACTATCGCCAGCCAAATTATCCGCAGTACTCCACACCCGGTCCATTTCCTCTCATTTCCTTCAGAATCATGAATGTGGATTTCTGCATCCTGTTTTTTCTTTTTTGTATTTGCATAATCTAGTCCATATACAATAATACAAATAACCCAAAGGAGTATTACAATCGATAACAGTCCATCATATTTGACTATGATATTAAAAGCACTTTCAATCCCAAGTACCCGGTCACCCATTCCAGCATTAATCCAGTCAATGCATTGGATTACCGAAAAAAAGGTTGCAAGCATCATTAAGTATGATTTCACTCCCTTCTTATCTTTAAACAGATAAAGCGGAAGGAAACCGAATAAAGCTGCCAATGATAAATAGGCGTTATCACTGATTCCCATTATTAAGGCAAAAAAACTAATCACAAGACTCGCAAAGTAAAAACACTGTTTTTTCCATTTGTTTTCTGTTGCAAATAGTACTGCCGATACTGCTGTCACCATCCCTACCAGTGCTGTATACGTATTAATGTTACCGATCGTTGAGGTAAACATGAATTTCTGTTCTTCCAGCATTCCCACTTTAAAATGTAAAAGGTCCATCTTAAAATAGTCAGTAATCCCAAATATACAGACAAGCAGATTTGCAATTAAAAATGCATCCAAATACCATTTTTTTAATCTACCAAATCTGGTAACACAAAAATACGCCACACCATACAAACAGAGTAAGAAGAGCCCTGAATATCGCCCTTCATTCCCCCAAAAAGATTCATATACGTAATCGGAACTTATCGTTGATATACCCGCGATGATTAGAAAGACCAGCAATGCGACATCAGTGACAGAAAATTTCCTTATAAATTCGTTCCACTTAAAAGAAGTAAAATACTGTTCCAACCTATTATGTTCTATACAACCAGCAAAAATAACAGCAACCACTAAAAGGACCACCGAGCCAATATAAAAATAATATTTCGCCTGTAATATATTATAATATCGATCCATTACAAAAAGTGGAAATAAACATAAAATCAAAAACGTAAAAATATCTATTGTATGCGATAAAAGCGCAGAATCACTTTTGCTGTTCTTTCTTTTATCAGTTTTTATTGACGACATAGTTATCCCTCTCCATAATGCATATTACCATAAATCATCAATTTATGGTTTACTTTTATTACACAGTATAACATTTTAACTCAGATACCGCAACCGTATCCCTCATGAAAAAGCTGGGATATTATTTAAGATTTTATGAATTTTTGCGACTTTTATTCCCAGATTTTCAACGCATTTCCGCACCATCCAATACTGCCCATAATTTCCCTTATAGGAAGTATAATTACCTCGTAATGCAATTAGGAATTTCAAAAAGTATTTCAAAAAGAAAAAGGAGAGTGCATTAATTATGAGAAAGCAGACAAAATTAGTTGCAGTATTATCTGCAGCAGCTCTGTTAGCTATCGGTGCCTCCATGACCTCCTTCGCAGCTCAGGGCTGGCAGGAAGAAAATGGTACATGGGTTTATTATGACAAAGATGGTTATCAGGTAAGTGATCAGTGGCAGAAATCAGGTAACAACTGGTTCTATTTAAACAGTGATGGAGAAATGACTACTGATGCGATCGTTGAAGATGATGATTACACCTATTACGTAGATGCCAACGGCGCTATGGTAACAAATCAGTGGATTCAGGTAGAAAATGAAGATAGCTACGGTGATGACGATCCTGACTACTTCTGGTATTACTTCCAGAGTAATGGTAAAGCATATAAAGCGCCGACCAGTGGAAAGACTTCTTTCAAAAATATCAATGGCAAAAAATATGCATTTGATAGCGAAGGCAAGATGCTCTACGGTTGGGTAAATGAGAGCTCAGAGCGTCAGACAGGTGATGATGCTTGGACTAATGGCCTTTACTTCTGTGGCGATGAGAATGATGGTGCACAGGCAAACGGCTGGGCGCTGATCGATGTTGTAGATGACACTCAGGATGATCCCGATCAGAGCTACTACTTCTACTTTGATGCAAGCAACGGCAAGAAGGTTAAGGCTTCTGATACTAGCGAATTAAAGAGCAAGACTATCAATGGATTAAAGTACGCCTTTAATGAATATGGAAAAATGGTATCTGAGTGGGCAATGCCAAAGGCAACTGCTGATCAGGCTTCCATTAGTAGTTATCATTATTTCAACCTGTCAGATCAGGGCTGGAGAGCTAAAGGCTGGTTTAATGTTGTTCCGGAAGAAGATGTAAATGAAAGTGCATATAACGATGATAGTGCAAAATGGTTCTATGCTGAGAATGATGGCGATTTAGTCAAATCTGAAATCAAAACTATTTCTAGCAAGAAGTATGCATTTAATAACAAGGGTGAGATGCTTAGTGGTGTTCAGGCATTAGCTATGTCATCAAGCACTAAAATCGTCGGAAATAAGGCTATTGATGATGCTGATTTAGTTGATGCATTAAAGGCTGGCACTTTATCATTCGAAGGCTATAATGGCAATACCTACACAATCGGATCAGATGTATATGTTTACTACTTCGGCGCTGGTAGTGATGGTGCTATGAAGATTGGTAATCAGAATGTTGATGTTGATGGTGACACATATGCATTCTCATTTGGGAAAACAGGTTCTAACAAGGGCCGTGGCTTAAGTGAAGCTGATGATGTTCTTTATGTAAATGGTCTTAGAATTAAAGCTGATTCTGATATGAGATACCAGGCGTTTAAGAACGGTACAGCTGTAGAAGATCCAACAACTATTATCGATGATCAGAATGCTTATTTAGTAAATACATCTGGATCTATCATGAAGAATAAGAAAAATCTGAAAGATACAGATGATGGATACTACTGCACAGATTCTAAGGGACATGTAACTGGGTACAGCGAAACCAAGTGCGGAACAAAGAAAGACGATGGTACCGTTTATACTTGTAGCAATCCAAAACACAAATAATTTCTTTATTAATAAGATTTAGAAATTCTAATTGCCAAAAAGAGGCTATCGTATGATGAATACGATAGCCTCTTTAATATGTCATATTACCTTATCCATACTCCTTCCCCATTTACTTGAAATCCATCCGGAGTTGTCGTTTCCATGGCCATAGAACCGTCATTCTGGAAATAATACCACTTATTATCTGCATCTTGGAACCAGCCAGTTCTCATTGATCCATCCTGATTGAAATAGTACCACTTATCCGCCGTAAATGCCCACCCTGTTACCATAGAACCATCAGGGCGCAATAAATACCATATGTTGTTTATCTGGGCCCAGCCAGTGACCATATTACCTGTAGAATCTATATAATACCAGATACCCGTTGGGTCCCATAACCAGCCTGTTTTGACGCGTCCATCCGGTCCCAGATACTGCCACATTCCATTATCACTCTGTCGCCAGCCAATATCATTGCTTCCAATAGTATTATACTCGTTAGATGTAAAGGTACTATCTATGCCAGGGCCACTGTTTGTATTACTGCTATTACTGCTTCCGCTCGAATTACCTCCGCCAGAATTACTGCTATTGTTGTATGATTCGGGCGTTATTTTATATACTAATGGCAGTGGGGAGATTCTTCCTCCCATTCGGCAACCATCCTTAAATTCGAACACCAAGTCAGATAACAGATAGCTCCCATTATAAGCACTTGGATTCTGTTTAGCCTTTTCCTTTATATCATCAAAAACAGATTGCTTCATTTGTATAAAAAAGGTTACCTTTTTATTTCCATCAACAATATTCTGTTCAAACGTATGATCTGAAAATTCAAAATTTCCAACCTCATTTAATAAAATACGTCCAAGCGAGTCGTTATTTATTTCTACTCCCATATCATTAGGCACATTGCTTGTATCTAAAATATACGGATTAAAAGTAATTGTCATTACTGGGGGAACTGAGTTTCTGAGATTTATGCTGCCGATGTTTTTATAAAAGCTACCGTCTATTCGAATCTTTGTTCCTGAATATCGATCAATATTGTTAGTATAATGTTCGTCATAAAATCCATCAATACAATAAGTAACATGAATCTGCCCCAATATCTCATTTCCTGATAAAATCTTAATATATCCGCTATCAAGCGGTGGCTGATTCAATGCATCCAAATTCTTATCAATAAATGCAACCTGAATATTGACTTGCTTTCCTGGCTCTATTGTATCAAAATAAACTGGTGTAATTGACAATTTTTCTGTCATATTATCTGATATTTCAAAGTGAATATTAGTTTTAGGGCCAGTCAAATTGTCCAATCCAATAACCACATTAATTGGTTGAGGTAAGTTATAGGTATTATTTAGCTCATGATGGATGTCAAAGACAATATTTGCAGGCGATATATTAATAAGAGTGTTTTCAGACTTGTCAATATCTCTTTGCTTTGATGCATTGCTGTCACTGGCCATAGTCGGAACATCGTTATATTTAATTGAAGTCAGTAAGGTCTCGCCTTTTGCTGGAAATATATTAAAAACTCCTGTCATTACAAGTATAGCAAGTATTAGAGTCAGTTGATAGTATACTTTTTTCATACAATCTCCTTTAACTTTTTAAAGCGGACGAAGAATAATCTTCGTCCGCTTTGGCAATTAGAATTTCTAATCAAATATTAGTGAATATTGTTTTTGTCATGTTTAACGCCGTCTTTGCTGTCACATTTTTCGGAACCATAATAAGTAACTCTTCCGGCACCGTCTGTGCAGTAATACATATCATTACCATCTTTAACATTCTTCTTATTCTTCATCAGAGAACCTGAGGAGTTAAGTAAGAATAAAGCTTCATCTTTATAACCATCGTTCCTAGCTGATACTTTAACACCTATGGCATCAAATGCTTCGTATTTCAGATCACTGTCTGCTTTGATCTTTCTACCCTGAACATACATAGCACTCTTATCATAGATAAAGGTCTTAACAACTGTACCATCACCAAGTACTGTATCAGAATAATTGCCTACAGTTGTAGAACCAAATCCTTTACCCTTGTTATTGCCACTCTTACCAAAGAAGTAAGCATAAGTATCACCATCTACATCGACATTCTGAACTCCAGTCTTCATGGAACCATCGTCAGAAGATCCGAAATAATATACATCAACATTTAATTTGATATTATTTTCATCTACGTAAGTAGCTCTCTCATCGCTTAACGGAATACCAGCCTTAGCATCTTCTTCCTTTGGAGCCCAGTAGGATTTAACTTTAGACTCACTGTCAATCTTCTCTGCACCCCAGATAAAGTTATCATCATCTACGCCTAATGCATATAATCCGCTTAACATTTCACCTTTATCGTAGAATGCATACTTCTTGCCATTGATGGTCTTTAACTGATTTACAACTAAATAGCCATCATTGTTGGCATAGAACCACTTTTCTTCATCATCCTGATTTGCTTCTTTGTTAATCTTATCTGTTGGAACTGCTTTAAACCAGCCTTTTCTTCTGGAACCATCTTCAGAAGTGCTGTAGTTCTGGTAATTAGAAGCAGTTGGAATTTCTCCGGCAGTAGCCTCTGTCCAGCCAGATACCATCTTACCCCAGCTATTAAAGCCATATTTTCTGCCGTTGATTGTTTTGTTGGTAATGGAATCTCCATCTTCAGCAAAGAGCTTTTTACCATTTGCTTTGAAGTAGAACCAGTAGTCCTGATCTTCGTCATCTTCATCTTTATTAATTACATGAATCTGTGCCCAGCCAACTCTCTGTGCACCATCATCTTCTGTACCACAATAATAAAGTGTAGTAGACTCTTTCCAGCCTTCATCATCAGTTATTCTGTTAGATGTGCCATCAACCCAGCCATATAACATTTTTCCTTCATCATCAAAAGCATATTTCTTGCCATTGATAGTCTTGAAGGAAGTTGAGTCGCCAGCTTTATATGCTTTTCCAGATGCCTGGAAATAATACCAGTAGTTTGCTGGTGCATCATCACTGTTATCGTCATCATTAGCTACCTGTACCCATCTGTTAGCAGCCATAACACCATTTTCATCAACATAATAGGTATAATCGCCGTCTTCAACCAGAGTTTCTGTTGCCATCTCTCCGTCGTCATTAAGGTAGAACCAGTTATTTCCTGACTTCTTCCATTCGTTGCTTACTTTGTAGCCATCGTTATCATAATATACCCATGTACCACTTTCTTCCTGCCATCCAGCAGCTGCGAAGGAAGTCATGGATGCACCGATCGCTAACAGAGCTGCTGCAGATAATACTGCAACTAATTTTGTCTGCTTTCTCATAAAAATGCACTCTCCTTTTTCTTTTTGAAATACTTTTTGAAATTCCTAATTGCATTACGAGGTAATTATACTTCCTATAAGGGAAATTAGAAGGAAATAAACGACGATAAAGCAGCAGTTTTATTATCCTTTCACAAATTATATTTAAATACTAATTTTAATTTGTTCGGTATATATATCATAATTTTATTTTTATATTATTATAGTTTTTGAATAAATATAAAAATAGTTGTATTAATAATCTTTTTATACAATAGAACAAACATAAAATAATATTAAAAGTTGACTAAAGTATTTTTATTTGCATTTTTTACTATGAGATGATATACTATACGTACTAATAGTATATCATCTCATAGTAAAAGAAAGGAATTCTATGTTTATTGGAAGACGAAGCGAATTAGCGGAATTAAATAAGTTATATAATAAATCCTCATTTCAAATGGCAGTAATTTATGGACGTCGTAGAATAGGTAAGACCCGATTGATACAGGAGTTTATGAAAGATAAACCAGCTGTCTATATGACTGCGGTAGAGGCTGGTATAGCCATAAATTTAGAGCTTTTAAGTACCTCTATCTACCTGACATTTTTAGGCGAAGAAGAAGCTACAATGATGCCATCATTCAAAGATTTCAGGGCCGCTTTACAATACATTACCAAAAAAGCCAAAGAGTCAAAAATCTTACTTATTATTGATGAATACCCTTATTTGGCTCAATCAGACAAAAGTATTTCTTCAATTCTTCAGGCTATGATTGATCAGGAGTGGAAAAATAGTAATATTATGCTTATCCTATGTGGGTCATCCATGAGTTTTATGGAGAACCAGGTCCTAGGATATCAAAGTCCCCTGTACGGAAGAAGAACAGCTCAATTTCGTCTGGATCCTTTAGATTACTATGAATCTTCCTTATTTGTGCCTCATTATTCAGCAGAAGAAAAGGCCTTAATCTATGGTATAACAGGCGGAATACCCCAATATCTGGAAATGGTTGAGGACTCTATTTCAATTAAGGAAAATATTTTGGAAATGTATTTGAATACCAATGCCTATCTCTACGAAGAACCGGTAAACTTAATGAAACAGGAATTAAAAGAACCAGCTAATTATAACGCTATAGTTGAAGCAATCGCGAAGGGTGCAACGAAATTAAATGAAATATCCACTAAAGTACAGATGGAAAATTCAAATGTATCTACATGCCTTAAGTCATTAATTTCTCTGGGGCTGGTTGAAAAAGAGAGTGCTGTTACAGAAGAAGATAATAAAAAGAAAACAGGCTATATTTTGGCGGATCAAATGTTTCGTTTCTGGTACCGCTATGTACCACAATGTATGCTGCTAATTAATACCGGACGTCCGGAAAGAGCTTATGAAAAGATCATCGTTCCCGACTTACAAAATTATATGGGAAAAGTGTTTGAAAAAATGTGCATACAACATTTAGCTAAGCTTAACGCACAGGAAAAACTTCCTTACGAAATATTAAAACTAGGTAGATGGTGGGGGAATAATCCAGCGTTGAAACGCCAGGAAGAAATTGATATATTGGGTATTAATGACATTGATAAAACTGCAGTATTTGGTGAATGCAAATATCGAAATGAGGTTATTGACCTGGATACAGTGGACTTATTAATCAAGCGCTCTGAACTTTTTCCCAAATACCAAAAGAAGGGGTATATTTTATACTCAAAAAAAGGATTTAGCAGCAGTGTGTTAAACTTAGCCTCTCAACCGCTATCTTATATGAAACTCTTTAGCCTTGAAGAACTTTATGATTTGGAATAAGCTATAAGCACTGGTTCTGTGCCGGCAGGACCTTCATCCTTTTATTGATGGTGTTGATTAAAAGTATTTAATAGCAAGCCTTATTAAACTACTAATATGATAATAGGGCTTGTTATAAATGTCTAATTACTATAAGAGTACTAAATGCAATATGTTACTATGATATTAATTAAGTAAATATTAAATCATCCACCTGGTCCATGACTGATTTTTGTGAAATACTTTATAAAATCCAGTAAACTATTAGTTTTCCAAAGGCACAATACGATGGACAACATCAGCCATGAAACGTAGCTATTATATTACTTAGATATCCTCTGGAGGCCCTTGCCTGTGCTGAGTGATTTGATATCATGTAATAAATATGTATAATAATGTGTTAATATTCATATCATTAAAGATTTCCTAAAAAGATAATATATTTTCGCCGAACAAATATAATCTGTATTTTTAAATTGAAAATCTTAAATATTTAATAAAATCAATTATTAATTACACACTCCTTCCACCTAATTTCCCTTATAGGAAGTATAATTACCTCGTAATGCAATTAGGAATTTCAAAAAGTATTTCAAAAAGAAAAAGGAGAGTGCATTTTTATGAGAAAGCAGACAAAATTAGTTGCAGTATTATCTGCAGCAGCACTGCTTGCCATCGGTGCTTCCATGACATCTCTTGCAGCAACCGGCTGGCAGGAAGAAAATGGTACATGGGTTTATTACGATAAGAATGGCGATGCAGTAACAGAACAGTGGGCAAAATCCGGTAATAACTGGTTTTGGCTTAATGAAGATGGAGAAATGGCTACCGACTATCTGGTAGATGACGACAGCAACTACTATTATGTAGATGCTAACGGTGCCATGGTTACCAATCAGTGGGTATCTATTGAAAATGAAGACTATGATGGAGATGACGGAGATGAGCCGTTAAACTATTGGTATTATTTCGGTGCCAACGGAAAAGCTTACAAGAGCTCCTCTAACAGCAACAGCGCTTCATTTAAGACTATCAATGGTAAGAAGTACATCTTTAATGATGAGGCTCAAATGCTCTATGGCTGGATCGATACAGACGGTCAGAGAGTAACCGGAGACGACGACTGGCGTGATGGCACATATTACTGTGGTGATGAAAATGATGGCGCTCAGAAGGTTGGCGAGTGGGCTTATCTTGAAATTACCGATAATAACTGGGATGACATAGATACAGGACTTTCCAGCAATAATCTGTTTGATGATGAAGACCAGACTCGTTATTTCTACTTCAAAACTAATGGTAAGAAAATGACCGACGAAAAGGGCAAAACCATTAACGGCAGAAAGTACAGCTTTGATGAATATGGCCGTATGAATGCAGAGTGGGTTAACTGGGATGCTACGCCTTCTACAGCAAGTGCAGGCTCCGCCTCCTATACAACCGGATACAGATATTATGGAGATCCTGAAGATGGTGCAAGAGTTACCAAAGGCTGGTTCCAGGTAGTTCCAGATTCTTATTTGAGCCCAGATGACTATGAGGATGATGAGAACAACTGGTATTATTCTGACAAAGATGGAAAATTAGTTGCTTCCGAAATTAAGACAATCAATGGAAAGAAATATGCATTTGACTCCTATGGCGTAATGAAGAGTGGCCTGAAGGCAATTAAGTTTGCTGGAAACAGTACAACTGAAATTGACGAAATTAAGGGTGATGACGGTATTGCCAACATGCATTTCGACACAGAAGATAACTTTAAGGATAACGTTTCTGCATTATACGGAGCTGATTATAAGTTATACTACTTTGGATCCGGCGATGACGGCGCTATGAAAACTGGAAAGCAGACTGTAACCATTGATGGAGAGGATTATTCCTTCTTATTCAATAAATCTGGCAGTTCTAAGGGTGCAGGTAAACTGGGTATCGATGATGATAAGTATTATTTAGGCGGTATGTTATTAAAGGCATCTAAGGATGATAAGTATTCTGTAATTAAGATCACGAAAGATGTGAGTGGCACGATTACTGCACTGGAATGCTTAAGCACAGAAGAATTCCTTGCTGATGTTGATGCAACGTCTTCAATTCCGGCAGGAAAAGATGATGATTACGATGAGTACTATAATGTGAAAGAGTCCGCAGCAGATACTGCAACTACACAGTACAGACTTGTAAATACTTCTGGTAGTATTCAGAAGAATAAGAATAAAGCAAAAGACGGTGATGATCGTTGCTTCAAGATTGGCAACAGTAAAGAGATCGAGGCTGTTTTTGTAGAAAGCTAAATCTAATTTGCAACAAGAAATTCTAATTGCCATAGACTTAATTTGGAGTATCGGAGTGTACTTATAGTACACTTTGATACTCTTTTTAGTACCATATAAATGTAAAAGATAAATTATATTATTCACGAATTAACATATTATTTTTTAGATGTGAATTATAAAAATAAGGTTCTATGCCGAATGTTGGGGTATGCTGAAAAATACACTTCCAACATTCTTTTGGTTGTAAAATACACTATAAGAAGCCTCCCAAACGCATTATCCCGACCAAAGTTTAATGTTTACAAAGGTGGCCCTTATAGATGTACCCTAATTGATAAATTCAAAGGCAATGCTTCCACTGGCAAATATCAGTGCATCCTGGTTAACCCAAAACAACACCGTATTCTCGACATCTTTCAGGATCGGCCCCAGAGCCACCTGGCTGACTATTGGCGCAGCAAGAGCGATTAAACGTAAAGTTCTTCGTCTGTGATATGTGGCGGCCATGTACAGAGCTTACGCAGACGTTCTTTCCAAACGCGAAGATTATCATAATAAATATTATTTTATTCGCCAGCTTACATGGGTCATTGAAAATATACGCAAGCGAATTCAGCGCTCCATGCCACCTTCTCTGCATAAGTATTTTAAACGCAGCCGGAAGCTCATTCTCCCCCGCTATAATAAGCAGAAAGATGAGAACAAACAGGCCTGTTACCTAATGCTTCCGTACAGTAAAGATCTGCGTCTGGCACACCGCATGAAAGAGTGGTTTTATGATATCTGCCATATGAAGGCCTACCGTCAGCAGCAGCGGGAATTCGATGACTGGATTGTGAATGCCTTGAACTGCGGAATTAAGGAGTTTATAGACTGTGCCAGGACCTACAGAACCTGACGGAAAGAAATCCCAAATGCATTTAAATACGGGCTGATAAATGGTCCTACAGAAGGCTTCAATAACAAGATAAAGGTAATAAAAAGGAGCAGTTACGGAATCTGGAACTTCAAGCGCTTCCGGACCCGGATACTCCACTGTACATCATAGGATAAAATAGCCGGTAATGCGGAGGCTTATTCGGCATACCAAAATCAGTAAAACCTGGAACCATACATAAAAGGTGCCCTTATTAAAGAGATGGGGCGGGATTTTAACAAATCCCACCCCAACTATTGACAAAGAGCCAACATAATAAAGAGGATATTCAACAAACCAATTGTGATTTGTTGAATATCCTCCCATAGCAATTAGAATTTCTTATCGAAATTTATGAATTTACTTTTTTGCTTCCCCTTCAAAGTATGTTACTTTACCGTCAGCATCTGTACAGTAGTACATACCATCAGCATCTTTTAAATTAGTTTTCTTTTTCATGATAGAACCAGAAGTGTTAACTAAGTAACCACCAACTTTACCATCAACTAATTTGCCATCCTCACCAAAGGACTGATATCTGTAATCCTTATCTGCTTTGATCTTACGGCCTAATACTAAAAGAGTCTTCTTTGTTTCTGTTGTTCCTTTGTACTTGTTAACACCAGTTGTTCCAAAGGTATAGGAGTAGTTATCACCATCAACATCAATAGTCTGATTTCCCGTCTTAGCGGAACCATCATCACCACTGCCGAAGTAATATACTGCAATGTTCTTATCTTTCTTATATGCTGCATATGCTGTATCAAACTTACCAGCATCATCAATCTCAATCATACCAGGAAGAATCTTTCCGTCTGACTGAATATTTAATGCCCAAAGGCCGCTCATCATTTCACCTTTTTCGTTGAAAGCATATTTCTTGTTGTTAATTGTTTTTAAAACTGAATAGTAAACATTGCCGCTGCCATCAGCATAATACCACTTTGTGGAATCATCATCATAAGCACTCTTATTAACGTTCTCTTCCGGAACTACTTTAACCCAGCCCTTCTGTAATCTCCAGCCTTCATCTCCGCCATT
>ENA-OQNO01001638-OQNO01001638.1-human-gut-metagenome-genome-assembly--contig:-NODE-1638-length-14452-cov-2.478464_pt1 | contig 14452 bp, 13 predicted proteins | sample MGYA00242629_ERZ504880 | MGnify/ENA primary metagenome ERZ504880 (study PRJEB26092, sample SAMD00036377) | human gut metagenome | host: Homo sapiens | study: EMG produced TPA metagenomics assembly of... | reverse complement strand
AATGGAGTATCCAGAGTACATATTCTGGATGGACGCATTCCACACAGCCTTCTTCTGGAACTCTTTACAAATAAAGGTATCGGTACTGCTATTTTGAGAGAGGACGGGGAGAAATACTACGATGAGCATGAATGAACAGATGAATCATGCAGAAGAAAGCATTCTGCATACATATAACCGTTTTCCGGTCATGTTTGACCATGGAGAGGGATGCTACCTCTATGACACAGAAGGCAAAAAATATCTTGATTTTGCTGCCGGAATTGCAGTAAATGCACTGGGATATCATTATCCGGGATATGATGACGCACTCAAGAGTCAGATCGACAAGCTGACACATATTTCAAATCTCTATTACAATGAACCAATGAGTGAAGCGGGAGAGAAACTGATCAAAGCCAGTGGACTCAGTAAAGCATTCTTTACAAACAGTGGTACAGAGGCAATTGAGGGCGCTCTCAAGGCTGCACGTAAATATTCTTATACCAAATATGGCAAAGAAGCAGGAAGATTTGAGATTATCGCGATGAATCATTCCTTCCATGGCAGAAGCATGGGAGCTCTTTCTGTAACAGGAACAGAACATTACAGAGAGCCATTTGAACCACTGATCGGCGGTGTGAAGTTTGCAGACTTCAATGATCTGGAGAGTGTGAAGGCACAGATTACAGATAAAACCTGTGCAGTCATTACAGAAGTCGTACAGGGTGAAGGAGGAATTTATCCGGCTCAGAAGGAATTCCTGGAGGGTCTTCGCGCACTTTGCGATGAAAAGGACATTATTCTGATCTTTGATGAGATTCAGTGCGGCATGGGACGAACTGGATATTATTTTGCATGGCAGTCTTATGGTGTACAGCCAGACGTGATGACGTGCGCCAAAGCACTTGGGTGCGGTGTTCCGGTTGGAGCTTTCGTTCTTGGTGAAAAAGCAGCAGCAGCGTCTCTGGTGCCGGGAGATCATGGTACAACTTATGGTGGAAATCCTTTCGTATGTGCAGCAGTCAGCAAGGTATTTGATATCTTTGAACAGGATAACATTCTTGCACATGTGCAGGAACTTACACCATATCTTGAGGAAAAACTGGATGCACTTGTGGATAAATGCCCGATTGTTGCAGCGCGTCGTGGAAAAGGTTTTATGCAGGGACTGGTGATCGAAGGTACGACAGTTGGAAGTGTTGTAACAAAAGCACTTGCGAATGGACTTCTTGTGATCTCGGCAGGGAGTGATGTGCTTCGCCTCGTTCCTCCGCTTGTTATCACAAAAGAACATATCGATGAAATGATCGAGAAATTAGAAAAGAGCCTGGCTTAATGCCGGGCTCTTGCCTGTTCTGAAAAATTCTTAAATTCTGTACAGTTCTGTACCATTCACTTCATAATGATTATTTCATACTGTCGAGATCAATATGTTTCTTGATCGCTGCAAAACTTTCGCTACTGATCACATGTTCGATCTTGCATGCATCGCTTGCTGCAACAACCGGATTAACGCCAAGCTTCTCAAGCCACTCGGAAAGGAAAAGATGACGTTCGTAGATTTTCTCTGCGGTAGCAAGACCGGATTCTGTCAGATAAAGATATCCTTCCGGAGATACAGTGATCTGATCTGTCTCGCGGAGCTTCTTCATTGCGACGCTGACGCTGGATTTTTTGAAACCAAGCTCAGCGGCAACATCAACAGAACGCACGACAGGATGTGACTTGCTTAAGATAAGAATTGTTTCAAGATAGTTTTCGGCGGATTCGTTTGTATGCATCCATTACACCCCAATTTCTGTTCATGATCTAATGGAAAATGATTTCTCATTTCTCATTTAATTGCTTTAAAATTTAAGATTCTCACTCAAATTTATAGTATTTCTATAATATCATATTTTATAGCTAGGGACAACAAAAATGCATAAATACACTTATAAATAATTGTATAAAAGTTACTGTGAACAGTAACATATAAAACCGATAAAATTCAGAGATGCAGAAGTTCCTTGAGCCAAACATTGGTTATATACTACAAATATAAGTTTGAAATAACGGATTGAAGTTATACATAACAAATGATAGTTTTATTAAACGAAAAAAAGTACTTGACAGCTCACAAACGTTAGCATATACTAACCCATGTAAGAAAAAGTAAATGGTGTTTAACTGTGAACTTTTTTTGATAAAGAAAATAATTCTCAATAAAGACTATAAAAGAAAGTGAGCTGATACATATGATGCCTATCACAATGGCTGGAATCGGAGAAAAATTTAAGATTCAGAAAAGAGGTGGAAACGAAGAAACAAGACGTTTTCTGGCGAATCTTGGATTTGTCAATGAGGCTGAAGTGAGTATCGTTTCTGCAATCGGCGGAAATGTGATCGTGAACATCAAAGATGCACGTGTAGCAGTTAATTCAGATATGGCAAAGCACATATTTATATAAATTTTATAACGGAAAGGAGACAGAACGATGACTTTAGGTGATGCAAAAGTTGGAAGTACCGTTGTTGTAACAAAGATTGAAGGAGACAGCGCGTACAAACGTCGTATCATGGACATGGGAATCACAAAAGGAAGCGAACTGTATATCAGAAAAGTTGCTCCGCTTGGAGATCCTGTAGAGATCACTGTTAGAGGTTATGAGTTATCTGTAAGAAAGAACGATGCTCAGTGCGTACAGGTAAAGTAAGTACGCTGTAGTGTTCTGTAAGAACTATTATGAAAAATGCAACTGTGGAGAAGAACGCAGTTACAATAAGAGGGATTAAGGAGGTAAGAAAAAATGGCAATTAAGATTGCACTTGCCGGCAACCCGAACTGTGGTAAAACAACAATGTTCAACGCATTAACGGGCGCTAACCAGTACGTAGGAAACTGGCCGGGAGTTACTGTAGAGAAAAAAGAAGGTAAATTAAAGGGAAAGAAAGGAAAGGGCGAAGACATTATCGTAACGGACCTTCCTGGTATTTATTCCCTTTCACCATACACACTGGAAGAAGTAGTCAGCCGTGACTATGTCCTCAAAGAGAATCCAGATGTGATCATTGACCTTGTCGATGCAACAAATATCGAGCGTAACCTGTATCTGACCACTCAGCTGATCGAGACAGGTGTTCCGGTTGTTATTGCACTGAACATGGCTGATCTTCTTGAAAAAAGAGGAATCAAGATTGACACCAAGCGTCTTTCCATGCTGCTTGACTGCCCGATCATTGAGACATCTGCGCTGAGAGGGGAAGGCCTTGACAAATTGATCGACGAGGCTGTCAAAGTTGCAAAGAGCAGCAAAGTTGATCTTCCAAAAGAAATCTTCTCCAAAGATATGGAAGCAGCTATCGACGAAGTAAAAGGTGTTCTTCCTACATCTGTTACAGATGATAAGAAGAGATGGTATGCGGTTAAGTTCCTTGAGAATGATGAAAAAGTAAAAGAGGCTATGAAGCTTTCTGCTTCCGGACAGTCTCTGGTTGATACAAAACGTCAGGAACTTGAAAAACAGCATGACGATGACATGGAAAGTATCGTAACAGACGAAAGATACAAATTCATCCAGAAGATCGTTAATACGACGGTTAAAAAAGCAAAAGATAAACTGACTGTATCCGATAAGATCGACCGTATCGTTACCAACCGTATTCTTGGTATCCCGATCTTTGTTGCAGTTATGTGGCTTGTATATTATGTGTCCGTAACAACAGTCGGAACATTCGTAACAGACTGGACAAATGATGTATTTGTAGTAGCTATTCAGGACTTCTTTACAAACATCCTTACCAGCATCGGTGCCGGTGACCTGGTAATGGGACTTGTAGTTGATGGTATCATCGGTGGTCTTGGTGCAGTACTTGGATTCGTTCCTCAGATGGCAATCCTGTTCCTGTTCCTGTCCATCCTTGAAGACTGTGGTTACATGGTACGTATTGCATTCGTTATGGACCGTGTATTCCGTCACTTCGGACTTTCCGGTAAGAGCTTCATTCCGCTTCTGATTTCTTCAGGATGCGGTATCCCTGGAATCATGGCTTCCAAGACCATTGAACAGGACAATGACAGACGTCTTACTATTATGACAGCAACATTTATTCCTTGTGGTGCCAAACTTCCGGTTATCGCTCTTATGGGTGGTGTAATCGCTGGTGAAACTGCAGGATATGCAGAGAGCTCCTTTATCGCTCCTCTGATGTACTTCATCGGAATCGTAGCTGTACTTGTAGCAGCAATCATTCTTAAGAAAACAAAACCGTTCTCCGGTAAACCGGCTCCGTTCGTAATGGAGCTTCCACAGTATCATATTCCGTCTGTAAAGACAGTTCTGCTTCACGTTTGGGAGAGACTGAAAGGCTTCATCATCAAAGCCGGTACCATTCTTTTCCTTGCAACAGTTATCATGTGGATCCTTTCCAGCATCGGAAATACAGGAAGCGGAATCGGATTTGTTGAGGACAGCAACGACAGTATCATGGCTATCCTTGGTGGTATCCTTGCTCCGATCTTTGCCCCTCTTGGATTTGGTAAATGGCAGCCGGTTGCAGCCTCCATCTCCGGATTCTCCGCAAAAGAGTCCATCGTAAGTACAATGGGTGTTCTTGCAAACGTAGCTGGAGATGATGCAGAGGATACCATGATTGTTGGTGCAGCGATCAAAGCATGGTTCCCGACAGCAGTAGCAGCATTTTCTTTCCTGCTGTTCAATCTGCTTGACTCTCCGTGCCTTGCAGCTATTTCTACAATGGCACATGAGATGCAGTCCAGAAAATGGTTCTGGTTTGCAATTCTCTTCCAGAACATTTTTGCTTATGTTGTAACACTTTGTGTATATCAGATCGGTCTTGTTGTCACAGGTGCCGGTTCCTTCGGAATTGGAACGATCGTAGCGCTGATCCTTGTAGCGATCCTGCTCTTCCTTCTGTTCAGACCAGATCCGTACAAGAACCAAAACGATGTTACAAAGAGATCTGTACAGGCAGCAGAGTAATTGAAAACCGGTCATACAACAACGATCCGGTACATATGATAAGAAATGCAGGAGACCGGGGATGTAAATACCTGGTCTTCTGTGCTATAATAAGCCTGAAAAAATATGGAAGTTTTTTTACAAAAGTATTCATCAGAGGCTGGCAGCAGTTTACAGGCTGTACAGCGAAAGAAAGGGTGACAGATATGAGTATGATGGCGGATATTATTGTACTGGCACTGGTGATCGCATATGGCGTATTTGTGATCAGTTATCTCTATTCAAGAAAGAAACAGGGGCTCAGCTGTGTCGGCTGTGCCGGTAATACACGTACAGGCGGTTGTGCCGGCCATTGCTCCGGCTGTTCCGGCTGCTCCGGGTGCAATGGAATGCATAAGTGATCAGGAGGGAAAGAAATCATGGCAAATGCAATTGTTGTCATTGCTGTTATCATCATTATGTTGTTTGCCGGAAAAGGCGCATATAAACATCTGAAGGGGGAAGGTGCCTGCTGCGGAGGCGGCAGCAAGCCGGAGATTCCGAAGAAGAAGCTGGATGGAACCAAGCTGGGCGAGAAAACCATGAAGATCACCGGTATGCATTGTGAGAACTGTGTGGCCAGTGTCACAAGAGCTATCAACCGCATTGACGGTGCGGCAGCAAAAGTAAGCCTGAAAAAAGGTGAGGCAGTGGTTTCCTACGACAGAGAGATATCCGACGAAGAGCTTAAGAAGGTAGTGGAAGACAGGGGATATCACGTAGTTTCTATCCAGTAAAGCTTTATCATAAGAATAACTTTGCCGCAGCTTCTGAGCCGGCAGATCAGAGAAGAGACTTCTCGGCGAAATGCTTAAAAATATTTCGCCTGGAGGTCTTTTTTTGTATAAAAAGTCAGAGTTGCAATTGACTCACTAATGTACACTATTGTATAATAAAAACAGAAAAATTCAGACGGAATGAAATATTTTCTTTCTATCCGGATGAGGCATTAAAACAAAATACAGCAGGAAACAGACTTTGACGGCAAGGAATATCCGAGCAGGAATCGTTGTTCATCCGGCACAGCTTAACCGAATCAACTGCGAAGCAGTTATTCGGTTATGAACAAGCAGCAAATGCGGATCGCGAATATCCGCCTGACTATGTTTTGTGAGCGGAATACGGGACTCTTTCACCTTGTGCGTGAAAGAGCTTTTTTTATGAAAAATACCTGCGGGAGCGGACAGAATGAATTAGGGAGGATTTTATGCTGAAGGTAGCAGTATACGGAAAGGGCGGTATCGGAAAGTCTACAGTGACGTCCAACCTGGCGGCGGCTTTTGCAGCCATGGGGAAGAGAGTGATCCAGATCGGTTGTGATCCCAAGGCGGATTCCACCATCAATCTTCTAGGGGGAGAACCTCTGCGGCCGGTAATGAATTATATGCGGGAAGAGGATGAGGAGCCGGAAAAGCTGGAGGATATTTCAAAGGAGGGCTTTGGTGGAGTCCTCTGCATTGAGACCGGCGGCCCCACGCCGGGACTTGGCTGTGCAGGCAGAGGCATCATCGCAACCTTTCAGCTTCTGGAGGATCTGAAGCTTTTTGAGACCTGGAAGCCGGATGTAGTGCTTTACGATGTTCTTGGGGATGTAGTATGCGGCGGTTTTGCGGCACCGATCCGGGAGGGCTATGCGGAAAAAGTACTCATTGTTACATCCGGAGAGAAAATGGCACTCTATGCAGCCAATAATATTTCCAGCGCTGTGCGGAATTTTGAGGATCGAAGCTATGCGAGGATCTTCGGGATCGTGCTGAATCACAGGAATGTGGAGAATGAAACGGAAAAAGTAAATGCTTTTGCAGAAAAAAACAATATCCCGATCGTGGGTGAGATCCCGAGAAGTGACGAGATCATCCGATGGGAGGATCAGGGCAAAACAGTGATCGAGGGAGACGAGAATTCTGAGATCAGTGAGAAATTTTTTGCACTGGCGAGGAAGCTACTGGAAAGTGAAGAAACGGAGAAGGAGGATATATGAAAAAGAAAGCATATTTTGCAACTGCAGAAGAACTGGCCCGGGGCGGGCTGGAAATGATCCCTCCGCAGATGATCTCCGGGAAGCATCTGATCTACAGCTCTCCGGCAACTCTGGCATTTAACTCTCCGGGAGCGGAGGGCTTTGGCGTAAAGCGGGCCGGGCTTGCAGTGCCGGACTCCATTATGCTGATCGTGGCACCGGGATGCTGCGGAAGAAATACTTCTCTTATCAGTTCCATGCCGGAGTACAATGATCGATTTTTTTATCTGATGATGGACGAGACGGATATTGTTACAGGCCGTCACCTGAAAAAGATCCCGAAAGCGGTAAAAGAGATCTGCGACTGCTGTGAGAAGAAGCCGTCTGTGGTGATGATCTGTATCACCTGTGTGGATGCACTTCTGGGAACGGATATGGAACGTGTCTGCCGGAAGGCAGAGGAAAAGGTGGATATTCCGGTACGCCCCTGTTACATGTACGCACTGACACGTGAGGGCAGAAAGCCGCCTATGGTCCATGTGCGCCAGTCCTTATACTCCCTCCTTGAGCCACAGAAGAAAAAGGGAAATGTGGTCAATCTTCTGGGATTTTTTTCGCCGCTGGTTGATGACTGCGAGATTTATGAGCTGCTGCAGCAGGCAGGCGTAAAGACCATCCATGAGATCTCAAGATGTAAGGATTATGAAGAATATCAGACTATGTCACAGGCCAATTTTAATCTGGTGCTTCATCCGGAAGCAAGGTTTGCAGCGGAGGATTTTCATGACCGGCTGAAGATTCCTTTTATTGAGCTTCGGAGGCTCTACCAGACAGATAAGATCGAAAATCAGTATCGTGCCTTGGGACAGGTTCTTGGAGTCTCTTTTGATCAGAGAGTGTATAAAAAAGCAGCAGAAGAGGCAGTGGAGAGATTCCGGGAAGTCTGTCCGGATGCGTCTTTTGCTGTAGGGGAGTGCATGAACGGAGATCCCTTTGAGCTGGCCCTGGCCCTGGTGCGGTATGGTTTCCGGGTGCCGGAGATCTACGGAACTATCACAGCCGAGAATTTTGTATATATACGGCATCTTGCGGAATTGAGTCCGGATACAAAGGTTTTTTCCAATATGGAACCCACCATGCTGTATTACGATCCGTCCGGGAGCGGAGTGAATCTTACCATAGGAAAGGATGCAGGATATTATCACCGGGATCAGCCAAATGCAGTGTGGAATCAGGACCGGCAGCCCTATGGCTATGCAGGGGTACGCAGGCTGTTTGAGACACTGACAGAGAAAGTTTTGCAGAAGGGAGAAAAGGTATGAGAGGACTTCGGAAATATCTGACACCCTTTGCACCAGATCAGTCCGGAGCCGTGTCAGTGCTGTATGAGCTTGGCGGGATCATCGTGATCTGTGATGCAGGAGGATGTGCGGGAAATGTCTGCGGCTTTGATGAACCAAGATGGTTTGAACAGAAAAGCGCGGTATTCAGTGCAGGACTTCGGGATATGGATGCCATCCTGGGACGGGATGACCGCCTGGTTGCTAAGCTTGTGGATGCGGCAGAAAAGGTGGAGGCAGGCTTTGCAGCCATTGTCGGAACACCGGTACCGGCTGTGATCGGAACGGATCATCAGGCACTGCGGCGGATGTGCGAGAAGAAAACAGATCTTCCGGTGCTTGCGGTAAATACCAACGGAATGGAGCTTTATGATGCGGGAGAGCGAAAGGCTTATCTGGAGCTTTTTAAAGCCTTTGCCCGGGAAAAGCTGCCTGTGGAGGCTGGTAAGACAGGAGTTCTCGGAATGACACCTCAGGATGTCAGTGACCTGAAAGCAGCAGATAAGATCCGTGAAAAGTTCCGTACCAGAGGACAGAGAGCCGTCTGCTATGGAATGGGAGACGGGCTTGCTGAAGTAAAAAAAGCCTCCTCTGCGGAAAAAAATATCGTAGTTTCTCCTGCGGCACTGGAATGTGCCAGATATCTGGAGAAAACCTTCGGAACACCTTATGAGGTGGGATATCCTCTGGCGGAAGAGCTGGTTCCTGATATGGACTATGCAGGAAAAAAGATTCTCATCGTGCAGCAGCAGGTGATAGCCGGTGCTATAAGAGATGAACTCCGGAAACGTGGCGCGGACGGAGAGATCACCGTGGCAAGCTGGTTTTCCATGGAAAAAGATCTCCTGGAGGAGGGTGATGTGTCATTAAGGGATGAGGAAGATTACATGGAGCTGGCAGAGAAGGGCGGATATTACGTGATCTTTGCAGATCCATGTATGAAGCGGATGACAAAGGCTTTTTCAGGAATGTTTGTAGATACAGTGCATTTTGCGGTATCCGGAAAATGCAGGTAGGCCATAAGGGCAGGACATAAAGTTACATGCAGGCTGCAGCCGGATCAGTGGAAACAGCTGCAGGGAATGGAGAAACATATGGAGCAGGAAATTACGAAAATGATTCGTGTTTACGGGATCGTACAGGGAGTGGGATTTCGCCCTACGGTGAGCCGTCATGCTATGGCAAGAGGAATCCGTGGCAGTGTGTCCAATAAAGGACCTTATGTGGAGATTTTTGCTCAGGGTAAGCAGCAGGATGTGGATGCCTTTATCGCAGATATCGGGAATAAGCCGCCGAAGCGTGCAGCTATCCTGAAGCTTCTTGAAGAACCGGTGGGGGAGCCGGAGAAATTTACACAGTTTGATATCATCGAAAGTGAGAAGACAAAGGGTGAGATCTTTGTCTCCCCGGATATCGCGATCTGTGATGAATGTAAGGCGGAGATGTTTGATCCGGAAAACAGGCGGTATCTTCATCCCTTTATCAACTGTACCTGCTGCGGTCCGAGACTGACGATCCTGGATTCGCTTCCTTATGACCGTGAACGGACCAGTATGAAGGAATTTCCCATGTGTCCCTCCTGTGCGGATGAGTACCATAACCCGGACACCAGACGCTATGATGCCCAGCCGGTGTGCTGCAATGACTGCGGCCCGGAGGTATACCTGGCGGGAAGAGAGGAAAGGGGACGGGAGGCCATCACTTATACGAGGAAGATCATTGCTTCCGGCGGGATCGTGGCTATCAAGGGAATCGGTGGTTTTCATTTGTGCTGTGATGCAACAAATGAGGAAGCGGTCAGTCGTTTGCGTATGTTAAAACGTCGTCCGGCGAAACCTTTTGCGATTATGGCAAAAGATGAAACTGTGGTAAAGCGGGAATGTATTGTGACACCAGAACAGGAAGCGATTCTGACCGGGCATCAGAAGCCGATCCTGCTATTGGATAAGCTGCCGGGAGAAACAGGGCTTTGTGAGAGCATTGCACCCGGGAATCCCAAGGTGGGTGTCATGCTTCCCTATGCACCGGTTCAGCTGCTTCTTTTTCATTATGATGATGGGATCCGGATGCCCGGGCTTCTGGTAATGACCAGTGGAAACACTTCCGGGGCGCCTATCTGCAGAGATGATGAGGAGGCGGCAGAGGAGCTTTCCCATCTCTGTGACTGCATTCTTTCCCACAACAGGAAGATACGTATCCGGGCCGACGATTCGGTGATGGATTTCTATAAGGGTGAACCCTATATGATCCGCCGTTCCCGCGGGTATGCGCCTCTGCCGTTTATGGTCTCCACACCCTGGAAGGGCCAGGTGATCGCAGCAGGTGGAGAACTTAAGAACACCTTCTGCATTGGTGTGGATAACCGTTTTTATCCTTCTCCTTATGTGGGAGATCTTGAGGATCTTCGAACGGTAAAAGCCCTGAAGGAGACGATCGGGCGGCTGGAAACACTTCTGGAGGTGCAGCCGGAGATAGTGGTCTGTGATCTTCACCCTAAATATAATTCCACAGTAGTGGCAGAGGAGCTTGGGCTTCCTGTTCTGAGGGTGCAGCATCATTATGCACACATTTTATCCTGCATGGCAGAAAATGACTGCAAAGAAAAGGTGATAGGGGTTTCCTTTGACGGAACAGGCTATGGAACCGATGGAACCATCTGGGGCGGGGAGATCCTGGCCGCAGACTGTCAGGGATTTACAAGGCTTGGAAGTATAGAACCCTTTGTCCAGGTTGGCGGAGATATTTCTGCAAAAGAAGGCTGGCGGATCGCCGTTTCCCTGATCTGGCAGAATACGGGAGATCTGGAAAGAACTCTGAACACTGTCCGTAAACTGGGACTTTGCACAGACCAGGAAGTAAAGGTGCTGGTGACTATGGCACAGCGGAAGATCAATGCCGTGACCTCCACCAGTGCGGGAAGACTTTTTGACGGAGTCAGTGCAATCCTGGGGATCCGGAGAGCATCCACCTTTGAGGGAGAAGCGTCCACAGCGCTGGAATTTGCGGCGGAAGCCTGGAGAAAGCAGCGGGAGATGCAGAAGAAAAATCCGGAAGAAAATCTGAAGATACGGATGTCAGAAAAGGAAGACATTCCGGAAAGCACAGGCATCTCAGAAGCGTCTGAAGATGAACGAAAATTTATTTTAAATACAGGTGAGATCGTTGCATATCTGGTCCGGGCAAGGCTTGCAGGAGAGGATCCCGGGAAGCTGGCTTATGGATTTCACCGGGCACTGGCAGATGAGATCCTTGCAGCCTGTGAGGAAGCAGAGCGGCAGACCGGAATCCGGAAAGTGGCATTAAGCGGCGGTGTCTTTCAGAACCGGCTGCTTCTGGAACTGGTAGATGATGGCCTCACAGAAATGGGGTTTGAAGTTCTGAAGCACAGCTTGATCCCGCCGAATGACGGAGGGATCGCACTGGGACAGGCGGTGTATGGGATGGCTTATGTGCAGCGGCACAGATAAATATAGACAATATCATGCAGATACGGATCATAAATGTTTTATGATAATGCATGGAGCATACAGCAGAAATGCAGGATGGGAGGCACAGATATGTGTGTAGGATTATCAGCAAAAGTAGTAAAGATCAGTGACGGAACAGCAGTGGTGGACGCAGGCGGCGCAAAGAGAGAGGTTTCCGCCCAGCTTCTGGGAGACCTGGAGCCGGGGGATTATGTGATGGTGCATGCTGGTGTTGCCATTGCAAAGATCACCGATGATGATGAGGAAGAGACAGACCAGCTGATGGAGGAACTGCTGTGATGGAAGAGAGGAAAAGAACAGCAAGAGAGATCATAGAAGGATATCAGGGGCCGCCGGTGCGGATCATGGAGGTCTGCGGAACACACACCCACGAGATCTTCCGTCTGGGAATCCGCAAGCTTCTGCCGTCTCAGGTGGAGCTGATCTCAGGACCGGGATGTCCGGTCTGTGTAACACCGGTAGGGTTTATTGACGAGGCCGTTTATCTTGCTCTGGAAAAACAGGTGACGATCTGCACGTTCGGTGATCTTGTCCGCGTACCGGGAACAAAGAAAAGCCTTGCAGATGCCAGGGCAGAAGGCGCCAGGATACGGATCGTCTATTCACCGGCAGATGCAGAAAAATATGCGAAAGAGCATCCGGAAGAGCAGGTGGTATTTCTTTCCGTTGGCTTTGAGACCACCACGCCTGCTGGCTGTCTTTCCGTGAAAAAGGCCGGAGAGGACAGACTTTCCAACTATTCGCTCCTTGTGGCAAACAAGACCATGCCCCAGGCTTATCAGGCATTAAAGGGCAGTGCGGATGTGTTCCTTTATCCCGGACATGTCAATGCAATCACAGGAACTGCGCTCTGCGAGCATCTGGCAGAGGAAGGCATCAGCGGCGTGGTGGCAGGCTTTACAGCGAAGGAGCTGCTTACGGCACTGGCGGTTGCACTGGTACGTTTTAAGGAAGGCAAACAGTTCTTTGTAAACTGCTATCCCCGTGTGGTAAAAAGTGAGGGAAGCCCGGAGGCGCCGAACCTGATCGGTGAACTGATGGAACCCTGCGATTCCGAATGGCGCGGCCTGGGTGTGATCCCGGGGTCCGGGCTGGTGCTCCGGAAGGAGTGGGAAGCCTTTGATGCCAGAAAAAAATATGCAGTGCCGCCGATCCAGGGCAGGCCAAATCCAGCCTGTCGTTGCGGGGATGTGCTTCAGGGAAAATGCAAACCATCAGATTGTAAGGTATTCGGAAAGGTCTGTACCCCGCAGCATCCGGTAGGTGCCTGTATGGTATCCAATGAAGGAGCATGTTCCGCATATTTTATGTACGGAAACTGATGTCCGCTTTAATGGACTGCAAAATATGATACATTACATATAGTACAAACGAAGGATCGTATCCGGAAAATCTGACAGGATGAAACCGATATGAAATTCCTTTGACCCAGCATAGAAAGAAGATAATATTATGGAAAATAAAACAGTGACCATGGCACACGGTGCCGGAGGCCGTCAGACCTCAGAACTGATCGATGAAGTATTCAAAGCACATTTTGCAAACCCGGATCTCACAGCCGATGATGCGGCAGTGCTGGTTCCGCCTGCAGGAAAAATGGCAGTATCCACCGATGGATTTATTGTTTCTCCGGCATTTTTTCCTGGGGGAAATATCGGCAAGCTTTCCATCTGCGGAACAGTTAATGACCTTGCCTGTATGGGAGCAAAACCGATGTATCTTACCTGCGCTTTTGTCATCGAGGAGGGTTTTCCCATGGAGAAGCTGGAGGAGATCGCCGCCGCCATGGAAAAAACAGCAAAAGAAGCCGGAGTGCGTATCGTTTCCGGAGATACTAAGGTGGCAGGAAAAGGCCAGGTTGACGGTGTGTTTATCACAACAACCGGAATGGGTGAGATCCAGGAAGGCGTTCAGGTAGGCGGTGAGCTGGCAAAACCGGGAGATGCCATTATTGTAACCGGTGATGTGGGAAGACATGGATGCACCATTCTTCTGGCAAGAGAGGATTTCGGCATTGACGCAGATGTGACAAGTGACTGCGCACCGCTGTGGGGAGCTGTAAAAGAGGTGCTGGATGCCACCCATAACATTCATGTGATCCGTGATGCCACAAGAGGTGGTGTCGGAACGGTTCTTTACGAGATCGCAGGACAGAGTAACGTAGGGATCCGCCTGGATGCAGCAGCTGTTCCGGTAGCTCCGGAGGTAAAGGGTGTCTGCGGCATGCTTGGTCTTGAACCGCTTTATCTGGCATGTGAAGGCCGTCTGGTGATCATGGCGCCTAAGTCAGAAGCAGAAAAGATTGTCGAAGTACTGAGACAGTGCCCATATTCAAAGGATGCGGCAATCATCGGCGAAGTCACGGAAGAACAGCCGGGACATGTAGTGATGACAACAGAGATTGGTACACAGGCGCTGTTGCCTCAGCCGGGTGGTGAGCTGCTTCCGAGAATCTGCTAACAGTCACTGATCGGCGAGTGACTGAAAATTCGGACGGAGGGTCAGATTTTTAATCTGGTCATAGCCGACTAAATGGAGTCAATATGGAGAAAAAAATGGAAACGAGAGTGGCAGTCATTGCGATTATTATAGAAGATGGCAGTGCGGCACAGGAAGTGAATGAACTTTTACACGGTGCAGCCAAATATATTATCGGACGCATGGGAATCCCTTATCGTGACA
>ENA-OQNO01001634-OQNO01001634.1-human-gut-metagenome-genome-assembly--contig:-NODE-1634-length-14526-cov-6.137996_pt1 | contig 14526 bp, 14 predicted proteins | sample MGYA00242629_ERZ504880 | MGnify/ENA primary metagenome ERZ504880 (study PRJEB26092, sample SAMD00036377) | human gut metagenome | host: Homo sapiens | study: EMG produced TPA metagenomics assembly of... | reverse complement strand
AAGTAACTTTATTGAGTTACTTCTTTTTTTTTTACACACACATAAAAAGTAACCAAGTTACCTCAATTTGTGGTTTTTTTATATATTTTTAAAAATAAAAAATATATTTATTTTTCTCTGAAAAAACTTTTTTTCGAGGTAACCAGGTAACTTTTAGGTGTAACTAGTATAAATATTAGTATTTTCAATGGATTTAAGGACATTAAATCAGGTAACTTTTTAGGTAACTTTTAGCTCAAAAAAGTAACTTTTGCTAATTTATAGCTGGAAGGAAAAGAAAAATGGGTTGGCCGACTTTCGAAACTTCTTTTCCTTCTACCCATGTAACCCTTGGTATTACATGGGTTCATGGTTTATCTTACATTAAATTTAATTTAAATATATCGTTTCAAAAGTTAACACTATTGACACACTATATCTGTTATAGTAAAATTTAGAAGTGTATACGTTTCAAAAGTTAGTTTCATAAATAATTGAGAAAAGGAGACAGATTATGATAATTGGATATGTAAGAGTGTCTACAAAAAAACAATTAGAAGGTTTTGGTATAGAAAGTCAAAAAAAAGCAATTATCGATAAGTATGGTGATATAGAAATTTTTGAAGAAGTTTTTACTGGAACAACAGCTGATAGACCTATTTTTTTAGAATTAGTTGAAAAGTTAAATAAAGGTGATACTTTGGTTGTTTCTAAATTAGATAGATTAGCAAGAAATACAGTAGAAGGTATTCAAATCGTTGAGAATCTATTTGAGAAGGGTGTAAGTGTTCATGTTTTAAATGTCGGTTTATTAGAGGATACAATAATGGGTAAATTTTTCTTAACAACAATGTTAGCTGTTGCTGAAATGGAAAGAAATACAATCATAGAAAGAACTCAAGCAGGAAAATTAATAGCTAAACAAGATCCTAATTTTAAAGACGGTAGGCCTAAGAAATTCAAAAAGAAATTAGTAGAAAGGGCTGTGCTGCTAAAAGAAAAGGGGAAAACATATAAACAAATAGAATCCGAAACTGGCATAAGCAAAGCAACAGTATTTAGAGCTCATCGTGAATGGAAAGCGCAAAAACTATTAAATGAAAATGTTTAAGTTTTTAAATAAAAATATAAAAAAAGTAACACCCCAAAAATGGATATTACTCTGTATTACAGGTTAATATCCAGTATTAAAATCTATCTAAATCAGATAGGTAAATTTCATCCTTTAGTCTATTAACCTTGATAAGTTCTTTATATTTTCTTAATGCAGCAGCTTCATTCCATTCATTATTCCATAGTTCCCTTATTTTTTATTAAATTCACTATCTACACATAAATAATGCTTTACTACATCTGCTCTATTGTGTCCTAGAGCTTGAGAAACTGTATCTAAGGCTCTACTATCAAATCCTAGATAACCCTTTTTAAAATCGCTATATTTGGCTAATTCTTGTTTATACAGTTCCTTTGCATAGACTTGTCGCTGCCTGTGTGTCGGAAATCTATTTGGTATCTTCTCAAATAGTGGTTGCCCCTCTGCAAGGCTATTAACATATTCTGCAACCTCTTGCTGCTTATCTTCTAGTATAGGAGCAGTTCTCCACTTCCCACCTTTTTCTAATACCGTCACATGAGTATATAATCCATTTGCACCCTTAGTAAATCTATCTTTAGTTACCTTAGTGTAACTATCCCTTCTGATTCCCAGCGCTTGTCCTATTAACTGTTCTACCTTATAGTTGTCCATATTTATCTTATTATGATGTTTCTTTAATTCTCTATTATTAGTTATCTCTTCAAATTTTCTTCTACCTATACCTAGTTGTTCCTTCGATATATCTTGATTAAATAATTTGTTTAAGCAAGTACAGTCATTCTGAATAGTAGTTATCTTTTTACCTTGATCCTCTCGATAATAGATGAACTGCTCCAAGTGATCCTTTGTTACGTCATTAATATCTTTAATATGAGGGTGTTCTAGTTTCAGCCATGTAATGAAGTTTCTTGATACAGTTTGTAACTTCTTATAGCTATTAGAACAATGAATCCCTACAGTTTTGTTATGCTTAAATACAGTTTCTTTATCTGTTTTAGACTTCTTAGTGAATAAGTCTTGATATTCCTTTTTAGCTATTGCCCTACTCTCACCAAATGCCTTTAATCCTTCCATTCGCTGGTGCATTTGAAAAGCCAAGCTACCTTTCTTCTCTCGATTTCTTCCACCACTTTTACTTTTCTCTTTCTTCTTTTTCTTAGCCACAAACTCACCCCCCTTACAAAAAATTGAGTTTATACATACACAACAAAATTAGAACTTCATGAACTATTTTTGTTATATATGTATAAACTCAAGCTAATCTTGGCTATTTTAAGCCATTTTATGTATGTTTTTGATTTTAGTCGCACTTTAATAAGGCCTAATGTTAAGTCTCATTCAGCCAATTTACTAGACCCCACAGGCAGTAGTGGTAGAAAATTTTTTAAAAAAATTTTCTCAATATTTCCTAGACTCATTGGAAACATTGGGTTTAAGCAAGTCATTATGTTAACTTACTGGTTTTGCTTGTTTATTTTGCCCTAATCGGTCAAAATAATCAGCAAAACATCTGTTTACTCATTTTTTAAATAGTAATTACTACTTAATAGTTTATAAAAATGCTGCCGCATTTTTATTTCGTATATCGTCATATACTCTATTAATTATTATCAATTAGTTATTATGCTACGCATTTATAAAATTTAAATCTGGCTAAAGATGATAAATCAAGCAAGAGCACCCTCTAAATTTTTTAATACAATACATAATATATTTTTCTTATCACTTCCTTTCATTTTTATTTCTTAAATCATTTAAAATGCTCTCGCATTTCATTCGTTCTGAAACTCCTTAAATTAAGTTTCTTTTTAAATCTGAATATTTCTAATTTTCTTAATAACATCTTTACTTTTCCTTTCTACCAGTACCTTAGTTTACATATTATAGGCTTTTAAAATCATTAACTCTGCATAACTTCTGCATAGTTATTATTAAAGCTCTTCCTTTCATATAATCTTCAAAATCATTAACCCTATAAAACTTCTATATAGTTACTATTGAAAATTCTTCTTTTCATTGAAATATTGCTACATAGCAATTTTTATTATTTTTGAGTTTATATATAATACTCTATTCATATCTCACTTATAACTATTTTTATAACAAAATTTACATTTTTTCGACCTCTTATTTTCGATTTTAAGGATTTATTTCTCATTACTGCATAAATTATCAAATCTACATTTTATTTTGAAATAGAGCCAACTTACTAGCTTAGAGCAATATATTATGGTATAATAGTATTTGAGCTTTGAAGTTTTTGAACTTCGTGAAAAAGCACCAAGAGAGTATAATTCTCCTGGTGCTTTTTTGTTTTATTCTTCAACTTCTGAATTACCAAAACCTACTACAGTGCCTTTATTATTAACATCTATCCAAATAGTGTCTAAACAGTCATAGCAACAGCATATATGTGTCGTTACCCCTTCATCATCCCACTTATCTGCTTTGTAGTATTCTCCCTCATTACAGTTTAAACATTCCACTTCCCCATGAGTAAATAAAAGATTGTTTAATATCTCTATCTGTTCATGTATTGGTTTATTTTTAATCTTATCACTTGATTTCATGTATATACCTCTACTTTCTAAACTTTTTCTTTACTTTTAAATATAATTCTCTGCCCTTTTCATTTCCATGTAGTGCTCTTAAGTTATTATGTAGTTCGCTTAATGTTCCAGAGTTATTAATGACATCTTTTGTTGTCTTATCAATAATATCAATATTTAAAGATTCTATATCAATAGCTATTTCATTTCCTTGCTGAATCTTAATTAATTCTATATTGGCTGATGTCTTTTCTTTTAAATACTGTATTGCAGCATCAAAACCAGTATCGTTACTTACTACAAAAAATGATGTATCTGCATTCAAAGTACATATAAGTATTGATAATTTAGCTATCAGCTGAAAATCCAAAGCATTCTCTGTTCCAATACAAACTTCCTCATCTTCAATTTGGATACCACGTTTAGTTATATTTATTAAATCTTTCATTCTTATATTATTTGAATTTTCACTGATAAACATAACTAACGTGTCATCATTGGTTAGATCATAGTCTTGTATAAAATCGTACTGACTTATATTTTCTGTGTCCACTAAAAAGTATCTCATAATTCCCCTCTTTTACCAACCTTCATTAGCCAGATCTTCAAAAGAATCATAGGAGGTTACAGGAGAAGGTGTTTCCACCTTAACCTCCACTTCCTTAATTTCTTTAATCGCCGCCTTTTTCTTGGTAACTCTCTTTTTTGATTTTGGTTTTCTATTTTCAAATTTATCTATATCCAAGCATACATCTATTATATTTTTATTTTCTTTTAAGTGTTTTAGGTAATATAGTACTGCCGTTTCTATAAAATATTTTCTACTGTGCTTGTCTATAAATTCCAATGCTTGTTCAACATCTTCGTTCATCGTATTGAATCTTATTTCCATGTTATGAACTCACTCCATTTATTTTGCTTATATCAAGTCTTTTTGCTCTTTCTACTTTTCTAAGCATACCTTTTACTGTTGCAAACATTGCTTCCTCTTCATTTATTTCAACTACTATGCCATTTTCCTTGCAATACTTTTTAATAAATCTTGATAATGAAACTGCTCCACCACCGATAAATTCTAGTTTGTCATGGCTACTATCGAAACCTCTTGCTTTTAACTTAGGCATAAACTCTTCTTGCATGTATTCATTTACAGCTTCCTGAAAGAACTGTTCATCTGACTTATCTAATTTCTTACCTAGCCTTAATAATTGCTCTACTCTATTTACTGTTATCTTCTTATCTAAGTTATTTCTATTATAGTAAGCAGCAATATATTTGTTTATATGTAGCATACCTTTTATATCAACTTCTACACCATTAGTTGTGAAGTCGATTCTTCTTCCTCGGACCACAAATACGGTATTGTTTAATCCTCCAAGGTCACAAAGGTATAAATCTTGGTCAGCACTTGTTGTTATTATCCCCGATAGTAATGCACTAGCAGTCTCTGGTTGAGAATTTATTGCTACTATTTCTAATTCCACTTCTTTATATATACCTTCTTGTATTTTAAACTTAATAGTTCTTCCCGTTATATCTACATTTTTATCTGTTACTTCAAATAAGTTTCTTACAACACTATCACCCTTATTTACATGGTAGTTATCGACTGAAGCACCTACTATAAGTTCAAATTTCTTTTTCCCCGTCTGCAAATACAGTTCATATAGATACCTTCTCATCAATGCTCTGTGATACTCAGTATCCTTAGTGAATACATTTTCGTATTCTCCTACTTTCTTGCTACTATCCCCATTGAAACCTCCTAAGTTCCATGCTTCACCATTTATATATGTAGTTTCACCAGTAATAGATTCACCCTTCTCAACTTCTGAACCATATAAGAATTTTTGGAATTTATCTTGCCCATTTGATCCAACTAATCTCATTAAACTCTTTAAGTTATCCATGCCACAGTCAACCGGTGTCAGCAACACCTCTCCACCTTCCATTGTTACAATTACATCATTAGCTTTAAATTTATTCATTGTATGTCTCCTTTTCCGATAAGTTATACATACAGTTCACATAATTTACATTTTGAGCTTTGAAATTTTTGAACTATATCTATATTATCTAAATCCATTTATTTTCATTATTTTACGTTGTTTTCCGAAACCTTCCGATTAACTCCATTTTCTATCCGAGTATCTCCGTTTTTTTCCATTCCAACGACAATTATTATATTACATTCTTTCTTTATTTTTGTAAACACTTTTTATTAAATTTTATTTATTTTTATTTTTATTAATCCCCTCTTTCCCTTGCTATAACTTTATTTGGCTATACTTTATTTTTTACTTTATCTAATACCTTATTATTAAAGTATTAACTAAATAAAAAAATAAAAGGAGACTGTATGACTCACAATCTCCTTTTATAATTGGCACTTTATTTTCTTCCTTTTTTAGTTTTATCAAATTTTCTAATTAACTTTTTATCAGGAACTATATCTTTACTTAACTCTACCACCCATGTTTCAATAGCAACAGACAGTGATACTTCCTCTCTAGCACATAATGTTTTCATTTTATCTAGGGTTTCATTGTCTAAGTAAACTGACACCGTATGCTTTTTCTGTTTTTTTCTTTTACTTAATAAACTAACATAGTCATCTTTTGTATCTACAGAAGATACTGGATCATTTGATAGAGTATCTATTTCTTTATTTATTTCCATATTTCCATTGTCTAAAAAATCTTCTAATCCCATATTTCCACCTCTATATTATTTCTTTTGATTTAAGCTCTATCACAATATCATCTATCTGTTCTTGTATTTTTTTATTTTTATATTTCTTTTCTAAGTCTTCTAATCCAGTTCTCATTAACACAGCCTGTTGTATCGTTGTACTCTCACTTATACTCGTTTCTAGTAAGTGTTCTCTTGAGAACTTATACTTCTGTAACTGTTCATCAAATAAATGTAGCATTTTTCTATTGTATTTTTTATTACAATTTTTCAGTAATGCTATTTTCGTATTTGCTCCAAATCCTAATTTCTTTGCTTCTTGAAGATATAGAATATTAAATAATTCTGCTCCTCTTATACTAGCTAAGTCTCCATGATTTATTGGAACTATAATTGAATCACATATGTATAAAAAATTCCTGTTTAATAGGTCTATACTTGGTGATAAGTCTACAAAGATGTAGTCGTACGTTTTAAACACTTCTAAATTGTTTCTAAACCAAAGGGCTACCAATTTATTTTTATTCTTATCTAAAGCCATATGCTCTGCTAATACGCAAAGCTCAATGTCCGCTGGTATTAAATCCACACCAGGATAATTGTTATTAGGAGCTTTTATAATAAGTTCTTCTGCCGTAGTGTTATCTCTAATTGCATTAACTATAGTTTTATCAGTATGATTACTTTTGTACATAAACTGTGTCATGTTAGCTTGTAAATCGGCATCTATTATTAATATTTTTTTACCTTCATTAGCTAATTTATAAGCTATTAAAGAGGTTAATGAGGTCTTTCCTATACCTCCTTTGATATTGAATAACGTTACTATTTTCAATACTTTCACCTTCCTTTATTTATTACTTTATATAATACTTTATAATTTCCTTTATTTATTACTTTATATAATACTTTATAATTTCCTTTATTTATTACTTTATATAATACTTTATAATTTCCTTTATTTATTTTAATATAATATTTTCAATTACAAAAATCAAATTTATTTAACAAGAAAACCACCCTGCAATAGGGTGGCTGTAAAAAATATTTTTTCTAATTGTATTATATACCAATAATACCTAATGCCATATTATTTCTTATTTGATTTATAGTAACTACTAAAAAACTACTACAGTAGTCCTGTAGTAGTTTTTTTATTATAATCTATTCTTTTTTTTAAGTTCTTCAATTATAGCATTTTGATTTTCCAGTTGTACCTCTAATTTAGTTTTTTCACTTATTATTTTTTCATATTTTTCTCTTTCGTCTCTTAATGAAGTTTCTAATTTATCTTTATTTTCTTTCGCAAATAGTAATTCAGTTTTATTTTTTTCATTTTCAATTTTAATTTGTTCAATTATTTTTTCCATTCCTTTTATTTTTTTATTGTGTTCACTCTCTCTATTTTCTTTTTCTTCTAGAAGTTTCACAATAGAATTATTAATTTCAGTTATTTCTGCTTCATGTTTTACTTGAATTTCATTTATTTTTTTCTTATATTCCTCTTTATTATTTTTTGTCTCTATACTTAAAGCAGCATTTATATTATTAAGTTCTTTGACCTCTATTTTATGGTCTTTTTCTACATTTTTTATATTATTTTTAAGTTCTATTATCCCTTTATCAAGATTACTATTTTCTTTTGATAACTCTGATATGATTTCTTCTTTTTTACTTCTATCCACTTCTAATCGTTCTAACCTATTAGTTAAGGATTTATTCTGTTCTTTTAGATCTTCTGCTCTTTGTTCAAAAGAGTCTCTTTCATTTAATATGCTAGTTTCTCTAGCTTTCATTTTGAACATCTCTTGTTCCGAGTTTATTTTAGACTCAGTTTCTTGAGCTAATTTACTTTGTAGCTCTTTAATTTCATTATTATCTTTTTCTACTAAGTCGGTAACTTTTCTACTTTCTGCTATCAATTTTTCTTTAACTGTAATTAACTCACTATTTAATCCTTCGATGGTTTTAAGTTGATTTTTATTTTCTTCTCCAAGCTTAGTTGCAGCCGCTTTAGTGTCATTAAGTTCTTTATCCGTTTCTTCATTTTTAATCCTTAAAGAATCATATTCTTTTTTAAGATCTTCATATTCATTTTCTATTACTGATAATTTTGCGATTTCATCTTCAAAAGATTCACTATTTTTTAAATATATATCAGTTTCTCTGCAAACAAAATCTATACTTGCTAGTTCAAGTGCATCAATATATCCTTCTATTTTTTCCATATGTTCTCTTATGTTTTTCTTATATTTTTGTATTGTAGTTTTATTATGTTCTTGTTCTACTGCTAATTGTAATTTTTCTTTAGTTTCTATAACTTGCTGAAACAACTTATGATATGCAGTCTCACCATTTTCACTGCTGTTTAGTAAGTATTTCATTTGTTCAACAGTTAATTTAACAGTTCTTTGAGTATTGTCATCTAAACCTTCTAATTTTTTTAATTGCTCTTCTAACTTATCGTTTCTTTCATTTTTATCTATCATTTTTACCCCTTCTAAATGTAACCTATTGGTTACCTTTTATTTTTATTGATATTTCAACATTTAAAATGCATTTTATTAAGGTCACCTTTAGTAACCACCGTATAACATTTGTAATTTCAACATTTTAATAAAGTTACCTTTGGTCACCTTTTTCAATTATTATATATATATAATATTTTTTATGCAAGTTTTTATTTCTATATTATAGGCATCACCTAAATGGTAACTTGTAAAAGTATTTTTCAAGTGAATCATGCACTTCTTAGTATAAAAACTTTTTAGACATATCTAGTGCTAATAAGTATTGTATATATTTCTTTTTCTCTGTTTCTATTTTATATTTTTTAGCTATTTCTTCATCTCTTCCTATGATATATGTTTCTAAAAATTCACAAGAAGAATCTGTGTCAATTTTAATTTTCACTTCATCTGCATAGTTTCTTAGTTTTAAATATTTTTCAGTGTCATATTTGTCATATATCTTTTCATGAGGACAACGATCTTTAATATAAAATACTATTCTGTGTTTTTTATCTAAGACTACTGTATCTATCTTTACTTCTTCAATCACAATATCCCTTATTTCAGCTATAATATCTTCCTTTGGTATAAATAGAATTTTTCTAGCTTTTTTTATGTGCTTATTTTTATTTGATATTTTTTTTTCTATCTTTTCTTGAACACCATCTATATTTTTCAAATTATAGATTTTTTCATTTAAGTGAGTTATCTCTAGTTCTAATCTTTGTATTTCACGTTGCACTTGAGCTATATCTCTTTGTTTATCTTTTTCTATTTCTATAGGTCCAACTTCTTCACTTTTTCTTTTTTCAGAATACATAAAATTAATAAAAGATTTTACTTTATTAATTTGAGTAGTTTTTGAGTAATTTGAGTAATAAGAGTTTTGATAATAACCTATAATCCCTTTTTTTGTTAGTTCTTCCCACCTTTTCTTAGATATTCTAGCATCCAGTATAAATATCCCATTATACTCATATAAATATTTTTCATACATTAATTTTACTCTTATATACTTATTGTACGCATATGCAGCAGCTGTTTCATCAACCTCTTGAATTATCTTTTCTAGAAATTCGTATGTTCCTTTAACTTTACTTAGTTTTCTTTCATGAAATTTGATGCTATCAAATTTTCTTTGTATTTCTTGTTCTAAACTCTTTACATCACGATAAACCGCAATTTGTTTCGTCTTTAATTCTTTGATTTCTTCTTCTCTTTTGTTATTTTCTTTTTCACATACTTGTTTTATATCACCTCTAGTTGATTTTTCATTTATATTTTTCATTGCATCTTCTAATGTATCTATGTATTTCAAATAATTTAACTCTAATGCCTTAAAGTTAAGTTTCTTGACCCTGTTAAGCAAATCTTCATCTTCAATTTTTTCATATAGCTTATTTAATTGAGATAGTTTTTTTACCATGTCTAAGCTTATCCCTAAAGTACTAGCTATCTGCGATTGTTTCATTTTTGATTCATTTAATAAATCTAATCCTTTTTTGTACTCTTCCTTCATATGATTATGCTCCTTAACATTTATTCTGAGTCTTTTCACCAAGCACTTTTAATAACTTATCTATTATTTTATTTTCCTTGATTTCGTCAATGTTTCTAGTTAGTGAATCATGCACTTTCTCAACTGTATTGTTTTTTGTATCTACTATGTATAAACCAACACCTTCATCTTTCAATCTATCTATTTCAATTTGCTTAATCCTTATATTTGAACTAAGCACCATATATAATTCATTACAGTGTTCCAAATAGGTTAGATACTTATTATCTGATATAAAATCAGATCTACTAGCTTTAACTTCTCCTATCACTATTTTAGAAGGTTTAAATAATACTGTATCAAATCTCTTGTTACCTATCGCTATTTCCGAAGCCGCTGCATAATTTTCTTTAAAGAAATATTTTAAGAAAGTATCCTGCACAAGTCTGTGTTCAGCTATATCTGAATCTATCACCGAATCAGCGAACAAAGTGTCTTCCTTGTAGTTTACTGCATTTTCTGATCTTATTGTTTTTAACTCTTTTTTTAGTTCCTTCATTCTTTTTTGAGAGTTTTTTAATTTACGTTCTAATATCTGTATTCCAAAATCATCTATTTTTCCAGGTAATTTATAAAACTGATCTTCTTTGCTTATGTAGTTATATCCATTGTAATAACACTTTTTTGTCTTAAAGTGTTCTGATTCAGACCATACGATACTTTCTTTGTTGTTTACTCTGTTTTCTATTAATTTAACGAACTTATCTATATCTTTTATAATCCAGACTTTTTGATTTCTATTGTATTTAACAAATTTCTCTTTATCCTTTATATCTAGAGATAACCTACCTTTTAATGCAAATTCATCATTATATATTCCTACTAGACTTTCAATATATGATTTAGTCTTTTTATTCTTATTTTTTAGAAATGTATATTTCTCTGTAAGTAGATTTTCTTTATTTTCTAATTCAATGATTATCTCCTGAACTGCTTTTATCTCATGTTCTATACTCTCTTTCCTTACAACGTAATTTTCCTTGGCTTGTCTTAATCTATCTGATCTAGTAATTAACTTAGTAACCACTTCTTTAATTTCAGATTGTTTTGTGTTTTCATCCACTACTGCTAAACACTCTTCTAGTAGTTCTCTATAATCAACTATTTTTTTTAATTCCAGCGCTTTAAATTTTAATGATCTGACTTTATCTAATATTTCAGTGCTATTTATATTAGATTGTATCTTGCTGTATATTTTTCTTAATTGTGAAACTTTCTTTACTGTATCAATTGTAAAACCTGTATTTTTAACTATTTCAGCTTGTTTTTTACCTTCATCTAGTAGTTGAAAAATTTTCTCGTACTTTTTCATTTGATTTCTCCTGTTGCAAAAGTGAACGATGCACTTTTATTTTTTATTTCCTTTAAACTTATCTTTTCGTGCTAATACTCTATTTTTTAGAAGTACTATACTTTTTCCTACTTTTTTATATTCCCAGCTTTTAAATTCCCCTGCTAATATTAATGTTCTTAAATACCCTTGCGTTATCCCCATAATTTCACTTGCTTCTTTTGTGCTAATTATTTCATTTAAATATTCTCTATCACTTACAAACCTAGTTTGATTTTCTTCCATTCAAAATCCTCCTTTTAAGAAATGCTTTATCGCATTTCTTGATTAATATAATATGCTCTATCGCATTTTTGTGCAACTTTTAAAATCTTAATATTTAATTCACCCTATTCCCTATGATTTTTTATAAATGATAGTTTTATATTATCACATGCTTAAAACCTCTGCAGCATTGCTTTAAATCGTTTTTAAGCAATGCTGCAGTATATTAAATAGATTTTTAGGAAGGTGTTTTTTATGAAGAATAAAAATACCACTTTTTATTTCAGGAAACTTTACATATAAGGGACCATTTTTCGATACACTAATATTCACTCTTTAATGCTCTTTGTACTTTACCTAAACTAATACCTAGTTTTTCAGCTATTTTCCTCATACTTAGCCCTTCTTAGAAAAAATAGTGCTCATTTGCATTTGTTCCTCTTCAATTATTTCTCGGACATAAAAAAAGTAGAGTTGGTAGCTCTACAATTTTTTCTTGATTTTATATATTAAGTTTTAAAATTCTATTATCATTATCAAGTTTGTATATTAGTGTTAGTAATAATCTTACTTCTTTTTTAAAGATATCTAATAGAACAGGTGGCAACTGTGGTTTATGTTTTAGATATTCCTTTTTAAAGAATTCAAGGTGTAATGTGTTTTCATATAGTATAGTGTTATTTTTTTTGAACTGTTCAAATTGTTGGTGTGATTTGAGCAGTTTTTCCATTTTTATAGGCTTAATAAGCTTCTTTGCTAACAATTCTTCATACATCCATAATTCATGTTTTTTACTTAAAGGATGTTTATTTTTGAGAGATTTATCAGCATGTTTTCTAATTAATATATTTACTTATCAGACTTATCTTTTTCTTTTACAGTATTTAATCTGCTTTCTAAATTCTCAATTCTTAATAATAGCTGAACTTAATACCTTCGAAATATTCACTTCTTCTTTGAGTAAAGTTTTTAGCTAGTTCTAACCTATCCAGGTTATTTAATTCTTCTACAGTTCTTATACGACTTCCAGTTTCTGAAGTAAACTCTGTAACTATTTCATGAGATATATAGTTACCTAAATTAATAAGAAAACTTTTCTTTCTTTCTATATAGTCAAATATTTTTTATCATCCTTTTTTTGTTTAGTATTTTTAACTAAGCAAGTATTTTTCAACAAAAACACTTGCAATTACAAGTGTAAAACATTAGAATACCGGATTTCTGTTAATAGAAAGAATGGTCCTATCGCGAATACAAAAAAGTATAGATTTATACAAATTTTTGTATTAATAGGAACAATTCTTTCTATCGGTTCTACTTGTGTAGAATACCCTCAATCTGCCCGGTTACGATCCGGGAACGATAGCTCTTACCGAATTCTTATGCATTTCAGTATAAGTACACATCAAAAGAAGTCATGCTTCTCCAACTTCTCCAGTTCTTTCAACTGTTTTGTGTAGTCCTTTCTTTTGAAGCAACCTCGTACCGCTCCTCTTTACCCTTGGCTGCTTATTATGCAGCAAACAGGCTAACATCCTTTGGAGAGTTTCAATTATAGGACTTTCGTTACACATCCCAGGGCAAGAGTTCTGAGATGTGGCCGACTAACCATTTTAAGAGCATTAGTCTACTCTAGTGCTACCCTATCGGACACTCTAGTTTATAGTCTTACTAGGGACTTCCTATCTGCCTTTGCATACAGTAAGGATTCTGATTTCAGTTATCAGCAACTCTACATATTGGACTTACAAATTAAGAATAGCTACTTACTGTTGTTACAGTAAATCTCATAAGCAGTATCCAATTAGAACCGTAGCGGCCCTCTAAGTATTTTTTAAAAGCTACTTAGTACTTTTTTTGTTTTCGTATATATATATTAGCTTAATAAATTCATCTCACATCATGCTGCATAGCTAGTACTAATTATCAAGTGTAGTACCAATACTTACATTCCATCTAGCCTTCAAGGTATGTTATGAGCTAACCCTAATTATCAAGGAATAGAGTTAATCCTTGCATGACATCTAGCTATAAATATAAAAATATTAAGTCATTACTCAATTTTTTGTATTAAAAAAGCCTGTCCACAAACTAGACAGGCTGTAAAATTCGTATAATGATTTTATAGTTTTTCCATATTTTTTCTAAATTTCATAAAAAATACTATAAAAAATTCTCTTAACTACTTGTCAAATTAATATTGATTTGATATTATCTATATATCAATTAAATATTGAAAAAGTGATTAAGAGCTTATCTTTACGACTCTTGCTAACTGTGTCGGCAGTTTGTAGGTTTTATCATTTAAAATGTCGCCAAACATTTTAAATGAGTGTAACGGTTAAGCTTTTTTTTACTTAGTTTTAATTCATAAATCAATATTACATTTATACAGATAAAAAGTCAATGTTTTTATCTGTATTTATTGTTGTTTTTACTTTATATTTTTTTAAATATATGGAAGTAACTTTATTGAGTTACTTCTTTTTTTTTTACACACACATAAAAAGTAACCAAGTTACCTCAATTTGTGGTTTTTTTATATATTTTTAAAAATAAAAAATATATTTATTTTTCTCTGAAAAAAC
>ENA-OQNO01001629-OQNO01001629.1-human-gut-metagenome-genome-assembly--contig:-NODE-1629-length-14536-cov-2.722326_pt1 | contig 14536 bp, 10 predicted proteins | sample MGYA00242629_ERZ504880 | MGnify/ENA primary metagenome ERZ504880 (study PRJEB26092, sample SAMD00036377) | human gut metagenome | host: Homo sapiens | study: EMG produced TPA metagenomics assembly of... | reverse complement strand
GATGGAGGTAATAGTGTGATACAACCGGTCAAAGAGAAAATTATATTGGGTATAGACCCTGGTACCACCATTATGGGGTATGGAGTATTGCGTGTGGCAGGTGTCAAGCCGGAAATGATAGCCATGGGAATTATCGACCTCCGCAAATTTGGAGATCACTATCTGAAGTTACGCCATATTCATGAACGGGTACTGAGTATCATAGAGAGTTATTTGCCTGACGAGCTCGCTATTGAGGCCCCTTTCTTCGGAAAGAATGTACAGTCCATGTTGAAGTTGGGGCGTGCGCAAGGCGTAGCAATGGCAGCTGCTTTGAGCAGGGATATTCCCATTACGGAATATGCTCCTTTAAAAATAAAGATGGCCATCACCGGAAACGGACAAGCATCCAAGGAACAGGTGGCAGACATGTTGCAGCGTATGCTGCATTTTCCTAAAGAGGATATGCCTACTTTTATGGATGCAACGGACGGGCTTGCTGCTGCCTATTGTCACTTTCTGCAGATGGGGCGTCCCACGGTGGAGAAAGGCTATCATGGCTGGAAAGACTTTATTGCCAAAAATCCGGATAAGGTGAAGAAGTGATAAGAATTGAAATGTAGAATCTAAAAATAATATCATGAAATTGAATGAACTTGCTATCATTGGAGTGGCTGCAACGACGATTGTAAGCTGCACACCCGCGAAGACGGAGTATGCTTCGTACGAACTTTACCCTGTCCGTTCGGGTAGTCTGACAGAGATGGAATATACACCTGCTGCCACGCAATTCACATTGTGGGCACCTACGGCAGATGAAGTTCGCCTGATGTTGTTCGAAGCAGGAGACGGGGGGCATGCCTATGAAACTATTTCAATGGAACCCTCTGAAGAAGGAACTTGGAAAACTAAAGTTGAAAAGGACTTGATGGGTAAATTCTACACATTCAATGTGAAAATCAATGATAAGTGGCTGGGGGACACTCCGGGTATCAATGCCAAAGCTGTAGGGGTGAATGGAAAACGTGCCGCCATCATCGACATGAAATCCACGGACCCCGAAGGATGGGTAGATGATAAACGTCCGGCATTGGCCTCTCCTGCCGATGTGATTCTTTATGAAATGCACCATCGTGATATGTCCATCGATCCGTCGTCGGGCATTGAGCATAAAGGAAAGTTCCTGGCACTGACAGAACAAGGAACGGTAAGTCCCGACAAGCTGGCAACCGGCATTGACCATCTGAAAGAATTGGGGGTGACACATGTACATCTCCTTCCGTCTTATGACTATGCCTCCGTTGATGAGACAAAGCTGGACGAGAACAAGTATAATTGGGGATATGATCCGCAGAATTACAATGTGCCTGATGGCTCTTATTCTACCGACCCCTACAAACCGGATGTTCGTATCCGGGAATTCAAGCAGATGGTGCAGGCTTTGCACAAAGCAGGTATCCGTGTTGTTCTGGATGTGGTGTATAACCATACTTTCAATACATCCGACAGTAATTTTGAACGTACAGTGCCGGGATACTTTTACCGTCAGCGACCGGACGGAACGTATGCAGACGGTTCGGCTTGTGGCAATGAAACTGCCAGCAACCGTCCGATGATGCGTAAATACATGATAGAGTCTGTATTACATTGGATTAATGAATATCACATTGACGGATTCCGTTTTGACCTGATGGGTATTCATGACATCGAGACAATGAACGAAATCCGTAAGGCAGCAACGTCTGTAGATCCGACTATATTTATATATGGTGAAGGATGGGCGGCATCGGCTCCACAGATGGCGGAAGATTCTCTGGCAATGAAAGCCAATACTTATAAGATGCCGGGTGTTGCTGCTTTCTCTGACGAAATGCGTGATGCTTTGCGCGGTCCGTTCAATGATAATCATCAAGGTGCTTTCCTTGCCGGATTGCCGGGAGGAGAGGAGAGCATAAAGTTTGGTATTGTAGGAGCCATCAGGCATCCGCAAGTAAATAATGACTCTGTGAATTATAGTAAGGATCCGTGGGCGGAACAACCTACACAGATGATCAGCTATGTTTCCTGCCATGATGATATGTGCTTGGTGGATAGGCTGAAAGCAAGTATCCCGGGTATTACTCCCGTAGAATTGGCAAAGCTTGACAAACTGGCGCAAACAGCCGTATTCACTTCCCAAGGTGTACCGTTTATTTATGCCGGTGAGGAAGTGATGCGTGACAAGAAGGGAGTACACAATAGTTTTGAGAGTCCCGATTCCATCAATGCGATTGATTGGAGACGAAAGGCGGAGCATGCAGATGTATTTGCTTATTATAAAGGGTTGATACAGCTTCGTAAGAAGCATCCGGCTTTCCGTATGGGTGATGCGGATTTGGTGCGTAAGCATTTGGAATTTCTACCGGTTGACGGCAGCAATGTGGTGGTTTACCGTCTGAAAGAAAATGCCAACGGTGATGCATGGGGAGATATTATACTAGTCTTGAATGCCCGTAAGGAGCCTGCCAAACTTACCGTACCCGAAGGTAAATATACAGTGGTCTGCAAGGATGGCTTTATCAATGAACAAGGTTTGGGCACACTGTACGGCCCCGAAGTTGTTGTTCCGGCCCAATCGGCACTGATTATGTATAAATGATGATTGGATGATGCAACAACATACAATACACATAGCGGGGGGCGTAGTACGCAACCCGCTTGTTCGTTTGACAGAGCCTGTCACCCTTGATTTCCTGGCAGGAGAACACATTGCCATTGTAGGACCGAACGGAGCCGGAAAGAGCCTCCTGGTGGATATGCTGACGGAAAAGTATCCTTTGCGTGATGGTGAGCTTACCTATGATTTCTCTCCCTCCCTCACGAAAACTGCCTATGACAATATCAAATACATTGCTTTCCGTGATACTTACGGTTCTGCCGATGCCAATTATTACTATCAACAGCGTTGGAATGCCCACGACCAGGAGGATGCTCCGCTAGTACGCGAAGTGCTGGGAGAGGTAAAAGACGATATCTTGAGGCGGCAGCTATTTGAACTTTTCAGCATAGAGCCGATGCTTGACAAGAAAATCATTCTTCTCAGCAGTGGGGAGCTGCGCAGGTTTCAGTTGACTAAAGCTTTACTGACTGTTCCCCGAATTCTTATCATGGACAATCCTTTCATAGGGCTGGATGCGCCTACCCGTGAACTGCTTTTTAATTTGCTGGAGCGGCTTACCCGGCTGGGCGAGTTGCAGATTGTCCTTGTGCTTTCCATGTTGGATGACATACCTTCATTTATTACACATGTTGTGCCGGTAGAGGACATGAAGGTGGGCGAAAAGATGGAACGTGAGGAGTATGTGCAGGCATTCTGGGCGGGCAATCAGATGCGTATTCAGGAAGAGGCCGGAGCGTTGGAGGAATTGCAGCGGCGTATTCTCGATTTGCCCTACGAACATGCGAATTTCACTTCGGACGAAGTGGTGAAATTGAACGGGGTTAGCATCCGTTACGATGACCGTACCATTCTGAAGGAGCTGGATTGGACAGTGATGCGTGGTGAGAAGTGGGCGCTGAGTGGCGAGAACGGTGCCGGCAAGTCTACCTTGCTTAGTTTGGTTTGTGCGGATAATCCGCAGTCATACGCCTGCGATATCAGTCTTTTCGGACGGAAGCGCGGAACGGGGGAGAGTATTTGGGAAATCAAGAAACACATCGGTTATGTCAGTCCGGAAATGCATCGTGCTTATCTGAAGAATCTGCCTGCCATAGAGATTGTCGCTTCCGGTCTGCACGACAGCATCGGATTGTATAAACGTCCTCATGCCGAACAGATGTCGGTATGTGAGTGGTGGATGGAGATTTTCGGTATTGCCGCCTTGAAAGACAGTCCTTTTCTGCAACTCTCCAGCGGGGAACAGCGTCTGGCATTATTGGCACGTGCTTTTGTCAAGGACCCGGAACTGCTGATATTGGATGAACCGCTTCATGGACTCGATACATACAACCGCCGTCGGGTCAAGAAGATTATAGAGGCATTCTGCCATCGTCGGGATAAAACGATGATTATGGTAACCCACTATGAGAATGAATTGCCGCAAACAATTACTAACCGTTTATTCTTGAAGCGAAACCGCTGACCAGATAATAATTAGTCAAGCAAAGATAATAAAGGACTAGCAGGAACCATTTATGGTGTAAATCGTTATATTTGTAATATCAACCATCTAAACATTTATATCATGAAGTTTTTTATTGATACGGCAAATTTAGAACAGATTCGGGAGGCCTATGACTTGGGCGTACTCGACGGAGTTACCACTAATCCTTCGCTTATGGCAAAAGAAGGTATCAAAGGAGTGGAGAACCAGCGTAAGCACTATGTGGACATCTGTAATATTGTGCAAGGCGATGTGAGTGCCGAGGTGATAGCTACCGACTATGAAGGCATGATTAAAGAGGGTGAAGAATTGGCAGCCTTGAATCCGCATATCGTAGTGAAGGTGCCTTGCATTGCAGAAGGTATCAAGGCCGTTAAATACTTCTCGGGCAAAGGTATCCGTACAAATTGTACTCTGGTATTTTCTGTCGGTCAGGCATTGCTTGCAGCCAAGGCAGGTGCAACGTATGTTTCTCCGTTTGTGGGGCGTCTCGATGACATCTGTGAGGATGGCATTGCATTGGTTGCGAAGATTGTAGAGATGTACCGTTATTATGGATATACCACCCAGGTACTTGCCGCCTCTATCCGTCATACGGCACATATCATGCAGTGTATAGAGGTGGGTGCTGATGTGGCTACTTGTCCGCTTTCGGCCATTAAGGGTTTACTTAATCATCCGCTGACCGATTCCGGTCTGAAGAAGTTCCTTGAAGATTACAAACGCGTGAACGGATAAACTTAAAATATCCTATAAGCCTATCTTTCAATGTAATTATTGACTAATATTGGTGAGAAATAGAATAAAAAGATTTATTTTTGCACCTTATATTTAGATATACAATAAGGCACCGATGAAAGATAGGCTCATAGGATTTATTAAGACATACTGCTTGTTTGTCTGCATTTTTGTGTTGCAGAAACCACTATTTATGCTGTTTTACAAATCGCTGTATCCGGATGCCTCGTGTGCGGACTGGTTCAGTGTCATTTGGCATGGGTTACCTTTAGACCTATCTCTGGCTGGTTATCTGACAGCTATTCCCGGTTTTCTTTTCATAACCTCTGTATGGACACTTTCTAAATCCCTTCATCGCATCTGGTGCGGCTATTTCCTCTTCATTTCAGTACTTATCTCCATAATTTTTACTGTCGATTTAGGATTATACGAGTATTGGGGGTTCCGTTTGGATGCTACTCCGTTATTCTATTTCTTTTCCTCCCCTAAAGACGCAGTGGCCAGTGTCAGCATTTGGATGGTGCTGGGGGGAATTGTGGCAATGGCTGTTTATGCTGTCGTGCTGTATGCTGTTTTCTACGGCATCTTGCTGCAGAAGAAGCTGTTGCTGCGGATGAAACTGCCTTATCGTCGCCTGAAGGTGTCAGGTATATTGTTGCTGATGACGGGGTTACTGTTTATTCCTATCCGTGGAGGCTTTACAGTATCTACCATGAATGTGGGGAAAGTCTATTTCAGTGCCGAGCAGCGTCTGAACCATGCAGCTATCAACCCTGCATTCAGTCTGATGGAATCTCTTGCCAAGCAGAAGGACTTCAGCAAGCAGTACCGTTTTATGGAAGCTGCGGAGGCCGACCGGCTTTTTAAAGACATGCTTGAACCCGCAGGTGCCGGTGGTCAAACGGAAGAGACAGATTCTGTGCTGCAACCTGCCGATTCACTGCATACTTTATTCAATACTCAGCGTCCCGATGTACTCTTTGTGATTCTTGAGAGTTTTTCCTCCAGGTTGATGACAGCTTTGGGAGGTGAGCCGAATATTGCCGTCCATCTGGATAGCTTGAGTAAGGAAGGGGTGCTCTTTACGAACTTCTACGCCAACAGTTTCCGTACGGACCGTGGGCTGGTGGCTATCTTGAGTGGCTATCCTGCCCAGCCCACTACTAGTATTATGAAGTATCCCCGTAAAACGCAGTCCATTCCTGCCATTGCAGGCAGCTTGCGGAAGGCGGGTTATGGTACCAAGTATTATTATGGCGGTGATGCCGAATTTAACAATATGCGTTCCTACCTGATGTCATCAGGCTTTGAAGACATTGTTTCCGACCAGGATTTTCCCGTAACGGAACGTTTAAGTAAGTGGGGGGCGCACGACCATCTCGTATTCAACCGTCTGCTGGAAGACTTGAAAGCCGAAGCTGCCGAAGGAACTGCCGAAGAGAAAACTCCTCATTTCCGTGTCTTGCAGACCTCCAGCAGCCACGAGCCTTTTGAAGTACCTTTCCGTCGTCTGGAGAATGACCGGCTGAACGCCTTTGCCTATACGGATAGTTGTGCAGGCGATTTTGTAAGACAGTTCCGTGAGCTTCCCCAGTGGAAGAATACGGTGATTGTGTTTGTTCCAGACCACTTGGGAGCTTATCCCGAACATATCGACAATTTGTCGGTAGAACGCTACCGGATACCTCTGTTGATGGTGGGCGGTGCTGTCCGAGAGCCGAGGCGCATTGACGTCTATGGCTCGCAACATGATATTGCAGCCACGTTGCTGGCTCAATTGGCGCTGCCCCATGATGAGTTTGTTTTCAGTAAAGATATGCTTAATCCCGCTTCCCCTCATTTCGCGTTCTTTACCGTACCCGATGCTTTCGGTATGGTGACAGCGGACAATCAAGTGATATTCAATTGCCAGGCGGGTACTGTGGTAGTGGATGAGGGCACAGCAAAAGGGAAGAACCTGCCGTTGGGCAAAGCCTATTTGCAAAAATTATATGATGATATAGCCAAAAGATAACGTATGACAGCACTTATGGACGCCTTGCAAGGGGCAATAGATGTAGACACAAACATATTTTTTTCCATCAATCGGATGCACAACATGTATTTCGATTATTTTATGAGCGCTTATAGCGGTAAGTGGGTTTGGATTCCCATGTATGCTGCCATCTGGTATGTGATGTTGCGCAATTTTCATTGGAAGGTCACACTGTTTTGCATGATAGGCCTTGCGCTCACCATTACTTTTGCCGACTAGGCATGTGCCACTTGGATACGTTCCTATGTGGAGCGCATGCGTCCTTCCAATCTGAATAATCCCATTTCGGAGATGGTGCATATCGTCAACAATCATCGTGGAGGGCGTTATGGCTTTCCTTCGTGTCATGCCGCCAATACCTTCGGATTGGCGTTTTTCCTGTTCTTTCTATTCCGCAAGCGGTGGCTTACTCTTTTCATTATGGCCTGGGCGTTGCTGACGTGCTATTCGCGCGTATATCTCGGTGTGCATTATCCGGGTGATTTGCTAGCAGGGACTATTGTGGGGCTGATTGGTGCCTGGCTGATTTACCGCTTGTTTGTGAAGGTTAGCGGATATAAGCGTGCCGAGCATGTCACTCATGTCTATGCTCCTATATGGGTAGGGTTGCTGACGATAGCGGGGATGCAGGTTTATGCCGGAATACGGATATTGTTGTAGATGACAGTTTTTAGAACTGATAACCAGCAGTCACCATAACCTCCCGTGGACGGATATTCAACCGTGAAGTATAGCTTTGTGTGACCGAGTAGGTAGTATAGGCATACTCTTTCTTGTTGAACAGATTGCTGAGGCTGGCTTCCACTCTCCATTTCCTTGTCTTATAAATGAGTGATGCGTCTACAAACAGTGTGTTGAGATGCGTATCGCTGTTTAAATCGTTCCGGTAATGTTCTCCGGAAAGGCAGAGGTCGACGTGTCCGATGCTGAATGTGAGGTGCATACGCTGTACGAAGTCCAGTAGAGGAGCAAGGTGCGTGTCGTTCCCTATTTTACTGCTGCCATAGCTGATTGTGGCATGATATTCGGCTTCGAAAGCTTCGGCGGGCGACCATATCAGTTTGGGTTCCATCTTAAGATAGTCATAACGGTATTTTTGAGGCGGGCCGTTTCCGGCTGTTTCCGTTTGTGGAGTGAGGGCGTCTGTATCTGAAACCCGTGTCAACTGCCAGCCGGTATTGCGGCTCAGTTGTAAGTCAAGTGAGGTTTTCAGATTCCAGTCGAAAAATCCCTTGGAGAGAGTGCTGAGCAGGAACCAACTTTGTGTACTGTTGGAATGTAGGCGAAGGGTGTGGACAATGCGGTTTTCAGAGATACTCTGTTCATTCAAGGTGTTGTAGTGTACATGTCGGTAGGACAAAGTGGCGGTGGCGAAAAATTCCTGCACGGTATTCTTGTATTCTCCATAAAGGTTGTATTGTTGGCGTATACTGACGGGGAAGAGGCCGTCAGTGTTTTTCCAGGTACGGTAGTCTGTCCGATAGGTAAAAGGGCAGAGGTCTGTGACATCTCCTGCTGAGCGGTGTAAACTGCCGTAGAGGGAAATTTTCCAATGGTAGTCCGGCTGATAGCGCAGATAGAGTGACGGATTGAAAAAGAGAAAAGAACGCTGTTGCGAGAAGTAGCGCTTATAGCTGAGAGGGAGTGACAGACTTCCCTGCCACTTGCCTTGCTCCAATTGGAAGTAGGAGGAGAGGTAGGGAGAAAAACTGGATGCGCCAAATGTTTCCATTCGGGTGGAATGGTACTTTACCGATGCCCATTCGCCCTTTATACCGGCGGTGTATTGCCGGGTGAAACCGTTGTGTTTTCTTAGGTGGCTGGCCTTATTGTCGTTGTAAAGGCTGTGCTGGATGAATTTGTCTTTCCCGTCGTGTAGTGACAAGGAGGAGGGTAGATAGGCATACTGTGTGGCAGAATTGAACTTCCATGTGCTTTTCTCTCCATTGCGGATAAGGCTGAAGAAATTCTTTGCCGTAAACTGGGAGGTGCGCATCGTTTGCTGCAACTCGTGGGAGGTGCCGCGGTTCGTTTCACTTTCTGCCAGGAAGCGGTTCGACAGATAGTGGATGGTCTTGTTATCCTCATAGTGCATTTCCATATGGGCGGCATCGTTCTGCAGGCAGTAGTGGTAGGCTTCATCCATGCGTATGGTGTCATCGGGCTGGTAGTAGACTTGCGAGTTGCCCCGTTGCTGGGTAATCCGGTTATGGGTATATCCGGCTTGCAGGCGCAGGGAACGTTCGTCGTTCCATTTATACATGCGGTTGGCGTTCAGTGTATGGGTTTCGTTGAAGAGCAGCCGTTGCTTGTCGAGGGGAGCGCTGATGCCCGGTTGTACCAGAAAGCCGTGCAGGGGAATCTGTTGGGATGTGTTGTTTGTCAGTATATGTTGCTCACGGCTAAGGTCGGTACCGTTGTTGTTGCTCTTGTAGCCGTAGATGCTTTGCTTGCCTTTACCCAGTTGGAGGGCATTGGCGGCGTTTTCCCAAAGAAGCGTTCCTTGGTCCCTCTTCGTTTGTGCCGTTCCGGTCGTTTCTTGTGTTCCATCGCTCCAGCCTGCACCCAGGGTACCGTTGACAATCCATTGGTCGCGTGCCCGTGGGTCGAGTTTCAGGTTCAGAGCTATTTTATCCGAACTGAGTTTTCCTTTCAATGCCTTGACAGATTGGTAGTTCTCCATAATTTCTGCCGATTTTACGGCTTTGGCACTGAGGTTGTTGTTGATTTGGCTGTAGCGTCCACCCGTCACGTCCATACCCTCCACAAAATAGTGGTCGATGGCTTTACCTTTATATTTCACCTGCCCGTTGTCGTCAATATCCACACCGGGGAGCTTTTTCAGAACATCCTTGATGTGTATGTCCTTGGAAGAGGCAAACTCTGCCAGATTATACCTTACGGTATCTTTCCTGCCATGAATGCGGCCGGGACGTATTTGGACTTCTTTCAGTGCAATGGCTTCGGGATGCAGACGAATATGGTGTGTTTCTGCTGCCGATATGTTGCGTATTTCCCGTCTATAGCCCAGCAGTGATACGCTGACTTGCAGGTTGCCGTTGTATTTCCATGGCAGGGAATATCTCCCCCGGGCATCGGTCAGGGCGTAATCTATCATGGTGCCGTTTCGCAGCACACTAATCATTACGGCTTCCAGCGGTTGTCCGGTTTCTTCGTCCGTTACCAAGCCACTGAGAGACTGTGCATGCGCTGTCATTGCAAACAAGGCAAGGATTGGCAGCAAGAGTTTCTTGAAGTGTATATCCATTGGAGTTCGATGGGATGAATCAGTCAAGTTCCAGCGGATTGTGGGCTATATTCTTCGGCTTCCTGGCTTCATTGCCCTGGTTGTCGCGTATGGTGATACGTACGTTAGGCGTGTTGCCCATAATGAATCCTACCGGGTCGGCATAGTATCTTTCGTGGATTTTGTTGTACGCCTTGCGGTTTACGGGTTCATAATCTTTTCCGTTGAAGAGGATAGGTCGGTAGGAATGGCATTGCTCCATACCGGTGCAGGTAAAGAGATAATGCCCCCTGTTGTCTTCTGCTTTCAGTATCAGTCCGGGCAGTCCGAACAGCTTCCACGGCCCTTCGCTGGAGGAAATCTCCGGACTGTACCAGACAATCCATCTGCGTCCCTTAAACACGCATTCTGCTTTTTGGCAGAGATACGAGAGGATGGTTGCCGTGTCTGTCTGCAGCGTCCACTGTGGGCACTCTTCCGGTTCCTCGCACCGGAGTCTGTTAATGTCTCCGGCAATTTCATCCAGTGTGGTCACTTTGCCTACGGGGTATCTCTTGTAGGTCTGTTCGTTCAGCTTGCTTTTTCCGAACTGTTTGGCGTGTTCAATCATCGTTTCTTGCGAGGCGTTATTGGCAATGTCGGCAGCAAATACCGAGTCGCCCACATACTTTGTGTAACTGTAGAACTTGGAGCATTTCTTGCCGATTTCCAACATCATGGTTTCCTGGAAACGCTCTTCCGACAGTGTGTCCGTACAGCCGTCCACTTCATACTGCACCATGAGTACAGTCTGGTCTATGGTATCTTTTCTGAACGTCTTGCCGGAGCCGATTTTGATGTTAAACTGTGCGCAGGCGGTTGTGGTGGTTATCAACAGCATGGCGGTGAGTAGAATCTGCTTTTTCATACTTTTTCGTTGTTAGGAATTACTGTTTCGAGGACGTGTCATGTGTCCTGTCGTCGCAAATCTATGCGGAATTTGTCTTTCCGGAGTGAGAAAGTTATTACTGAAATGTTACTCAAATGAGAATAGCCGCCTCGCGCGTACCTCTGATTGGAGGAAACCCTTACCTTTGTATAGTATAAAAGAAGAACAGACTCTGAGATGGAAAAACGAATCAGAATAGTATGGGCATTGTCACTGATATCCATGCTGCTACTTGTAGCAGGGCAGGGATATTGGTTGTGGAACCAGTATCAGTATAAGAATGAGGAATATGAAGAAGAGATATACCGCCTTGTCATGGATGCCGTGGCAGTGAACGACTCTATCCGGCGTGAACAGCCGAAGAAAGTGTTCAACAAGCCTAATATATCCTTTTTCAACACCAATGTGGACATGCATACGGATAGGGATTCATTGACCAACAAGCTCAAAGAGCGCTATACGCGTACGTTTGTGGTGGGGGCCATGGCAGATAAATCCGTTCTATCCACGGCAATGAAGGATAGTATTGTCTATAAGGACAAGATTGTGATACATGGCGAAGACAAGCTGCTTTTCAACATGAGCTTCAGCGAGGCGATAGTTGCTTATCAGTTGCAGATAGATGTCCCTTTTACGTTGCAGCGCTTCGATTCGGTGCTGGCGACTAAACTGGACGGCATGTCTTTCACTACCGGACTAGTCACGCCGCGCGACAGCCTCTATCAATGGGTGGAAACCGTAGAACGGCTGGGGAGTGATTTGCATCCGGTCATCCGTCTGGTTTATCCTTACAATCCGCTGAAGCGGGAGTTGGTACAAGTGGATGTGCAGGTGATGCCGCATACTCTTTTGCTCCGTATGGGCTGGCAACTTCTGGGCAGCTTGGTATTGATTCTTCTGCTGTCTGTCTGTCTGCTGTTCCAGATAAAGACCATTTTGAAGCAGCACCGTGTGGACGAGTTGCGGAAAAGCTTTGTCAACACCATGATACACGAGTTGAAACGTCCCGTGCAGGCCTTGAAGATGTGCGTCTCTTTTCTCAATGACAAAACAATGCGTACCGACGAGCAGGCCATGGATGAAGTGGTGCGTGATTCCGTTTCCGAGCTGGACAACCTTTCCGCCTACCTCCGGAAGCTGCGCGACATGACCCGTGCTGACGATGAGCAGACACAACTTTCCCTCAGTACTTTCGATTTGAAACCGGTTGTGGAGAAGTTGATACGCCTGCAGCATGCTCCTGGAGGAAAACAAGTATCTTTCGAGACACATTTCACGGACAACCTGCTGGTTACGGCCGACCCCGTGCACATGGCAAATATCATCAGTAATCTGATGGAAAATGCCGTGAAATATTCGGGAAGCTCCGTCAGTATCCGGGTAGAATGCCGCCTGCATGGCCACGAGCTCACATTGAAAGTTTCCGATGACGGCATTGGTATCCCTGTTTCCGAGCAGGGACGGGTATTCGATAAGTTTTACCGTAGCAGCAACTTGCCTGACCGTTCCTTGCCGGGCATCGGTTTGGGGTTGAGTTATGTCAAGTTGTTGGTTGAGGCTCATAGGGGAACCGTCTTTCTGACCAGTCAGATTGGGAGGGGGACGACGGTGGAAATAACCATTCCACAATAATCTGCACAGATGGATATCGAGAATATAAATAGCAACTCATGAAACCACTGAAAATTCTTTTTGCTGACGATGACCTGAAGTATTCCATGCTTCTGAAACGCTTCCTGGAGAAAGAGGGTTATGAAGTGACCTATGCCGGAAATGGTCTTATCGCCCTCGACCAGTTTCCTCTTGTCAAACCGGACCTTGTCTTGCTTGACATCAATATGCCCGGGCTCAATGGCTTTGAAGTGGCAAAACGAATCCGGGAGGCGGACAAGCATGTCCTCATCTTTTTTCTTTCCGACCGCAGCGACAAGGCTGACCGCCTGCAAGGATTCCAACTGAAGGCGAACGATTATCTTGCCAAACCTTTCTATCCGGAAGAGCTTACGGCGCGTATCCGCGAGCGTTTCACTTCGCAGTTGTCCGGCGTGGCAGAGGATGAGATGTATGCTTTCGGCCATTCCGTATTCAATTACAGTACGAACGAGATTCGTACGGGAAATAGTAAGGTGCTGATTACTTCCCGTCAAGCCGATATCCTTCGCTTGCTTGCGCTGAATGTGAATAAGACTGTCAGTCGCGATACGTTGCTGGATGCTGTGTGGGGCACTGCCTCGTATGCCAACTCCCTTGCCTTGAATGTACAGATGTCCTATCTGCGGCGGTCGCTAAAAAACGACCCGAGCGTGAGGATTGAGTCGTTGATGAAAAAAGGGTATATGCTTGCCGTTCTCTGAAAACATCTTTATCTTTGGATTGTTATACAAACAAGACATTTCAAAAAAAAGAGAGCTTATGATGAGTTTAGGAGGATGGATGAATAAAATCTTGATAGGTTGGGGGATAGACCCGAAGTTTGCCGATATGTTTGACGAGACGATTATTGCACTGCTGATGGTGGGGCTTTCGATAGGGCTGGACTATTTGTGCCAGGCAATCTTCGTTGGCGGTATGAAGCATTATACCCGACGCTCTCCCCATCAGTGGAATACGTTGCTGATGAAACGCAGGGTGATACACCATTTGATACATATTCTGCCGGGAATCCTCATCTACTACCTGCTGCCCATGGCCTTTGTGCGTGGAAAGGAGATGCTTGAGTTCTCACAAAAGGTGTGTGCTGTCTATATCATTGTGGCGGTGCTGCTTACTATTAACGGCTTGTTGCTGGTACTGCTCGATGTTTATAACATGAAGGACAAGCAGAAGAACCGTCCGCTGAAAGGCTTCGTGCAGGTATTGCAAATGCTGCTGTTTTTTATCGGAGGTATCATAGTGGTTTCAGTGCTGATAGGCAAGTCTCCTATGACCTTGTTTGCCGGTCTGGGCGCATCTGCAGCTGTACTGATGCTGGTATTTAAGGACAGCATTCTGGGGTTTGTGGCCGGCGTGCAGCTCTCTGCCAACGACATGTTGCGGATAGGGGACTGGATAGCGCTGCCGGGTGGCGTTGCCAATGGAGTTGTAGAGGAGATTACGCTGAACACGGTCAAGATACGCAACTGGGACGAAACCATCTCGACCGTACCACCGTATACCCTGGTGAACAACTCTTTTCAGAACTGGCGCGGCATGCAGGAAAGTGGCGGGCGACGGGTAAACAAGAATATCTTTCTGGATATGACTACCCTGAAGTTCTGCACTCCGGAAATGCTGGATAATATCCGCAAGGAAGTCCCCTTGATGGCCGACTATCAGCCAGCAGAAGAAGAGGTGCCAACCAATGCGCAGCTCTACCGTATCTACATCGAACGCTATTTGTGCAGCCTGCCGGTGGTGAACCAGGAGATGGACTTGATTATCAGCCAGAAGGAACCCACGACGTATGGGGTACCCATCCAGGTATATTT